>Ga0209215_1000062_pt1 | contig 75133 bp, 57 predicted proteins | sample TexAe_OM2H0_M2_FD_187938 | JGI IMG/M metagenome (GOLD analysis project Ga0209215, IMG submission 187938) | Forest soil microbial communities from Davy Crockett National Forest, Groveton, Texas, USA - Texas A ecozone_OM2H0_M2 (SPAdes) (version 2) | ecosystem: Environmental > Terrestrial > Soil >... | reverse complement strand
AAGGTTGGGGAGAATGAGAGGTTGAGCCACAAACCTAAAGGTTGGGGAGAATGAGAGGTTGAGCCACAAACCTAAAGGTTGGGGAGAATGAGAGGTTGAACCACAAACCTAAAGGTTAGGGAGAATGAGAGAATGAAGCCCACCCAAGAGCTTCGGAAGAGTGAGAGGTTGAGGTTTTTCCACTGCAACTCTGCTGTAAGAGAAGTTTTGATCGCACTTCGTGATAGACTTTCTCCCGCGTACTGCTTCGGATTTCGTACTGCTTACCTTATGACATTGACTGTTTATGGATGAGATAAATTCTCCCAAAAACGGTTTTCTTCGCCAATTCCTTCCACAGGTAAATAGCTTGCGCTATTGGGTGCAGGTTCTGCTTATCGCCCTCATCTATTTTGCCGCGGCAAAGGTTGGGCTTGCCTTCGCATCGCTAAATCAAAGTGTGTCTCCGGTATGGCCACCCTCGGGCATTGCGATAGCAGCAGTCATACTGTTTGGGCTCCGAGTTTGGCCCGGTATTTTGTTGGGCGCTCTGCTGGCTAATTACTTAACACCCGTCACCGGCATTACTGCCGAAGCAATCGCAATCGGCAACACGGCCGAGGCGCTTGCGACCGCAGTGTTTCTTCACTACATCGGCTTCGATAAATCTTTCGCACGCGCCAAAGACGTATTCAAATTTGTTCTGGCTGTACTGGTTTGCACAATTATTAGTGCAACGATTGGAAACCTGACATTGTATTTTGTTGGTTCGGCGCCGTCGGATCAGTTCGCTCAACTCTGGTTGACGTGGTGGCTCGGCGATGTATCAGGAGCAGTAGTTATCGCTCCCATGCTGGTTGCGTGGAGTCATACGACAGAAGCATGGTCCAAGTGGCGAATGGTCGAAACCCTGTCGTTGGTCGCACTCCTGTCGCTGTCCGCAATGGTGACGTTCAGTAAGGGTTCGCCAGTTCCTATCCGTTATTACCCACTCACGCGATTAATAATTCCGTTTCTACTTTGGGCTGCTTTTAGACTCGGAACTCGCGGCGTGACCCTGGGAATCTTCGCCCAGTCGGCTTTTGCGGTTTGGGGCACCGTTCAGGGATTTGGACCTTTCATTGGCGGTGGTCCAAACCCATCGTTACTGGTATTGCAACTTTTCATAGTTTCAAATGCCATTACGTTTCTCGCTCTTGCTTCGGTTATCGAAGAACGTCGAGTAGCACAAGCCACCCGACTGGAAAATGAACAACGTCTCCAAGGCAACCTCGCGATTACACAAATACTTGCCGAGTCGCCCAAACTGGGTGAAGCGACGCGCAGAATTCTTAGCACCGTTGGAGAAACTCTCAATTGGGAGGCTGGAGCAATCTGGGTGCTCGACAAAGAATCGAATGTATTAAAGCTGAGAGAATTCTGGCATGCGCCTCACGTCAAGGTTGATCAATTTGAAAGCGCCAGCCGCTCTCAGGAGTTTGAGAGAGGTGTCGGATTGCCGGGTCGCGTTTGGTCACTCAGCACCCCTGTTTGGATTGCCGACGTAGCCAGGGACAAAAATTTCCCGCGCGCACCCTTTGCACTTGTGGATGGATTAAGGTCCGCTTTCGGATTCCCTATCGTCTCAGGTGACGAGCTACTTGGTGTCGGAGAATTCTTTAGTCGCGAAATTCGCAAGCCTGACGAAGCTTTGCTGGCGATGTTTCGTAGCGTGGGGAATCAAATTGGGCAGTTCATTAAGCGCCAACGAGCCGAAGAGTCCTTGCGAGCAAAGGAAGCAGAGCTGGCGCAGATTACAGACACTACTCCCATCATGCTCACTCGCTGCAGCAGTGATCTGAAATTCGTGTTTGTGAACCGCGCTTATGCTGCAATGTTGCAGAAGAATCCTGACGAGATAGTGGGCCGATCCATCGCTGAAATCGTTGGCAAAGAAGGATTGGAGAATCTTAGACCATACCTGGAACGAGTTCTTAAAGGTGAGATTGTTGAGTACGAAGACCAGGTAAACTTTGAGGGAATTGGCAAACGCTACTTGCGTGCTACCTACCGGCCTGAACGAAACAGACTGGGGAATGTCGTGGGTTGGTTGGCTTCCATTTTTGATATCACAGATCGAAAGAATGCGGAACAAGCTGTACGAGACCGGGAAAGGGAATTGACCGAGTTCTTTGAAAACGCAACCGAGCCGATTCATTGGATGGCTGAGGACGGAACCATCCTGCGTGCAAATGAAGCTGAGTTGCGAATGATGGGTTATGAACTCGAAGAGTACGTCGGCCACAACCTGATCGATTTCCACGTTGAGCCCGCCCACTTCAACGAGATTAAGTTTCGGCTTACTGCAGGTGAAACGCTTGAGAACTTCCGAGCAAAGATGCGTCACAAGACCGGAGCTATTCTTGACGTATCAATCAGCTCGAGCGTTTATTTCGACAACGGCAAATTTGTCCACACGCGCTGTTTCACGCGCGACATCACTGAACAACTTCGCGCTGAGCGAGCAATACGCCAGCTCGCCGCCATTGTGGAGTCAACTGAAGACGCAATCATCGGAATGGATTTGGCTGGAACGATCACGAGTTGGAATGCGGGTGCGGAGCAGCTCTATAAATACACGGCTGAGGAGGTCGTCGGCAGAAATGTATCGATCTTGATGCCGCCCGAGCGTTTAGACGAGGAAACAAAGATTCTCTCGAAGCTTGAGCGTGGGGAAGCGATTGACCATTACGAGACGCAGCGTCTCAGCAAAGATGGCAACCGAATAGATGTTTCGTTAACCATCTCTCCGATTCGAGACGAGGCCGGGATTGTCGTCGGAGCGTCAAAGATTGCCCGCGATATCAGCGATCGAAAACGTCTCGATGAGTACCGCGAGAGTTTGCTTAAACGTGAACATGCTGCGCGCGCCGAGGCGGAAATAGCCAATCGAGTCAAGGATGAGTTCCTGGCAACGTTGTCACATGAGTTACGCACTCCGTTGAACGCGATCGTTGGTTGGGCCGCAATGCTTCGCAAGAAGACTTTAAACCCTGAGGAAGCGACGCGGGCAATTGAGGTTATCGACCGAAACGCAAAGGTCCAGACTAGACTGATCGACAGCGTGTTGGACGTGTCTCGAATCGTTTCCGGCAAGTTCCAGATCGATCGAAAAGCGTTGAACCTGGTCGATGTGTTAGATGCCGCTATAGATTCAATAAGACCAACAGCTGATCAGAAAGAAATAAAGATAGTTCGGATTGCTTCACCTCATAGCCGTCCCGTTTCAGGTGATGCAAATCGATTGCAGCAGGTTTTTTGGAACCTGTTATCAAACTCAGTTAAGTTCAGCCCGAATGGTACTCAAATCACCGTGCATGTACGGTACACAGATTCGGCAGAGGTGATTGTGAAAGACGAAGGCAGTGGAATCGATCCTGCTTTCCTGCCACATGTGTTCGATCGTTTCCGTCAAGCTGATTCAAGCACGACTCGCCGGTTTGGTGGTCTAGGGTTGGGGTTGGCTATTGTGCGACATCTGGTTGAGTTGCATGGTGGTTGGGTTAAGGCAGAAAGTCCCGGTATAGACCAGGGTTCGGTCTTTACCATCTACCTTCCCCTCTTGTCTGGACACGCGGATGGTAATGGGTTAGTTGCAAAGAAGGTTGAGAAAACGCGGAGCGATCGAGTCTTGCAGGATGTTAAGGCGTTAGTGGTCGACGATGAGAGCGACGCACGAGAGTTGTTGTTTAAGCTTTTGTCGTCACACGGGGCTCAGGTCAAAGTGGTCGAGTCTGCAAAAGCTGCGTTTGATGTGTTGCAACACTGGCAACCGGAAGTTTTGTTGTCCGACATTTCAATGCCTGAGACAGATGGGTATTCATTTATCTTCCAGTTGAGATCGCGATACGATGGAGTGATACCAGCGATCGCGCTGACCGCCAATGCACGACTTGAAGATCGAGATCGAGCGCTGGCCGCTGGCTATCAAAGTCACCTGGCAAAACCTATCGACGAATCGCAATTGATTTCAGCGATGGTTAATCTGCTCGGTCGCAAGAAACACAAATAGGGCTTTGCCTAAAGTCTAGAGTTTCACCTCACATTCACACAGCTCTTCAGCCCGGTCACAAGCGGCCTTTGCCCCGAAGGGGCAATGCCTCAAAGCCCAGGGTTGCCGCTTCGGCTACCCTGGGAACCGAAGCAGAATAGTTGTAACCGCAACGCGGTTGCGTCAGTGACCAGAGACTGGCGCAACCGCGTTGCGGTTGTAAGGTCGCGGATGCCTTTCTTCCCAGGGTAGCCGAAGCGGCAACCCTGGGCTTTGAGGCATTGCCTCTTCGGGGCAAAGCAAGAAGATCAAGAATTCTGGAGTAAGAGTAAACAGACAGAGACAACGCCTATATCTTGGGGACCGTTATCCAGTCCATGGCACTGCCGATCTTTGTGCTTTTTACGTCTCTGACGCCGACTCGCACCTGGTATAGACCACCAGTAAGAAATGCGCGGAAGCGATAGATTGATCGGCTGCGTCCAGCTGTTGTCGTTTCGCGTGAAACCAGGGTTGTTGAATTACTTGCGTTCGAAGGATCTTTCGACAATGGATAAACTCTAAGTCGTCCCACAAAACTGTTGAGCGGTTTTCCCTTGTCGTCGTAGAAGATTCCACCAATATCCACGTCAGCTACGAGCTTGCCGTCGTTCATATCAAACGTTAGAGCTTGGTCCTCTATCGAGACCGTTGCAATAACGCTGGTGCCGACACCAGGCATTATGTTCAGACGAAGATCGACTTGAGTTGGAATCTGATGTTGGGAGACAGGAGCGTCGATGACGAGACGCATGTCGTCCTCGCGAGCTTTCGCGGGATCCTTGTCTGGTTTCTTCTTCGTTGAAAGCAGCGGCAAAGCGGCGGACTTAAAGTAGCCTTTGCGCAGCCTCACCTTTAGATCTGGTCGACCTACTACACTCACTTCGATCTGCTTATACTTGCCGCGCTTCTGCTCCTCTGTGTCGGGCCGCCAGGCAATCAAATAATAATTTGAGGTCTCATCCATTATTTCATCGACCCACTTGGACATCGAGAGATTTGTGTTTCTCAATGCCCGGCCACCCGTGTCGCCGGCGAGTGCGTTGAGTCCATCCTGTGAACTCGATAGCTCCCCAATCTGTGCGCCAGTCAACAGTCCCTTTGAATCGGGAGTGTTATTCGTCAGATCCATTCCTACATTTACGATACCGCGTGCATCCATTGTGTAGATCACAACACCAGCGCGTGCGGCAGCGTCGGTAACTTTCTTGACTCGGTCGAGCGCACCAGTTTTCTTATCGTTCAAATAGAATCCGTCAGAAACAACAAAGACCAGTTTGCGACCTGGCAATTGAGCCGCGGTACGCATTAATCCTTCAAGCAATCTAAGTGTGTTGTCAGTATCGGGAGCGGCTTGGACCGTGACCTGCTGCGCGCGTTGTAAGACAAGTTGTCTGGCGGCTTGTGGGGAGATGGTGCAGATCATCTCGTTGCCAGTTCTAAAGCAACTCTGCTTCATAATCTCCTCTGAGTAATAGGAGATAGCCTGCTGATCGCCGTCGCGAATCTTCTGCGCCACGTATTCGGACATAGTTGGACCGCCCATGTCCAGCACTTTGTTGTTCGTTCGATAGTTTAGGCGTTCAACGGCTGAGCGTAAGGCGACTTTGTCTGGAGTGAATTGTTGCAGAAAACCAATCTGACCACTCGGAGAAACAATAGCAACCTGATCTTTTGGCGCCATACCATTTTCGATAAACTCGAGCAACGCTTTTCGCGTGCGAACAAGACTGTCTGGAGCAAGGTGTAGATCGTCAACAAAGAAAATAACTGAACGGCCTTGCACCGATGGTCTTGTTGGCGGGGGATTCGATATGTCCACACCGGTTAGTCCCTCTCCTGCCTCTTTCTTTTCGAGTTGAATCTTGGCATTACCGGAAGTCACACGTTCAAAGAAAGTGATTTCCTGGACCTTGTTATCAATCTTCAACTGAAGTTGGGCTGGCTGCAGTCCGTCAACGAAGTGTCCCTGTTTGTCAAAGACCATTAAGTCGGTTTGCACCAACGATGTATCAAACTTGATTACATCTTGAGCTGCCTGTTGTTGTGGTTGTTGCGGCTCAGGTTTAGTTTGTGCCAGAGCACCAGGGACAATAGAAACGTGAAAGCAGGCAAGAATAAGAACTGTAAGGAAAGTGGTGCGCATTATAGGTATTTGCCCTCGTTCGTCTTGGAGTTTGGGGAGACAACAGGACTCTGGCGAGAACATATTAAAACGCTCGTTATTGGATATGTCCACCGAATTTCGTGCTCTAAGAGATTCGTCGCTACGCGACGCATGAATTTAGCCCGGCGTTTTAACGCCGGGTATGGCGATGCCAGCACCTTCGTCGCATCGCGACGCTTGAACCAAATCAAATTAACTCGTCACTACGCGAGTGACCGGTAGTCATCTTCATTTTAGTTCGCTTAATATTGGCACCCGCGACTTCAATAGGGTAAGGCAGGACATGCAACCAATAGCTAAAATAGCTAACAGATTGGTGCCAAAGATTAACCGACGGGAGTTTTGTGCGGTTGCGTCTGTAGCCGCAGTGACTCTTGGCTCGTCATGTAGATCTCTCACATCAACAAATGACGGGAGATTGTCAGCGCGACCGAAAGGCGGTGTAAATGTTTCAAAGTCTGGACAAATCAAGCTCGGTCTCGACTCTGAGCGTGACGCCATTCTTCAGTTGCCAGACGGCGACAAAAGTAAAGCTCTTCCACTATTAGTGATGTTACACGGCGCCGGCCAAGACGCAGATGATATGTTCTGGTACCTCGGTTCCTCTTTTCAAGAACCTGGCGTTGCTGTACTGGCTCCTAATTCTCGAGACTACACCTGGGACGCGGTCCACGGAGGTTTCGGCGAGGATACTGAATTCTTGAACCAGGCACTTGCGCGTACCTTTGAAACGGTGACAATCGATCCGATGCGTTTGACCGTAGGCGGATTCTCTGACGGAGCCACATATGCTCTGTCACTCGGACTCATTAATGGTGACTTGTTTCCACAAGTCGTCGCCTTTTCACCAGGGTTTGTCGTTGACGGTATGCCAAACGGAAAACCAAAGTTCTTTGTGTCTCACGGAACCAGAGATCACATATTGCCAATTGACAGTTGCGGCCGCCGCATTGTTGCATCACTTAAGCAACGCGGGTATGAAGTGACGTTTCGGGAATTCAATGGTGATCACGAGATACCCGATGATGTCGCGCGTGAAGGAATGAACTGGCTAGCCAGAAAATAATGTTATGAAGCACACCGATCTTCTGATTGTTGGGGCAGGGCCATTTGGGTTGGCAGTTGCGGCTAAGGCTGCCGATTCAAGCCTTGACTATCTGATGGTGGGAAAGTCGATGGAGTTCTGGCATCGCAACATGCCAAAGGGAATGTTTCTTCGTTCCGCCTGCGATTGGCATTTAGATCCGGCGGGCTTGCACACCATCGAAGCGTTTCTTGCTTCACAGGGGAAAACACCTAAAGAGGTAGAGCCACTCTCACTGGAGTTTTACCTTGAGTATGTTGAATGGTTTCGGGCCAAAAAACAGATTGAGCCGATACCAGTTTATGTACGTAAGCTTGATTACCTTCAGAAAGACAAGAGATTTATCGCTACCACTTTTGACGACGACAGTGTTTCTGCAAGTAATGTAGTCCTTGCGCCGGGCTTCAGCAATTTTCCAAATATCCCAGCTAAACTCAAAGCGCGATTACCCGAGGGCCGCTTTCAACATACGTGTGAGTTTGTTGACTTTAGTAAGAGTGCTGGCAAACGGTATCTGATTATTGGTGGACGACAGAGTGCGTTTGAATGGGCGGCGTTACTTGTGGAGGCGGGTGCTGCAGCGGTTCACCTGGTCCACAGACATGACAGTCCGGCGTTCAAAACATCTGACTGGTCGTGGGTGAGCCCCCTGGTACAGGGCATGGCTGACAATCCGGGATGGTTTCGAAACCTCTCGCAGTCGGAAAAGGATTCAGTTAGTCACCGGCAGTGGGCCGAGGGGAGATTAAAAGTGGAGCCGTGGTTGGAATCACGCCTTCCGAGCGACCGCGTGCACATCTGGCCTCGAGTCGAGGTTGAGAGTTGCGTAGATGAAGGTGATCTGAGAGTCAGACTCACCGATGGTACAGCGCTGAGCGTTGACCAGGTCATTCTAGCAACGGGGTACAAAGTGAATATTCGCCAGCTCCCCTATTTGGCGGCGGGAAATACGCTTGAATTGATCGAGACAAGAAACGACTTTCCGGTGCTCGACGAACACTTTGAGACGTCGCTGAAAGGCTTATTCATTACCAGCTTTCCCGCGACTCAGGACTTTGGTCCCTTCTTCGGCTTTACGATAGCGGTGAGAGTATCGGCCGAGTTAATCATTCGCAGACTACTCGACAAAGCCCCACAGCGTGATCTTGCGATCGCCAAAAATTGATTTCCGAATGTCTGCTGAAGATTCGTTAATGAGCGAGTGGATCAGCGACAGCCTCGTCGCAACCAAGGGTAAGTGCGAGAGTTCGAATAGTAGTGCGAGCTGTGTTCTGTTGTTCCTGGTCGAGTAAGAACCAAGCCAAAGCGATGGGACACTCTGCGTCATGCGTGAAGTTTTGGCGACAAACAGGACACGGATCTGGCGAGAACTCGAGTACCACATAGAGCTTCGCCAGCATCATTATGATTATCTCAGCCCGCTGACGGTCTTCTTCTGTTTCGAACATTTCGAGTCGGTGTTTGTTGCAAGTGCTAAGTAGTTGAAGTTGGTCCACTGGCCATGGTTCAAACGACGGCAAAAGACCCGTCGAACTGACCCTTAACTATGGAGACTTACTAACGAGCTAGTACTGCAGCGTATTTTCCCACTTCACTCGCTTTAACAAAGAGAAGTCTGACAGCATTTTCCCCGCACCCAGAACCACAGAAGTGAGAGGTTCTTCGGCCACAAAAACAGGCAAGCCTGTTTCGGCCGAGAGGCGTTTATCCAAATGCCTCAGCAAAGCGCCGCCGCCGGTCAACACGATTCCGCGATCAATGATATCTGATGACAGTTCTGGAGGAGTCTTTTCAAGCGCGACTCTAACAGCATCGACGATCGAACGAACCGTCGGGTCAAGCGCTTCCCGAACTTCATCGTCGGAAACCGTGATCGTTTTGGGTATGCCTTCCACCATGTTTCGTCCACGCACTTCCATCGATAACGATTCACTAAACGGAAATGCGCTGCCGAGTTGGATCTTGATCTCTTCCGCTGTGCGTTCGCCGATCAGCAGGTTGTACTTACGCTTTACAAAATCTGTAAGTGCGTTATCCATCGCATCACCTGCAGTGCGCACTGCGCGCGAATAGACGATGCCGCCCAAACTTATGACGGCGATATCCGTTGTGCCACCACCAATGTCAACGACAATATTCCCGTGTGGTTCAGTGATAGGAAGTCCGGCGCCGATGGCTGCGGCAACTGCTTCTTCAACCAGGTAAACTTCTGAGGCCTTCGCACGATAGGCTGAATCTTCTACTGCGCGTCGTTCGACCTGTGTGATCTCGCTCGGGATACCGATGACGACGCGGGGACTGACCCATGTCCTGCCGTTGTGTGCCTTCCGGATGAAGTGCTGGAGCATTTTCTCCGTAACTTCGAAGTTAGCGATTACGCCGTCGCGCATTGGTCGAATCGCAACAATATTGCCAGGTGTGCGACCCACCATCTCCTTCGCGTCCTTGCCGACAGCTTCAACGGTATTAGTGACCTTATTAATGGCAACAATGGAAGGTTCGCTGACGACGACGCCACGTCCTTTTGCATAGACGAGAGTGTTGGCAGTTCCGAGATCTATGGCTAAATCGCTTGAACGAAGTCCGGAAAGCAGAGGAAGAGACATAGGTACACCTCTATTGGGAATTTGATTGTTTGCTCTTCTGGTAGAAGAAATCGGGCTGGTCTTGTCTAAGTTGGGGAGCAACAAAGACTAACAACATTTAAAGTATTGAGATGTAAGGTGTCAAGAACTTTTTTTGGAAGCGCCATGTGAACAGTTTGCGGGTACTTCTGCTTAATGGCCGGTGACTTCGGCAGCCGCATTTGCGGGCCCCTTTATCTGGATTTCCTCTCCCGTTTTCTGTTCGGATAAGACACCTCTCATTCTCCCCAACCTTTAGGTTGGGGTTACCGATAACCATTAAGAAAAGGGTAACCGTTTGAACGGTTTGTTGCGGGGTGTGAGGCCTGATGACGAAGTCGGAAACCGTTGAAACGGTTTTCGAGTCAAAGGGCTCCGCTGAACCCCAACCTAAAGGTTGGGGAGAATGAGAGGCTGAGTCGCTCGCATGAAGCTCAAGAAGCGATCAATTGCTCGATAAGCGATAAATAAGAATGCCGGCCATGACCAGAAACAGGAAGATGATTACAGCCAAAACCCAGAACAGAGGGAATGATGACCCGTGCGGTGCTGACTTTTTAGCCGCCATTGTCTGCGGAGCCCACACCTCCGCTTCTCGACGAACCATTTCGAGATCAATGTCCGTACTTAAGGGTATCTTCAACGCAACATTTGTTTTGGCGATGGGGGTGCGGCGCTCACCCAGCCAGACTGTGCCGAAGCCACCTTTTCCGAGTGGTCGGACAAGCGTGTAGGGGCCAAGTTTTGCACTATGACTCAGCATCAGGGATCGTTAGGCTTACTGCATCGATCAGTGAAAAGTGTAGGTAATTGTGCCGACAACATCCCCGGAACTTGGTAACTTCTGGGGCGAAAAAGTAGATTGTCTCGCTGCAGAGATAGCAGCCGACTTGAATCTTGAATCGCCACCCAGAGGACGCCATGAAACAACCCGCCCTGATCGATTGACTCGAACAACGATAGTTACCTTACTGACCACTGCCTTTGACGCACTTGAGCGGTACCGAGGTTCAACGAGGTTCACTTCAGCTCCGGCGAGTGGGCCACCCGCGACGGGAGTTGATGACTCGCCAGATGTTGTTGGTCCACCTGAACCCGTTGGCGAGAACGTGTATGTGATGGTTCCGCTGATAAATGCACCCTTCCCAGCCAACTTATCAGGAGAAAACGCGGATGCCTTCGCAGCTTTCTCCGCCGCCCTTTGCAAATTAGCTTCGCCACTAACTGCGTCCGCGGACATCACGATGCCTTTTTGACTGACGCGAACATTTACCGTCACCTTTCCCGTCTTGTTGATATCGGACGCCTCAGGCTCAGTTAAATGAAGTTCAGTTCCAACCAGGTCGCCTCCTACAACAGGACCAGATTTCACGGGAATGGCAGGAGGTTGGACCACTTCTGACGCTGGAGCCTGAACCACAGCGGGTTCGGGTTTTTGCAATAGATAGTGGAGGAGGCGGTAACCGACAAATGCACCGACCCCGAGAAAAAAGAATAGCAGAACCAAAACCCAGACTAATGGTCGTGATTTTCCGTGTTCAGGAACCGCGACCTGCACCTTACTTAAAGGCGGTTGTGGTACTTGCGATTCTGCTATATCGAAAATGCGGTTACTTGAAGCGGTCCTAACCGGTGACGCAGATGATTCCTCGATTGCGATGCGCTGATTTCGAGGCAGCGTCGTATCGTCGTTTTGATCTGAGTCTACTGTCGAGTCGGGTTCAGGGATTATCTCAGGCGTGGTTTCGTATCGCTTTTCAAGTGTCGGCGGTTCCGTCCCACGAATGTCAATTGGAGCAGTGACGGCTAAAGTAGAAAAATCCGGAACTGTGACTGCTGGCAGCGGTTCCGTTGTTGCCGGCACTTCTTCGAACGGAGCTTCCTGAAGTGGAGCTTTTTTCTTATCCCGCCAAATGGCCCCAGCCAATCCCGGGAGGGTGGAACGGACCAGGGGTGGTTCGTCCAAGGGTTGTGTTTCGGTGACGTTAACTGGCGGCGGTGAAACCAAATCGCCAGTAGGGTCAGCTTTTGCGTTCCCGGCTTCGGTGATCAGTTTGCTAATGGAAGGTGAATTCTTGGCCCAATCGAGTGCGGATAGACCGAGTTCATCCTGCGGGTCAAGCCGGGCGCCAACCGTCAGGAGAAACTGAACGACACTTTCGTGTCCGAACGCCGCTCCAAGCATGAGTGCAGTTTGACCGGCCGCATTTGAGCTGTCTACGTCGGCACCCTGGGCCAAAAGCGATTTGATAAGACTCGAGTCGCCTTCAGACGCAGCCCTCAGTAATGAACGAGTCAGGGGTGTCATAAATCAATTTAGGTGTCCGAGAATTTAACAGATTAAGTTAGAGACAGGAAAGAAGCAGGACGACTAACGAGAGTGCGGGACCCGATTGTAATCCGTCGTTTCCTTGTCAAAGGCGAAATACCACCAACGGGAGTTGGTGGATTCGTTCAGATCCTTTCTATAGAGAAGCTCTTTACTGAGTGCTGCGCGAGCAGCGCACCGGAGGTAGAACCTGCGCCGATTCATCTAAAGCTTAAACGCCGCTGATGCCCAAGTACTCCAATGTTTTTGACTCTCACGTTTCGGTCACTTCTATCAACGACTCTTCTCTTCCTCCGGCGCACTTCGCGCGCGGCGTTAAAAGGGAACATTCTGAAGTAGAAAGGATCTGAACTATCCACCAACTGCCGTTGGTGGTATTCGCGCCATACGTTGATCTGCTTCCGAGTAGAAAGGATCACCAACTGCCGTTGGTGATATTCGACACTCTAAAACGCAAAGCCGCAACTAATGGAGCTGATTGTAGGCCTTTGCAACAAGTTCTTCGACATCCCTGGTTTCTTTATCAACCATTTCTTGGAAGCGACGCTGATCCTGTTCCCATTCGTCAATTGTGCGAGACGATGAAAACGCAAACTCCTGGTCCATATTGCAACTATCGAGATGCCAGAAACAAACCTCTAATCCCGACTCACATTCATCACCCATTTGCTTACAAATCGGACAGTCTTCGTCGATGACCATACTTCTGCCACCCATCGCTTCTGGCAAGCGCTTACGCTCGTTATCTATGATCATGAACGGAATCCGATCTTCCAACTCCGCGTTTGGCTCGGTAAGCCAGGTAAGCTTGCACTGGTCCAAGTGGTTGATGAATTCATCTGTGTCCGTAAGAGCGCTGTCCGGCTCGAAGGATGCCACCGGCCTAAGAATTGAATTTGGCTCGTCGAGCGGGACGGACAGATGTTTCAGTAACATTACCTTGGGCGCTTCCGAGCACACACGAAATGCGCTGCGCAAGAGGTGACGAATCAGCTCGTAATAGATAACCCATTCATGAGTTCCGAAGCCGGCGAATCTATACGCGTGAGAGTCTCGTGGCAAACACGGTGGTCCTTCGAGGCATAGGCTCCACTGCAACGCACGAGACTCAAGGTCAGAATCGACAAAGTCTTTATTCGCAACTAGCACATCTCGAGGTGACTGGTTGTTCAAATCAGCACGCGGCGTCAATAACCACCTTCGGTGTATCTCGGTTATTGCATTTGAGACTGGATCGAGAGTCTGCGAGGTTGAATCACAACTGGCAGCGTGACGTACGTTATAGGCAATGAACTCCAGTAGTGGGCGACCGTACAGAATCGTTCGCGCGTCGACGCGTGGTATTGCTGCACGCGTTGCACGACGATCCTCGTTCAAAAATTCATACTCATAAACTGATTCAGCGAATATCCAATCGGGATGGAGGCTATAGAAAATGGGAATGTCAGTACCTTTTCCATCATGGTAGAACACCTGGCCATTTGGAGAAGGCACTGAGTAAGTTGATTCGAAGGCAACTATTCGAGCAGCCAGGTCAATTATGAGTAGTCCGGCGTCGTAGGGTCGATTGTCGATTTCATCACGTTCAACGAAAAGATGTCCCGTTCGAAAGTCGATTGCGTCCCGACGGAAACGTTCGAGCGCAGCTTGTAACTCGTAGATAGTCTCTGGTTCCGCAGAGAGTGCGGCAACACATAAATCTCCGATTGAAGCTGGAAGGGTGCCCGTGAGAATGGTATTAAAGTCGACGAGGTTCAGTCTTATTTCTGACATGTGAGGTTTCCTTTCTAGTGTGAGGTAAAGCGAGTGCATTCTCCTCCAGTGATCGAGAAATTGCCAGCGGAAAAGTGAAAAATATTTAGCGACTCTGATCCGCGTCACAAGAGAGTCTTTAGGACAACCTCGGTTGCGTGGAGTGTTTCGTAATTGGGCAATTCTGTGTAATCTTTAAATATTCTATTGGATTAAAAGGCTGGAATTGACTCCTCTACACGTTTCAAGAGTTCAAGATAAGTTCCATGATCCGGTTTTTCGACGGAGTGTGGCAATCGCGCTCCTTGTGTCCTGTTTTTACTACCTCACTGCAAAACTCGGCTTTGAGTTTGCTCTTCAGCCCGGCTCGGTCTCAATTCTCTGGATGCCCAACGCGGTTTTGTTGGCCGGCCTTCTTCTTACGCCTCGCCGTTGGTGGTGGTTACCGATCGTTGCGGTATTGCCTGTCCACCTTGCATCAGAATTTCAAAGCGGTGTACCAGCAACAATGGTGTTGTCGTGGTTCATTAGCAACTGTGTTCAGGCTTTGATTGGTGCCGTACTGATCACTCAATTCGTTCGCGACAAACCACGCTTCGATCGCGTACGAGATCTTTCGGTGTTTCTCATATGCGGCGCTGGGCTTGCGCCGTTTCTGGCGTCCTTTCTGGACGCGGCACTGGTGAGATTCAATGGTTGGGGCCACAGTTCATACTGGGAAATCTGGCGAATACGTTGTCTCTCTAACGTCCTCGCAACATTGATTCTGGTTCCATTTATTGTCGTATGGGCCAAGGGAGACTTCTCAGCAATAAGGAGGAGTCCATTAGGTAGATATTTGGAAGCGATTGCCCTCGCGACCGGCCTGGTAGGAGTTGGTCTCTTTGTTTTCTACACTGAACGAGCTTTCGCTGAGCAAGGAAGTTCGCTGCTGTACTTGCCGCTTCCGTTCTTGCTATGGGCTACTGTCCGATTTGGACTAAGAGGAGTCACAACCGCGTTACTTACAATAATGTTCCTTGCCACTACAGGTGCAACTAAGGGAGCTGGACCTTTCCTTACCAGCACGACAACGAATAACGCGCTGGCGATTCAGTGGTTCTTGATCGTTGTTTCAATTCCTTTGCTGGTACTCGTTGCAGTCGTGGAGGAACGAAGACTAGCGGAAGCATCGGCAAGAGACAACGAAGAAAGATTGAAGTTGGCCTTAAATGCCGCGCAAATGGATACGTGGGATTGGCACATTCCTGAAAACAAGCTCATCTGGACAGAGACGACTAAGAATGCGTTCCGCTTAACGTTAGATACTGAACTGGATCGGGAGTCGTTCTATTTAATGATTCATCCTGATGATCGAGAACTGGTCCAGGAGGCTACAGCTCAAGCGATAAAACACGGTAAACCGTACGAATGTGAGTTTCGCATGACGCCCAGCGGCGGTGTCCGATGGTTCCTGAGCAAAGGAAAAGTCTTCTTTGATGATGACGGAACGCCGACTCGCATGCTTGGCATCGGTATTGACATCACCGAAAGGAAGAAGTCGGAAGCTGCGATAGCCAGAGTCAACCAACGTAATAGGGCCATTCTCGAAGCGCTTCCAGACATGATGTTTCTCCAGAACAGGCAAGGGGTCTTTCTTGATTATTCGGCGCGCGACTCGGATAACCTTTTCGTTCCTGCTGAAGAGTTTCTGGGCCGCAACGTACGCGATATATTGCCGCCCAAGTTGGCCAATCGTGTTCTCGAGATTCTTGAGACTTTGAAACGAGGCGATCCGCCGGAGATATTTGAGTATTCAGTTCCGATCAATGGTGAACAGCGTCATTATGAGGCGCGTCTGATCGTCGCTGAGGGTGAAAATGTTTTGAGTATCATCCGGGACATTACTGATGCTCGACAGGCCATTCAAGCTGCACAGGAAAGCCAGGAGAAACTGCTGCAAGGCAACAAGCAAATTCGTGCGCTAGCTGCTCGTCTAATTACCGCCCAGGAATCAGAACGTCGACGAATTTCATTGTTGTTACACGATGATGTGAGCCAAAACGTCGCGGCCATTGGGCTTGCTATAAGCAGGCTAAAACGAAAATTGCCAAATTCGAATGAAGAAATTCTTACGGAACTGAGTGCGCTCGGTTCTCAGGTCTACGACCTCACCACTCAGATCAGGCGACTTTCGCACCAACTCCATCCCGCGGTTCTAGAGCACCTGGGACTTGTAGCCGCGTTGGAGTCACACGTAACCGAGTTTGGCCATCAGGAACAGATCGACACTCGATTTAAGGCGCAGGTTCAAAGCAATCCCATCCCACTTGAATTATCGGTCTGTATGTATAGAGTTGCTTTGGAGGGATTGAGAAATGTGTCCAGGCACTCAGGGGCAAAGTCAGCGGAAGTGATATTGGCTGAAGAAGAAGACCATTTGACGCTTAGAGTATCTGACTCCGGGCGCGGTTTCGACGTTGAAAAAGCCAAACGAGGAACGGGAATAGGCTTAACGAGTTCAGAAGAAAGAGTTCGTCTGTTAAAGGGTACGTTTGAAGTTAGATCCGATGGGATAAGTGGTACAGTGCTCACAGCGCGTCTTCCTATGTCGAGGTAAAAATGTCTAGAACCAGAATTCTCATCGCTGACGATCACAAGATGTTTGCGCAAGGTCTGCAAGGCTTGCTGGAAGAAGAGTTTGATTTGGTTGGCACTGTAGGCGATGGTCAGGCAATGATTGAGGCAGCAGAAAAACTAAAACCTGACGTCATTGTTGTCGACATTTCAATGCCAGTCCTCAATGGACTTGATTCTGTTCGTCGTCTTAAGGAGAAGGGCATCCACGCCAAGGTAATATTTCTCACGATGCACGCTGATGATCGATTGCTAGCTGAGGCATTTCGCTGCGGGGGCATGGGGTACGTGTTGAAGCAGTCGGCAGGAGAGGAGTTGATCCAGGCAATCCGACAAGTCTTGGCCGGACATAAGTATGTCACTCCCCTCGTTGCGACCGAGTGGGTCCAGGATTTGAGTGAACAGATCAACGAAAAGCAGCGACTGACACTCACGCCTCGGCAAAGAGAGGTGCTTCAGCTTGTCATCGATGGCTGTACGATGAAAGAAATTGCGACACGACTTGGAATCTCAACCAGGACCGCCGAGTCGCACAAGTACGAAATGATGGAAGGGCTTGGTGTGGAGAGTACCGCCGAGTTGATCCAGTATGCCATCAAGCTCGGACTTGCCCGAACATAGGTAGAGTTATTTAAGATTTCGCATTACCTTCCAAAAATCTTCACGTTGGCCCGTAAATTTACGGATTGTTCCACGGTGGGGAGACGTGTAGATTTCTCATGCTCCTTAGCGTTCAAAAACCCTTTGATTCCGACTTTCGTGAGGAAGCAAATCTAGGGAAATTGATGAAGCCTCCGTCCAAAGCTTTAGGAGCCTGAGATCACTGTATCTCGCCCCGAAATAACTACCGAATAAGGAACCTCGTACTAAGCAAATTATCTAAACGTTAAATGGCCTTTGCGTAATAGTCTCAAGGGCAACAATCCGCATAGAACCCGAAGCGGTTAGGTCTGTACATCCATCGCAGTGGATGAACTGACGTAGGAGCAGTGACAGTGGGAGATTTAGTTTATTGGTTCAGGAGCAGAAGTTCCATGAGTACCATCAAGACCCCCTTCATTTTCACCGACGATGAATTGGCCTTACGTCGATTGGCTGACACGGCGTCTGTGATGATCTGGATGGCGGACACAAAACAACAGTCTACGTTCTTCAATAGTAGCTGGTTGGAGTTTACGGGACGAGGACTTGGTCAGGACCTCGGCACCGGTTGGACCGAATTGGTTCATCCCGAAGACTACGTTCGTTGTCTCGATACTTACAACACTGCATTTGATCGTAGAGCACCATTCAAGATCCAATACCGACTACGTTGTGCGGACGGCAAGTATCATTGGATTTATGAGAGTGGAACTCCGCGCTATTCATCGACCGGGGAATTTATCGGATACATCGGGTCTTGTGTGGATATTTCAGACGGCAAAGAAAATGGAATTGCTTTACGACTTGCTCAGGATGAACTTAGCAAGTTACAAAAAGACAATGATGTTGAGATAGCTCTACGCTCTGGAACGGTTTGACGGTTGAATTAGATGGCTTCCAAATGTCCGACAAACTTTAGTTTGTCGCTCCGACAAGCTAAAGCATGTCGGACAGGTACTTACAAATTGGTGGCGGCGAATGTGTCGCCTTGTCGGATGTCTCCAGTATCGTAACCTTTGCGGAACCAACGCAGACGCTGCTCAGATGTTCCATGTGTAAATGAGTCGGGAACGACGTAACCCTGACTTTGGCGCTGAATCTTGTCGTCTCCAATAGCACTCGCCGCTCTTAATGCCTCTTCGACATCGCCCGGGTCAAGTAACCCCTTTTCATTCACATACCGAGCAAACATTCCGGCAAAGAAGTCAGCCTGCAACTCCAGCCGCACGGACAGTCTGTTTGCATCACCTTCGCTCATCCTTCTTTGCATTGCATCAACCTTGTCAGAGATACCAAGCAGTTTCTGAACATGGTGACCCACCTCATGGGCTATCACGTAAGCTTGCGCAAAATCTCCTGGTGCATTGAATCGTTGTCGCAACTCTTCGTAGAACGAAAGGTCGATATAAACCTTTTGATCTCCGGGGCAATAAAATGGACCTGTCGCGGCGCCGCTGATCCCGCAAGCAGATCTAACCTGGTCCGTAAAAAGAACCAGGGTCGGCTTTTGATACTGGCGTCCATTCTGACGAAACACTTCGGTCCAAACATCTTCTGTTTTAGCCAGCACCACAGACACGAATTGTTTCATTTCGTCGTCCGAAGGGCTTGAACCGCGAGACGTTTGGGCGGGAGGCGGAGATGTGGGTGCCTGTTGCAGTATTTGTTGCGGGTCGACGCCAAAGAGCAGCGCGATGATTACAATGATGAGTGTTCCGATACCTCCGCCAACTGCGACTGTGCCGCGTGATATTCCGCGTCGGTCTTCTATATTGTCGCTCTGTCGTTCTCCTCTCCAACGCATAGAGACAAACCTCCCGTAAGGCAGTGTTCGATAACAAGCTGTTCTGGTATCAGCAGTATGATCAATCAGGATGCTGGCGTTGGCAAGGGAAACACAACATCCCGTCGTACACGGCTTACTGCTTGGTCTTCACTCACCACCAAGAAGCGAAGCGTGTGGCAGGATTGTTGGTGGAATCGTTTCGAGAAAACGTGAGATGGTCGGTGCAAATCCTATTTCGCCGCGATACGACTCGCCTGCGCGATAGACGTTGCTCGGGTAAACGAAATGTAGATCCTTCCTGGCCCGGGTGGTTGCCACATAAAGCAGTCGACGCTCCTCGTCGAGGTCGTCAAATTCATCTTGAAAGCGGTTTGAAGGAAACCAACCATCAGTCATCCAGATCACGAAGAGATTGTCCCACTCCAAGCCTTTCGCAGAATGAACGGTGGAGAGAGTTACAAAGCCTCCTCGACGAGCATTGCCGCCCTGGATTGCTTCAGTTGGGTCAAGAGCTACATCATCGAGTAATTTCGCCGCAGTCTTGTATCGTTTTGCTATCGACTGTAAATGTTCAAGATCGCGACCGCGACGTTGCGCATCATCGTACTTCTCTTTCAAAAGCGGTCGATAGAAACGTAGTACTGCTGTGAGTTGTGCACTCGGAGTCTTACTTTCTGCGAGTGTGGTCAACAAACGTGCGAGACGGGTTAGGTGATTTTGATAGCTTGCCCTCGCAGGAAAAGTATGGAGTTTCTTAAACAGACTCTGCTTTGTACGCGCCGAACGAAACTCTTTTCGCTCAACTCCGAGATGTTCAAGGATCTGATAAACAGTTGCATCACCAACGTGTTCAATTAATTTGAGTGTGCGGAACCACGCAAGTGTGTCTGATGGTTTTACTACTACGCGTAGAAACGCAAGCGAGTCTTTAATGTGGGCTGACTCGGCGAATCTTATGCCACCAAACTTTCTAAAAGGTAGTCCTTGCTTGCCCAACTCAATTTCCAGATCGAATGAATGAGAACTCGATCTGAATAGAACAGCTATCTCGCTCAGTGGCACTCCTTCTTCGCGAAGTTCTTCAATTCGCTGCGCTACAAAGCGTGATTGTTCATTTTCATCTCTTGCATTTACAACCACCGGTGACTGGCCTCCCTCAACTTTCGAGAAAAGCCGTTTCTTGTAGCTCTCTTTTACGTCGTCCATTAGTGCATTGGCGACATTGAGAATTGGCTGGGTACTTCGATAATTCTCTTCGAGTTTAATGATCTGAGCGGACGGAAAGAGCTTCGGAAACTCGAGCATGTTCCTGTGGCTGGCGCCTCGAAACGAATAGATGGACTGAAACTCGTCACCGACCACCGCCACGTTGTCACGTTTTGAGGTCATCAACTTGATTATCTGCGCCTGAAGTTTGTTCGTGTCCTGGTACTCGTCGACCATTATGTAACGATATTGATCGGAGAGTTGCTCGCGCATCCCTGCGCTCGATTCAAGTGCTTCCTTCAAACGCACCAGCAGGTCATCGTAGGTCAGCATGTGACGACTTCTCTTAAACTCTTCGAAAGCCTTGAATAGTTCTTCGAGGTGCTGACGTTCATCGATGAAGTCCGGATAACTCTGATTGAGTACCTGCTTCATCGGCAACACCTTGTTGACCATCATGCTAAAAATGGCAGCAATAGTTCTTTTACGAGGAAAGCGTCGTTCTTTCGTCAGTTTGATCTGGCGCCGCAGCAGATCGATGAGGTCTTCAGTGTCACTTTGATCGAGAACGGTGAAATTCTTTTGCACACCGGCGTCATCCGCAAAGTTCCTTAGGATTGAATGACCCAGTGAGTGAAAAGTGCCCCCAGAAACACGTTGGCACCGAGCGTCAGCCAGGGCCGCAGCGCGTGTAAGCATGCTGGTCGCAGACCGGCGTGTGAAAGTTAGTAAGAGTACGGACTCTGGTCGGGCACCGGTCTCCACCAAACGCGCCACTCTGTAAACTAAGGTCCGGGTCTTTCCAGTGCCAGCGCCGGCAACAATCAATAGTGGCCCTTCGGTCGTCATGACTGCTTTTAATTGCGCTTCATTCAGCTCCGCTTCATAGTCAATCTTGCCTGCCCGACTGGAAGCTCCAATGCGATTAAGGACCAGACGCGTACCGGCTGGTCCAGTAGTGGCCCGGCCCAGTTCGAGGTCCCGTCGTAGCGACTTTAATACTTCTGCGAGCTCATTGATCGTTTGATAGCGATCCTTGGGTGTCTTGGCGAGTGACTTGACGAGAATCTGTTGGAGCGCCAGCGGAAAATCCGACTGACTTGGGTCCGGAAGCTTTGGCTCGCGATGTAATATGGCATGCATCGTGTCGATGCGATTGTCGTGTACAAAAGGTGCCGCACCAGTCAACATTTCACAGATGACAACGCCAAAAGAAAAAATATCGCAGCGTCGATCTACTCGTTGGCCCAACAACTGTTCTGGAGCCATGTAATTGACGGTCCCCATCAGCGTGCCGGATTCTGTTTCGACCGCGCGAATTAGAGTCTTTTGTTCGCTGTCGGCAACCAGGGCTCGATCACGTTGGGCGACGAGTTTCGCCAAACCGAAATCAAGGATCTTGGCGTAACCGTCACGACTAATCATCAGATTCTCAGGTTTGAGATCCCGATGAATGATTCCAGTTTCGTGCGCTTTGGCGAGCCCTTCGGAGATCTGGATTGCGATGTCCAGTGTCTCTTTTACTGGTAGCGGTTTCCTGGCGATTTTCTTGCGAAGGGTATCTCCTTCAACGTACTCCATTGCGATGTAGGGCTTGCCATCGTCTTCACCAACTTCATAAACCGTCAGAATATGAGGATGATTTAGAGCGGACGCAGCGCGTGCTTCCTGAAAGAAGCGGCGCCGGCGGTCTTGTTGAGAAACGTACTCGCTTGGTAGGAGTTTTAGAGCGACGACTCTATGAAGCTTGTTGTCATAGGCCTTATACACGGCGCCCATCCCACCGGCACCTATCGGCTCCATAATTCGATAATGCGCAATCCTGACTTCGGGTATCGCTTTCATGGAAGAGGGTGACTAGTTTACACCAAAGATTTTCGCTTGTGAGAGGCGAGGGCTGTCATTGTGAGAACTGTCTACAGGTTGTCAGACTGAATTCATGTCACGATTTTTTGTTTGTTTACTCGATTTGAAGTGCCTCTGACCCTTTCTTACTTGGCCTATCTATGTTATTGCTTCGCGCTCAAAGAACATAGCGTTTACAATTAGCGTATTCTCAAGAACTTCAAACGGAGGCGAGTCTTATGTTTTGTCCGCGATGTGCTTCTAGTCAAAGCGACGACGTGAAATTCTGCACCGTCTGTGGCGCTAATCTGCAAGCCGTGCGTCAGGTTGTTGATACGCGTGACACGGGTAAGAAGTTCGACTGGGCCGACACGTGGGTAGCTGACATGTTTAGGAACCCTCAGGCCGCAGAACTGCACAAGCTTGAAATGGAGCGGCGCCTTGGCATTACCCCCGAAGTAAAACGTCTGAATGAGATTAAGGCAGGCGTAATCACCAGTAGTGTTGGCATTGGTCTCGCCATCTTTCTTTATGTATTTATGAGGGGAATCAGCGGAAATGTAGATCCGGACGCAGCAGCCATTATCACAAGAATCTGGGTAGTAGGGGTAATACCGTTTCTGGTCGGACTTGCTTTGATTGTTAATGGTATGGTCGTGAGCAAGAAGTTAGTTGCAGTTGCGAAGAGCGAGCAGGATAAGCTGGATGGCGCTGGTCCACCATCGTTACGCGCTGCGAACACTAATGAGTTTATCTCCTCACCTTTCAGCGTAACTGAACAAACGACAAAGCACCTTGGTGTGCCAGAACCTAAGTCCGATGGTCGATAGTAAAAAGGGATTTTGATGAGCAGGCTTGAAGGGATCGAGAAGAACAACGCGCCATGGCATCTGCGTTGGTTCTATACGACGATGCGCAAGATGTTCGGCAAAGATCTGACTCCGGTCAAACAGCAAATGCGTTTGCCCGGAATGGTCTGGGGTTCAATTGCAATGGAGGTCGGCTTAAGTCGGAAGCGCAGAGTTTCGTTGCGCTTTATTCAGCTCGGCAAGGTCAGAACAGCTAATAGAGTTGGTTGTCCATTTTGAGTTGATATCAATTCTGCCGTTGGTAGAAAAGCTGGTTTGACCGATGAAAAACTAGAAGCTTTGAAAGGCGCAGACTTTGAACTCTTTGATGTTAAGGAGCGTCTGGTAATTGAACTTGCAGATGAAATGGTGGTAACTCCGTCAAATATCTCTGACGACCTGTATCAGCGACTTCGCGCTCAGTTTTCCGGAGAACAACTGCTCGAACTTGCAGGCCAGCTTGCGTTTGAGAACTATCGCGCTCGTCTAAACCGGGTCTTCGATGTTGGTAGTGATGAGCTGTACCATCCTAATCGGGCGAGTTGAGTAGTGACGCAAAAGACAAACGCGGTGAGGTTGCTGGAGCAGTCCGGTATTCATTACGAATTGCGAGAGTATGAAGTCGACCCCGAGGATCTAACTGCGGAAACAGTCGCCGCCAAGATTGGTCTCCCTCCTGAACAAGTCTTCAAAACGTTAATTGCGCGGGGTGACCGCAACGGCATTTGTTTGGCTGTCGTACCTGGCGATGCTGAACTCAATCTGAAAGCACTGGCAACAGCTTCAGGTGACCGCAAGATCAATCTGGTTCCGCTGAAGGAAGTTCAGCCGTTGACGGGGTACGTTCGTGGCGGCGTCACTGCACTAGCCGGAAAGAAAGACTACCCCGTGTTTGTTGACGAGACGATTGAACTATTTGATGTGATCTCGATTTCAGCCGGCACTCGCGGCCTACAAATTCTGTTGGCACCTGGCGATTACATTCGGGTTACTCACGCGGTGGTCGCGGCGATCGCCGAAAGTAAGGATTAGGATTCCACCTTCCTCAGGAAGAGATGAGGTTTTCTAACTCTTCCGGCGTCCTGGGCCAATCTTCCTTGAGCAGTCGAGAGAGAGCTCGATCCGCGAGGAGTTTCCCGCCGGTCTGACAAGTAGGACAGTAGTTCGTTTCGTTTGCTGCATAACGAATTCGCTGAATCTTGTTTCCACATCGCGGACACGGCTCCTTGTAACGACCGTGTGCTGCCATGCCCTTTCGAAATGCGGTGACTTTTTCAGGAAAGCCCTCGCCCGATTCCTCTCGCAGCCGATCTACCCATTCCGAGAGGTTTTTCTTAATAGCCGTGAAGAGTCTTTTGATTTCGTCAGGCGAGAGTTTTTGCGTCAACTGAAAAGGAGAAAGTTGTGCTTCAAACAAGATCTCGTCGGAATAGGCGTTTCCAATCCCGCTCAGGATGCGTGGATCGGTTAGCGCTCGTTTTAAAGTGTGGTTTTTGGCCTGAATAGAAGTGGCGAACTGCTTTAGCGTCGCCTCGAAAACTTCGAGACCTCCCGGATTGAGTTTTTCTAATTCGGCTTCGCCTTGCAGCAAATGAAGTGCGGCTCTTCTCTGTGTACCTGCTTCAGTGAGGGTAAGTGTTCCACTGCTGAACTGGAATGCTGCAATGTTACGTCCCTTTAGAGCTTTGCCGCGATCGTCGAACCAGTGAAGTCTGCCGGCAATCATCAGATGGAGAACAAGCCAGAGGTCGTGGTCCAATCCGATGCAGATGCGCTTCCCCAATCTGCGTAGCTGGACCACCTTTCTACCCTCCGCACTGGAGAGAGGTGGTACAGCTGTTCGCAGAAGGAAAGGTGAACCTACCAGTACCCGTTCAAGCGTCTCGTCGAGAATTCGTTTTCGAAGTGCCTCGATATAAACGACGATGTCTGGCAGTTCAGGCACAGTTCTGAAGGTTCTCTGGTGCTACGAAAAGACCTGCTAAACAGTGCTACGACTTCTCACCATTCGGTAGATCCAGAGCAACAGAATCGCACCAATTAGTGAAAGTATGAGCCCCGCTGGTCTGAACCCGGTTGGGTCAGGACCCCAGATGGCCCAGGAGATCAGTCCTCCAACGACAGATCCGGCAATACCCAGAATGATCGTGGCAAGAATGCTCATTGAATCTCGGCCGGGCATGATCAGACGCGCTAACGCCCCGGCGATCAATCCAACAATTAACCATCCAATGAAGCTAAGCATTTGTCTTCTCCTCTTATACCGTCAGATTCAACATCTTCACTTCAACTTCTCGATGGGAGAAATGGGACGCAGAACTCAACGCTGATAATAGTGTCAACGTCCCCTTCTGGATCGAAGTCTTTAGCCGTTCACTGCTCTGTAAGCAGGCAATGCAAAGTTGCGGTTGAGAATCACTCCCACTTCAGTACCTGACTTCACTTTTACTTCATGACCCTTTTTCACCTTGGAGCCGATCAGGCCCGCTAGTGCTCCAACGCCTGCGCCAATCGCCGCACCTTTTCCACCACCAGCGATCGCTCCAATGATGGCACCGCCGCCCGCGCCGCCACCGATAAACTTGATGTTGCGTTTGCTGGTCTTGTGCGCCGTGATCGTACCTTCGTTGTCACTGTTGCCGGTTGACGACTGAAGGTCAGTAAGCGAACCACTGATGGTCCGGCCGATGCCGTTAGGAAGTCGTATTGAAGTGAACGCGACATCGAGGGTGGCTGGTTTGCCATCCTTCTGTGCTCGCGTCACATTGATGATGCGACCATGGACGATGCTCCCTTGTGGGGCCAGCATTACGCCATTCTTGGCATAGAGTGGATCAACGAGCGTGGAATTGAAGGTGTCGCCAATCCGAGCGGTCTCCGAATTCAATTCTTGGTTAAGGCGGACACGCATCACCTGGTTGGCGTAAATCGTGTGGTAGACCGGTGGGCGTTTTTTCTTAGTTTGCGAGATGACAGGGCTCAGCGAGCCGGCAGTCAGCGCCAGGATCACTCCGGCGACCAGCAAGCGCACACGAAATGGTTTTATATTCCTCATCTGCTTCTCCTCGTGGAAATCGAATAGGGGCTCCGACATTCCCTCTTGATAGTCTGTGTTGCGGTTGCGCTAGTTTACTCAAAGTATTGCCAGAGGGGAATGGCGATTCTGCAAAATTCCCACTGCTCCATAATTCGGGAGGAGAGAATCACCATTTCCGTAAATTTACTGATTGTTTCGACACAGATTAAGGTTAAACTCCCGCCATTCTAAAAATAGGGCCAGCCGTCGATCGACGTACGATCACCCGGGGAGAGTATTGAGTACGCTGGGTCGATTGATCCAGACGTAATTGCCAAGGTCTCACTTGGTTCAACTTAATCGATTCTACAACTCGAGAGGTGCAGACAAATGACTCTTGCAAAGAAACTAACAGCTGAGTTGCTGGGAACTTTTTGGCTCGTGCTTGGTGGTTGCGGCAGCGCCGTACTCGCAGCCGCATTTCCTGAGGTTGGAATAGGTCTTCTCGGAGTTGCACTGGCGTTCGGTCTTACTGTGTTAACTATGGCTTATGCTGTTGGTCCAATATCTGGTGGTCATTTCAATCCGGCTGTCACAGCCGGCCTTTGTGTGGCTAAGAGAGTGCCCGGTTCGATAGTAATTCCTTACATAATTGCACAAGTCGTTGGCGCCATTCTCGCTGCGGCCGTGCTGTTTGTCATTGCCAGCGGCCATGCTGGTTTTGATGTCTCAGCAGGTTTTGCTGCAAACGGTTTCGGCGATCACTCACCTGGCAAATACACCCTCGTCAGCGCGCTGGTTGCTGAAGTTGTAATGACTTTTTTCTTCCTATTAATAATCCTTGGCTCAACTGATACTGGCGCACCTGCCGGTACCGCGCCTGTAGCCATTGGACTCGCGTTAACCTTGATCCACCTCGTCACCATTCCAGTTACAAATACGTCGGTAAATCCGGCGAGAAGCACGGGCCAGGCATTGTTCGTTGGTGGCTGGGCGCTAGCGCAGTTGTGGTTGTTTTGGATTGCGCCGCTCATCGGAGGTTCGCTAGCGGGCCTGGTCTACGGATGGTTGCGTTCCGACACGCACCCGGCCGATTAGTTAGACCACTCAGGAAGGAAGATTACGTTGAGCTCCGATCTGAAGTTTAAGTTGCACTCCCAGCCGGTACCAGATCGACATCCGCCTGAGCTTTTCTCTTCGCTGGTTCAGGTCGATATACACGGGCTTTCCCATAAAGGCTTGGTTCGCCCTAACAACGAGGACCACTTCCTGGTCGTTAGGGGGGGCCGCGCCCTCGAAGCAGTTATGGGGAACCTGAGTCCGAACATTGTCTCTCGTCGTTTCGATGAACTGTTTTTCGGTATGGCGGTCGCTGACGGACTTGGCGGAGAAGCCAGTGGTGAGATTGCCAGTGAGCGAGCACTCGAGGCTTTACTGGGCATGGGATTGAATACCCCTGATTGGATGTTAAGGCTAGGTCGGCCGGAGATCAATGAGGTCATGTGGCGCATGGCGGATCGATTTATTCGAGTGCATGCGGCGTTGATTCATGACTCTGCTGAGGATCCATCATTGCAGGGAATGGCAACGACATTGACCACCGCGTTGACCCAGGGCGATGACTTGATAGTTACACACATCGGCGATTCGAGGGTTTATCTCTTTCGAGAAGGCGAGTTACAACAGTTAACTCATGATCATACCCTCGCTCAACAACTGATCGATGGCGGTGGACATGCTCCAAACGACACTCTCGTGAAAGAGCTGCGCAACGTCTTGAAACAAGCGCTCGGAGCGAAGGCAACCGAATGTCGACCTCAGGTGGAACACCTGAAGTTGAAGGATGGCGATTCTTTACTCTTGTGTAGTGATGGATTGACCGACATGGTTGACGACGAGACGATCGATCAAGTGTTGACTCATGGTTCTTCAGCGAAGGCGATGACTGAAGAGTTACTCGATGTGGCGCTCAAAAACGGCGGTCGAGATAACATAACCATCATCGTATCTCGCTATACGTTTCCTCGGATGTCCGAGAAGCCTTAGCTTGTCGTGAGTTGAATTACACGAAGGTTGGCGACAAGCTAAAGCATGTCGGACAGTCGTTACTCAACCATGTAACTGGCGGCCAGTCGCAGAGTGGCGATGTGCTCGGGAGTTAATTCAACTTCGGTCAATCCTAACTTCATCGTTACCTGCTTTGCTTTGCAAACGCGAAGGAAGTCTTCCATTTGCATTGAAGCGGTCATGGTTTCAATAAAGAGATTGTTTTGCGACTGCTTGCCATGACTGGCCTCACCGACTAAGAATTTCTGACCATCGGCTGTCACAGTCAATTTTCTGGCCGTCTCATACTTGTTTGAATCGCTGGATGAAAGCGAAAGAAAAATCAATACCACTTCTTTCGGCTTGGTCTTTACTTTTCCCGGATATCCGGTGATCGCGCCCAAACGCAACTCTTCAAACTTCCTGCTTGCAAGCACAAACGGATTGAGACTGATCAGTGTCTGATCCTTTGTCGCGTCGTACTCCACCTTGACCTGTTGCTGTTTCGTCTCTTGAGCCATTGATACAGGGGTAACTTGATTCATCGCAATAAAAGTTAGTAAAGCGATGAAACAGGTGGCTGAAACAAGACGCAGCGCATTCACGATGTAATTCTGATAACGCACTTGCATTCACTTCCAATGTTACATGGTTGCGTGCAGGTTTAATACCTTGAGCATGGAGGACCAATGCGGAGCACTGATTATGTTGTTCGCCAATGACGAAGTCGTCGTACTAGGTAACCACCGGAGTTCAAGTTAAATCAAGTGGCCACAAGCCTGATTGTGCAGTGAAGTCAGAAAACGCGCTCGAATAACGTGCCGGGATTGAATTTGGGATGGACCTGATAGTGATCCCAAAGTCACGGCTAGAGCTGTTAGACCTAGCTGGTTAGTCTCAGTTCGCGATTGCGCAAACCATTGTTGTTGCGGAGCGAGGTCTCGTTGCAGCCCTGTTTCGGCGAGTGCTTCCAGTCGTTTATTTATCTCATCAATAACACGGTAAAGCCGGAAATTCGCTGGTCTTAACGGTTCGTCGCTTTCTACGTCGCTCTCGGCTTCAGACTCTGCGGCACTCTCAACCAACTCAAGATCACTAACTATTACGTGAGAGTTTGATGTCGATGCTGGCTGCGATAGAGTGTCAAATGAAAGCTGAAACACAGGTGTACTTTCACTTTCATCCCGCAGGATTGAGATTGGCTCAACCACTGCTTCATTCTGTGCAGCCAACTTAACAACAAAGCGCCATCTTTTATCCGACGGCGGTGACAGTTGCTCCAGGACCAGTATTGCCTCTTTGCTCCAGTGACTAAAAGGAAGCGTCAGTGTGATGAACTGTCCGATTTCATCGTAAACCTCCCAGCTGAATGTTTGGTTTATCGGATCAAATGCTCTCGCGCCGAATGCTTGAGGTTCTATCACCGCGATTAAGTCCAGTGGGTTAGGTTCGCGCAGTCCTAGAGGCGCTGTAGAACGCAAGTAACGTCGTAAGGCTTCCCAGGTTGTAAAGAGCTTTTCGCCGAACTCAAGTTTCTCCGTTGATGTTGGAGAAAGAACAAGGGCACTTGTCTTTGTAGAACCTGAGATTCGCCCGTTGGCAGTTCGTCTCCCATTTCGAAGTTGTAGGCTTGAGCAGGCGACTTGTTGCGGACTCTGTGCTCCTTGCCATGGCCCCTCCGTAAAAAACCGCTGGCGTGGATCAAATTGGAGTTCATCCGGACGTGCGTCAGACCATGACAGAAACTCATTGGTCTGATTACACCAGAACAGCACAGTGAGACCTTTGTATCCAGAACCGGTTAACCAGGTATACGCTCCAATGCCTGAAAGTTCGATCTCTGGAACATCGACGTATTGCGCCCGATTTATTCCGGCGAGTGCACTCCCAGGATCTTCACCGCCTGAACGGATCGATTCCATCAATGCATAGACGCGAGAGATCAAAAAGAGCAATCGCGCTTCATCGGCTCGTGCCAACCTCTGCAGGATTGAATCAATTTCATCCGAAACAGTCTTGAGAGCCAATGAAACGCGTGGCAATCCCGCTGCCTGAGCTGACACCGCTAGAGTAACGAGCCGATTTCCCACTGCTGGTGAGACATGACTTAAACCAATTGCGACTGCCTCTTCGAGTACCGCGCAAGACGACTCAAGAATTTCTTTCTTAGTCCTTGGTGTGCCCGAAAGATCTACGAGTGCAGGTTGCGCGACAGCGCTGGGAATCTCCTGGCCCAACGTTCTTCTAAGAGCGAGAAGCGCTGCAACCCCAGCACGCTTGCCCTGTCGTTTGGGAAGGATCATTCCAGCAAGGCCAGCCCCGGGAACGAACCGGACTTCGATCGTGCTTGGCATCAACCGAATGACAACAGTTTCCCCGTATTCAACAATTGTAGGCAGAGAGTTTTTCTCTAGAAGTGTTAATCCAGCTCTATAGTCGACAGCTCCAGCCCAGCTCTTCAATGTCTCAGGGGTGATAAGTGCTATCTCTTGACGTATCGAATCCGCTGTTGGACCAGTCTTGGCCTTACTCGACGGTGAATTGAGTGTTTGCAGATACAACCCTGCCGCAAGTATGTGCTGACATACTCCAGGTGATGGACACGTGCAAGTGGCGCTAGCGGGACCCGCGGCTGACATCGTCACGGCGAAAGGAGGTACCTTAATTATCAATGAGTCGTGCGTTGTTTCTTCGATCTCGATTGTGAGTCCTTTTTCGAGATCCTTACGTGCGCGCCGAAGCAGACCCTTATTAGCCAACGCTTCCCACGAAGCGTCGTCGAAGCTGGCAATAACTGCCACAATCTTACTTATGAGATCGTCTTTGCTAGCCATTCAGCAAAATGTCTGGGAGTTAATGCGGCGATATCCATACCAGCCGCAGCAAGTGATTCAGCCATTTGAACGTCGTAACTTGGGTTGGCATTTTCGTCGAGTGCAGCTAATCCAAGAAGCTTTACTCCACCTTCACAGAATCGCTTGCAGGACGCAATTAACGCAGCTGGTCCCGCACCCTCGCAAAAGTCACTAATCAAAACAACAATTGACCGATGTGGATCCTCAATCAGTTGCTCACAATATTTCATTGCCTGTCCAATATTTGTCCCGCCACCGAGTTGTACGCTTAGCAGGAGTTCTACCGGGTCGTCGATACGGCCGCTAAGATCGACAACGGAGGTGTCAAAGACGACTAGCTTGACGTCGATCAACGGTAGTCCGCTCAGTATTGCTGCCATAACCGCGCTATAAATTACTGAGCTCGCCATGCTTCCACTCTGGTCTACGCATAGAACAATTCTCCATGGTAGTCGTCGTTGAATCTTCGAAAAGAAGAGCACTTGTTCAATGGCAAGTTTCTTCCTTTTCGGATCATAGTTCTTCAGGTTCTTGCGAATGGTTCCACGCCAATCGAGATTCTGGGCCATCTTGAGATTGCTATGACGAAACCGATTCCTGTTTCCGGAAAAGGCACGGCGAACTTCTGTCGTGAGTTTTTGTTTTATTTCTTCGACCACGCTCCTGATTATGCGCCGGGCTTCATTCAACACATCTCCGGTCAAGTGTCCGCGAAAAGTTAAGAGCAACTTGACGAGTTCAAAGTTTGGTTCAAGGCGACGAAGTATTTCAGGATCGGTAACGAGCTCTGTCAATTGGTACCGATCGAGAGCGTGTTTTTCGATGAGCGCAACAGTATCTTTTGGGAAAAGCTCACGTACTTCGCTCAACCAGTGCGGAATCGTTAACTGGCTCGGATCCAATGTCGCACTACGCGGAGCTGTTCGATCCTGTTCTTCACGTACTCCACGGCCCTTGTATTCTCGTGAGTAGAGGAAGTCCAATGCATTTTCAACCCGTTGTCCTTCGACACTCATGCCAACTGGCAGTTGGTCCTTTGCGTATTTACCAAGAACCAGTCGCCAGCGCGTGAGGGTTAGTTCTGGGTTGTTATTCATCATGAGTCGCCCCAAACCAATGCGATAGACCATCGCGCGTGAGTGTTTCTAAGACCAGGGCCGTAACGCGTCGATTCAGTTCCAATTCCGACTCTGTGACGTAGGATTGTACGAGTTCACCTAAATCAGTCTCACCGTGTAACGCCGCAACGCGGGCCGCAACTTTATCCGTTTCTCTTGGCGTAAGGTCGGCGAACGCGAGTCTCAAACTAGGTAGCGCAGAGATAAATTCAGGTTCGTCCCAGCCGGTAATTATTTGATCCAGGGCTTGAAGCAGCTCGGCGTTTTGCCATGCAGCTTCTCGACAAGTTTTCAAAAGTCCTTGTAGAAAGCCGACGCGTCGCTGGGAGTCGGAAATGCCAAGTAAGTAACCTACGACTAGCTCATTGAGTTGAGCTTGATCTATTCGGCCGGCGCTGAACAACAAACCTGCAACAGCGCCACTGATAGTGCTGTATGGCGGGTGGCCATGATTGGGTGTTTTTAGTATTCGAGCCGTCGCATCCCAGAAAAGCTCAGCATCCAAAAGATCAGGTGCTGCGCTTGCGAGAATTTCCCTCATTGATGAAAGTGCATCCAGCGTTGCTGCAACATCGCTTTCAGCGCAAGAGATAAGACCTGGCGTCAGATAACAACAGCGGATGTAAGCAGCTTCAAGAAGAGCAGGAACTTCCTTAAGCTTGTGAGCTTCCAACGGCTCGCGAGATTGCCATAGTAGTAGTAATTGGTTTGCCGCGCCGGTTGCTTCAGTGAATGAAGGTTCCTCAGCAATGCGAGCCGCGATCAGACTGAGAAGTTGCGAGGTGTGCCGATGTAAACCCATTCTGCAAGCAAGAATGAGCATTGACACTGCAGCGTTTGCACTACGCCCCTTCCCCTCTTCTTCAAGCCGCGCAATTGTTTCCATCAGACGATTTGTGGAAGCTTCCTCAATGGTGCTCCCGTACATCGCCGCGTCCACGAGCGCACCTTCTGTCATCGGCGTCCATGAGTATTGCCAGTGTTCGTGGATTCGTTCCAAACCCGTGCCACGAACAAAGTCCGGGCCACCAACCATTCGTGCGAACGGAACATTTAAGAACGAGAGGCAATGCAGGAATCGACTTGTTCGCCGGTGGTTTTCTCTCCGGTAAATCTCCAGCGAGACACGCCTTTTAAGCGAGTCGCTTATGTCCAGACGCGCTCGCGCAGCTTCTCTTCGAAAACTAACGACAATTGGTGGCACTCCTGCGGTCGCCGGAATCTCGCCTATCTCTTTGCCAGTGAGTACATGACTGACGATGCCCATTAGCACGGTGCCTTCAGCATCCATGGAGCCCTTGACGTAACAACTGCGTACGCCATCCAGCATGTCTTCACGAGTTGGACCAGGATGACCACGTAGACTTGCCAGGAGACTCGCTTGTTGCAGGGCCGCAATTTCGTCAGCGGTCGACAATGCGACTTGCATATCTTTTCGTCGAGTTAGGGCGCCGACCTCAACGAGGATCTTTGTAGCGACAGTTGAGTGAGGATTTGGATTTGCCTTTTGTAACTCTCGCCACAACAAATCGTAATAGCTCGGCGAGGGCATGCCTGCCGAGTACCCATTCAAAGCATCCAACTGTTCGAAGCTGTAGCGGATCACCGCGTTTTGCACTGAATCCGGTGTTCGTACAGCTGTTGCGGCAACTTTGGATTCCTTCTTAATCAGATCGGGAAGGGCAATCGAATGAAAGCCCCCTGTAACGACGAGGACCGGACCATCTCCAGCTGTTCTGGATTGAAGTTCGGCACGAATCATCGAGGCCATCTTTTCTTCGCGCGCGTTTGTTCCATCCGCTGTTAGTAGTAGCTCGATCGATTCATGCCGGGCGAAGTAACAATAGGTTGTGATCTCACGCATGAAAGACTCAGTAGATCGTGAAGTAAAAGTGGACTCGAAGAGATGGTCCCACATCTCGTTAAAGTCCCGACAACCACTACGCACCGCTAGTGCATTGAGGTAAGTGCTCTGTTGCAGATGTCTTTCCTGCATAAGCGTTTCAATGCGAGGTTTTGGTGTCTGTTCCCCGACTGGTTGCCCGGCAAGAATCTGATCGGCATAGTCGAGATCAATGAAAAGGAGGCGTGCACCAATTTCGCTCCCAACTTGGAGAGCGATGAATTCAGGTGAGTACTCACAGAATGGGTAGTAGGCCGCGAAGCGTGCAGGACCAAAATCTAGTTCGTTTTCCGCGGGCTTATATAGCTTTCTGTCGACGTCGACATAGTGCGTATAGATCGCGACGGGAGGTCTTGTTGCCGAATCAAGCAGTGTCGGAATGAAAGGAGTAAAGCTGACGGGTCCTTCGATCAGTATTGCCGATGGTCTAACTGATCGAATTAACCGAGCGAGGTGCCAGGCACAAGCGGGACTATGATGTCGAATAGGAAAGAAGATGCAGTCGTCAGAATGAAGTGCGTCAAGTACGCGATCCAATTCAGACCGGGCAAACGTCTGTGTACTTGACATCTCTTAATCCATTCAACGCTCGAGAGTTTTTCTTGCTTCCCAATATGCTTGCCACGCTCGATTCTTTTTCGCACGTGTCTTTACCACCACATCGAAATACTGACGGAGCTTCTTGGCATCTTCGGGATTGTCTTTCAGCACCGTACCAAGTAACTGGCGAGCAATATGAGAGCCGTTCATTGCTCCATTTCCAAAGTAGTAGGCTTCAAGCCCAGCAGAAAAACCAACCGCGACGGCTTCAGCGGTGGACATTACTGTTGACGGTCGTTCGACCACAGTACCGTCTGCTGCCATTCCGCTTCGTAGATCATGAAATGTTGAAACGAGAACGTCCATGACATCCTCAGGACAGGCGACAGGAACTCCCGCTTCGCGAAGTAGTGTTTCAGTCTGTTCGGTGACTAGCTGGATCTCCAGTTTTCTTTCAGCGATTGGGTTAACAGTCTCGAAATTGAAGCGGCGTTTTAGTGCACTCGACATTTCATGAACGCCACGGTCGCGAATGTTAGCCGTGGCCAGTACATTAAAGCCTCGTTCAGCAAAAACAGCGGAATTTGTACCAGTCAGCTCCGGCACATGGACTACCTTGTCTGACATGATGCTGATCAGACAGTCCTGAATTTCAGGCTGACAACGCGTGATCTCCTCGAAACGTACTATCAATCCGAATTTCATGGCGGAGTACAAGGGCGAAGGTACCAGTGCTGCCGGTTTTGGACCTTCCGCCAGTAACATCGCGTAGTTCCATGAGTACTTAATCTGGTCTTCAGTAGTTCCTGCTGTTCCCTGAATCGTGTAGGTCGATACTCCCGAGACTGCTGCCGCAAGGAGCTCTGACAGCATCGATTTTGCAGTGCCTGGCTCACCAACGAGGAGCAATCCTCGATTTCCCAGTAGTGTGACTATGCAGCGGTCGATAAGTGCATCATCGCCGTAAAACTTTCGCCGAACGACAATGGACTGCCTGGTACCATTAGAATCGTAGTTCAACGATTTGTTATTTGAGCCAACGATGAACGTTCGTACTGCCTGTGGCGAGAGTTGCCAACCTTCGGGTTTCTTGCCAGAGTCGCTAGCTCTTAAAGCGGTGAGTTCATCTGCGAAAAGAATCTCGCATGGAGGTCTCAGTGACCTCGGTTCACTCGCTATAACTGGTCCATCTGTCATCTCAAATCTCCGTCTGTTTTTCCCAATCTGGTGCGAAACCCGATCCGTCTGCGGCAGCCATTCGAATGTCGTTCCAACATTCGGAAAGCAGGACGCGAGGTAGTTCACCCAGTGTTAGCGACTCGGAAAATTGTTCGCCGGCGACGTTCTTTCGTTCGAAGTGCAGCTGTAGTAACGCTACGAGTCGATTTTCCTCGGGCAAACTATTGCCTGTGAAATCGATGACTGCTTCGATTCCAAGACTTAAGAATGTCTTGCGATAATCGAGAAACCAACCGGCATCTTGTGCGGCCCCGCGAAGATAACCTAATCGAGTAAGACGATTCCGTAGTGAAAAGGCTTTAATAAGGTGTCCGAGAAACTGAGTGATCTCGGTTGCTTCCTTCAGTTCTTCTGGCAGTACAAACGACATCTTACCGAACTGTTGGAAAAGAGGTTCAATCTTGTAGTCAGACAAGTGTTGCAACCAGGAGGCGCTATCTTCGCTCGAGAGCGTTTCGTCATGAGCGAGCCGAATCATCGTTGCCGGGTTTAACTGGACCTCATCATCCTCATAGTTCGTTAGCGAGCCATCCGCGAGAGGACGAAACGATGCTGTAACTTTATCGTTTTCATAAGCTGTCCAGACCAGCCTTTGGCAGTAGCGTCCAACGATTGGATGTTTCCTCAAGTAGGCGTCCCAATCTTCGTAGCTCCAGGTCCGCTGAGTACATAGTGCTTCATAGAGTCGATCCCTTTGCATCGTAAGCACGGACTTTAACTCTTTACGCGCGGCGGAAAGCGCTGACTTCGCTGACTTGGCTTTCTCAGGATCGTCGGATTGATTTGCGTCTGGTAGTGATGAGATCGTTTTTCCAGCGGGATTGGTAACAGTGATATTCATCTCGTCCGAGATGAGCGCTTTGAAAGTTCTCGGACCAAAGTCCAACTCCATTGTTCCATCTTCGTCGAAGCCACAAGTAGGAATGGTTCGATCGGCAAGTTCGTCGAGCGTCCAGCCTTTGCGATCTGCAAGGAGTTGGCACAATCGGACGGCCTCTTCCTGAATGCCTTTAGTGCGAAACCGATTTGCTACTGACAGAATTACCTGGGTAGCACCCGGTTGATCGATCCACGCTAGCACCTGCAATAGTGCTTTCGACTGCGCACCGCGATAGCCATACCATTGCTTGATGTATTTATGAACGATTGGGGCTGCGTCGGAACCACAGCAAGCACCGGCAACCGCCAGAATTCCTTTGGTAGCTGTTTGCGACCCTTCCGGTTGGACCAGGTACCTGTTGAATGCAGTTTGATAAGTTCGTTGCTCGTCAAAGTCAGGGTAGTACTGCGGATATTGTTTCGCGATGGCAGCTGTTTGCTGTGCTTCAAGTTGGGCTTTTGAGGCTGCCTGTTCTGCTGTGTACTTGGGCTTGGTGTCTTCAGCAATCCAGGCATCCATAACAAATCTGCCGAGTTGTTCGCGATCTTTAACATTGAAAAGTGAACAGTAGCGACGCAGGGTAGGATTCGCTTCAGCATTTTTGAGCTTGTAGCCTTGGACCAGGAACCAGTGCAGGATCTCCTTACGCACTTCTTTGTTTGAGTCAGCCCAACGGACAGCCGGTAACTGGTTGAGCGGGAACCAATCGAGATCGCTTGGAATACCTTTGTTTAATCCCTTGTCCGCTTCTTCATCCAGTTTTTCGAGATCCAGAATGTCCTCGAGTTTCACCCCCAGTGTTTCCAGACTCTTGATCAGCTCGTCTTTTACAAGTTCGTTCTTTTCTTTTGCAAGAGCCTTATGTAAGCCAGGAATGGCTGGTTGATACTTCAGCTCACCGAGCCATTGTGCAGCCGCAAGTCGGGCGTCTTGTTGTTTGCTCGAGAGCGCGGCAACGATCTTTCCATGGTCCGCCTCTCGATTGAGACATTCTTGAGCAAGAGGACGTTCAGTTTTCGCTTTACCTAACGCGAGGTCCCAGAGTAACGGAACAAATCTGGCGGGCAGCTTGGGGAATAGACTCAGGATCGCAAACGCGTTGCGACGTTTGTGAGTTTCCCAGAAGTTAAATACACCATCCGATTGAGTTGTTGGTCGGATACCGAGTGCTTCTTCCAGCAAGTCGGCTCTTTCAGCGAAGTACGGCCAAATAGCTTCAGCATCTGAACGTAGAAATGGAGAAGTCTCAGTTAGGAAGATGAGGAGGGTCTGTTCGCCAATTGTCCGATCGTCAAGACCAACTGCTTTGTAAGCAGCAGCAAGCTCTCGCAAATCAATTGGCTTCTTGCGCGACTTTTGATATTTCAGAAATGTTTCTCGCCACCAGTAGGTGAGCGTATTACGTCGTAGTCCTTCAGGATTGTTACTTATCCCGTGAGCCCAGATAAACATGCACCAGCGCACCAGATGTATCAACTCAAACTGTGGGTGTGCCCCAAAATTCTTGAGAGTTTGAAAGGCATTACCCCACCAGGCCATTTGTGAGAAATAGTTTGGTACGTTCCCCTGGTATTGAAATGTCTGAAGCCCTTCGTACAAACCTTCAGCAGTCTTTCGGTCCAACGGTTTCCACTGTTGTGTGGATTGTTGAGCATGTGCGTTTCGCGAGAAGTCCTGCTCAGCCTTTCTTTCAAACTCTTCGAGACATGCGCGAATGTCTGCGAGCACCTGCTTGTCTAGCGGGGCTTTGACTGGTACTTCGACAACGGTAGAGAGATTGAAATGATCTGTATTGTCAGCTTGTGTGGTCGATTGCGTGCTCGAGTCGCCCAATTCATTCCGGATCGCTTCAGCCACTTTTTCAGACTTTTCGACAGCAAGTCGTTGTTCGAGGAAGGCACGTTGTTCGTTACCTCCAAATCGTGCCAGTGCTCGCACCGAGTGGAAGCGTTCATCACTACTTCCTTTTTCAGCTTTAGCACGCAGATGGGTTTGGAGAATTGAGAAGTGGTTCGCGAGAAAGTGTTCTGCACTCTCCCGAACCTCTTTCGAGCCCGAGATGGATAGTGTTGCTATTTCCTCCGCGAAAGGTTCCGGTGGAACACGCAAAACTGCGAGTGCGCGTAAAACCATTGCTCGACTTGACGACTCTTTTTGTTGAAAGGCAGGCTGGACCACGCCGGGAGATGTCGCAACCAGTTCCGGAAACCCAATCAAACAGTGAAAGTGAGAGTACGGTGAGTTGGTCCAGCGGCTAATTTGACTCTTGCCCTGAGCGTCCTCGTAAAAGAATGCGCCTCTTATTAAATGTTCAGGATCTTCGCCGCTACCGGTCAGCATCGAGTGGATAAGACTTGCAGGCAGACAGCCGTCTCGTTGATTCCCTGAATTTGAGAGTTCAGCCAGAAAGGTACCAAGCCATGACAGTGAACCATCAAAGCGTGGTATGGGGCTGGTGTGCCCGAATGGAAGAACACCTAAACCGTTTTGTCTGATGACATCGTAAACGCGGGCGAGTCTCAGGTAGAGTGCAGGATCCTCCGGTAAGAGTTTCACCAATTTATTCAGGCTCTCCGATATTTTTGTTTGCGTCCGGCCTGCGAAGTAGTAAGTCGTGTACGTTGTCCCTGAACTTTTCAAAGCGGAGAGTTCGGACAGAACCTGTTCAGGCTCGCCAGTCAGAACAAACGAAACCAGCCGTTCTGAGACTCGAGGCTTCATGTTAGGAGCCTTCTCTACCGACTCAAATTGTGTGAGCAACTCCTCAGCGGCTTTTTGGTCAATGTTGCCTTTTGGACCTGAGGATAATTTGTCTTTAAACCATTCCAACATGTGATTTCCTTTATGAGGTCAGTTCGAACACTGAGCAAAGTCTGACATTCCGGCAGGTGCAAAGTAAACAGTTTTATTTTGTGTGAAGGTTGAGCTGCGACGCCTGATCGTTCGGCTTTTGTAGCTTGAAGGCTACTGTTTTTTCGTCGGCTCTGAATTGGTGACGGCGGAATTGAGCGAAGTTCCTTGAAAATGCAGGTCTACTTGCGGGAAGGGAATTGAGATTCCTGCGTCGCGCAGCGCTGCATTGACGCCGACAGTTAAACTGCTCTTCACCGACTGCCACTTTTCGGCACTATTTGTCCAGGCGCACAGTTGAAAGTTTAGAGCGCTGTTACCGAAGCCTATAAAGAGAGTTTGCGGGGCGGGATAAGGTAGTACTTCCGGGTGTTTCCTTGCTACATCGGTCAGCAACTGAATCACCTGTTCTGGATCAGTTCCGTAGGAGACTCCGACAGGGATTTCGAGCCGGCGCTGTTTATCTGAAAGTGTCCAATTGATTACCTCGTCGGAAATTAATTTTCCATTGGGCACGATAACCTCAGAACCTTCCGTGGTCCTTATTACACTCGCGCGCATGCCTATTCTTCGTAGCTCGCCATTCTGCTGGCCCACCTGAATCACGTCACCAACATTAATGGGTCGTTCAAAAAGTAAAATCAATCCAGAAACGAAATTGTTGACGACATTTTGCAAACCGAAACCAATGCCCACGCCAAATGCGCCAGCAAGGATCGTGAACCTTGTCATGTCGATGCCAAGCGCAGCAATCGCAAACAGGAAGCCCACAAAAAGAATTACATAATGAAGCATCGCAGACACGGCGTAAGGGATCCCGCGCCCGAGATGAATTCGAGGATAAACGTCTTCCTCAAGCACGAAGAGTAAAAAGCGCGACAGCAGGAATGCGAACCAGATGGTGAGAACAAATGCGAGGATGTTACCCAGCGAGATTTGCAATGAGCCTACAGTTAACTGAGCGTTTAAAATCGCTACGAGTTCGTCCACGAGTGGTGATCGAAGCGAAAGAAATTCCAGAATGGTTAGGAACCAAACCACGACCCCAACCCAACGATAAAGGCGTTGAATCTTCTTACGGATCTGCGGCCGGTGTCGATGGACCATTCCCAAATTCGACAAAGGTGGAATCCGCAAAAGAAACATCGTGATGCCGTCCGCAATTCTGACGGCGGCATAGAGGACAATTGCCAGATATGCAGCGCCGAGAACGCTGGTTCCTAACAGATGCGACAGGCTCACGTAACCAAGTGCATTTGAAATAAATCCAAGTAGTAAGAGAACACAGGAAACTTTAGCGCCAAGTAATATTAGAGTTCGTAAGCGATTGGATTGTCCTGCAATGCTTGTATTCAAACGCTCGGAACGTAGGAGCCAAATGACAAAAATGAAGCCACCTAGCATTTCAGCCAAAAACAGTAGTCGCGAGGCAGTTGGTAGCGATACTGATACGGCGCGCAGTTGATCGACAAAGTAAAAGACGACGAGTGCATAGAGCGTTGCATAGAGATCTCGATCTAGTAGCTGTCGCAGAATCAATACAGTCGGGATTAGAACAACAGCGCCAAGAATTGCGCCGAGCAGACGAGGCACTTGCGGATAAATCCAACCAATGAACAGGAATGTAAGGACCACTGCCGACGCAACCGGCAAATTGAAGACGCGTGTAACTCCCTCCAAGGCAGGTTCGGAAACTAGCCACGGTGCGGAGCGTCGACGCGCCCAGTAGAAGGCAGGTACCAATAAGAGTATGAGTACTCCGTGAAAAACGAATCGAGTCCACTTGCGGTTAGCGTATGCTTTGAGCGTTGCCCATTGGATCGTGAATGAATTCTGACTGTCCTCAAACAGATTCTGGCCTGCTCGCTCACGTAACTCAGAACTCCAGATAGGAGGGCTGTCCCTTACAACTAACTGATTAACCGTTTGCTCGCGAACTTGCTTGATGTCATTGGTCGCCGAAGCAATCCTCACCACTTGTTCAGCAAGACGAGTCTGAAGCGTCAATACTTGAGCACGTTGTCGCTCTGCGTTTTCTTTGGATTGCCTGAGTTCGTCAATAAGTGATTGTATGCGCTGGGGAATCTCTGGCGGGGTCGACTGCTGACTCGGATCGTTAGTCTGCAGTTGTTGCAGTGTGACGCTCCAGATCTGACTTTGTTGAGCGAGAGCGTTAATGTGGTTATCGAGAGCCGTAGCGCGCGCCGTGAGTTGACGAGTCCAAACTGGAGGAGTAACGCTCAACGTGGTCCAATCTGCCTCAAGACTTTTGAGAGTGTCGAGTGACGGGCGAGAGTTGAGTACCTTCTGGTTTTCCTCGATGCGGGCGTCAATCTCGCGAGTGATCAAAGGCAGGTCATTGCTGATTCCATTGATTATCTGGTCCGCTGCTAGATCCGTCTGAACATTACGTAAATAGGAAGTCGTTGTTTCAGCTTGAGTCACTACATCTGCTAGCGGAATCGGTGTCGGTGAAGGAATTGTTGTCTGGACAGAAGGTGTTGGGCTGGCTAAGGGCGTAGGCGAAGCAGCGGTAAAGCCAGGAATCTTCTGGCCCGTCGCAATGGTTGCGAGCGACTGGATGATTAAGCCAGCGAGAACCAAATGAAAGACTTTGCTGCTCATAAACTGAACCAACGGCGGCTTTCGTGCAAACGGAGTAATTTTGCACGCATAGACCGTGTGAACGCCAGTTGATTTTCTCCTGGGCCCTCGACTTAAGGCCACTGGCTTGTCCAGTGGTTTATTTACGCTTTTTTATACAGTCTCGGTAGTTCACATCTGGAGAGGTTTACCGTCGCGATAGAAACCACCGGTTGGACCATTGTCAGGCAAGGTTGCGGCCCAAACGACGCTCGCTGCTCCTTCTTCGACTGACCGGGGAGCGTTGCTTCCACCCATTTCCGTCGCTACCCAACCCGGACAAACTGAATTAACCAGAATGCCCGAAGATCTTAATTCTGCGGCAAGCATCAAAGTCAGAGCATTGAGTGCTACTTTTGAAATGCTGTAGGCGGGAGTTGTCCCGTCAATAGTCGGTAGCGAGCCTGATTCGCTCGAAACGTTTACTATTCTTCCGTGACGGCTTTTTCGCAGTAGAGGAATAAATGCCTGGGCCATACGCCACGCACCGATCGTGTTTGTCTCAAACGCTTCGCGGACTGTATTAAAGTCCGCGTCGATTGCACGCTCCCAGGAATCGTAGAGTATTCCCGCGTTGTTGATCAGTACGTCGAGTTTGCCGAAGCGATGCTCAACTTCAGACTTGACTGTCTCTACGCTCGTAGCGTCGGTAACGTCTAACTGAACTGGAATAACATTGAGACCCCGCTTCACAAGCGGCGCTGCAGCCTGAGTTCCTTTCTCAAGCTCACGTGAACCGAGTAAAACACTAAAACCTTCCTGGGCAAGTTGCTTCACTACCGCTAAACCGATGCCGCGGTTAGCGCCTGTCACTATTGCTATATTCTCTGACGATTCCATTTCCTAAGTTCGACCTAAGAGGTTAGCGACCATTAAAGCAAACTCCGCAGGCTCCACTGGCTTTGAGAGATGCGCATGATATCCAGCAGAGAGCGCACGTAATCTATCCTCAGCTTTCGCGTAAGCAGTAAGCGCGAGAGCCGGCATATTTTTTTCGCCATGCTCGCTTTCCTGCTTTCTGATTTTCCCAATCAAAGCATATCCGTCTTCCCCGGGCATTCCCACGTCGCTGACTAACACGTCAGGTTTCTGCCTGTTGATCTCTGTCAGAGCCTCTGCAGCCGAAGCAGCGGTGACTACCTTCGCGTCACACTGAGAAAGCAAAGCTGCAAGCACAGTCCGAGTGTCCCGATCGTCATCAACTACCAATACGCGGACTCCTTCTAATTGTGGCGGACAATCTAGCCATTGCTGTGTTGAGAGTTCGTGTTGTTTTCGAAATAGGCCGATAGAATCAGCGCTCCGGTCCAACGATAGCAGCGGGAGTTTTACCCTGAACGTTGCACCGAGACCTCTGCCCTCGCTTTCGGCAGCCACCGTTCCGCCGTGCAATTCTACTATGCTGCGTACAATCGCCAGCCCAAGTCCAAGACCGCCATGACGCCTCGTCTTACTACCATCCGCCTGGCGAAATCGCTCGAATACAAAAGGAAGGAAATCAGGTTCAATACCTTCGCCGGAATCTGAAATCGAGAGCTCAGCTTCTGACTTGGTGTGTTCCAGAGTAACCATTATTTTTCCGTTGTCTGGCGTGAACTTGATTGCATTTGAAAGTAGATTCCACACAACCTGTTGGAGACGATTAGTATCGGCCATAACCAGCCAGGTCTGACTATCAAAGTGTGTTTCGATCTGAATGTTTTTCGAGTCGGCGGCAGGCCGAAGTGTGTTTACGGCGGAGGCAACGATTGGAGCAATTTCAGTCGAGTGCAAATCCAGCGTGAGTTTACCCGTGATGACACGCGATGTATCCAATAGATCTTCTATCAGTTTAGCTTGAGCTTTGGCGTTGCGTTCAATTGTTTCGAGTGCCGAGGCCTGAGTAGGTTGGTCCAATTGTCCCCGGCGCAACATACGTACCCAGCCAACAATTGCTGTCAGGGGAGTACGGAGCTCGTGGGACGCATTCGTAAAGAATTCATCTTTGAGACGATTTGCCTGATCGGCTTCGGTACGTAGTGTTTGCTCACGTTCAAGCAGTTGTTCAAGTCTGTACTCAGCGTTCTTTTGATCGGTTACGTCAACTGCGACGCTCAGTATGAGTCGTAATCCGCTTCCTGACTTGCCCAGCGGGGTGGTGAAGAAGTCCCAAAGTCTTTCTGTTCCATCTTTTGCACTGACAGTCCGAAGTCCGTTAGCGATCGTTTCATTGCTTTGGAATAGTTGATCTATGTCCGTAAGTGATAAGGATGGCTTCTCTCCGAAAGCACGTTCGGTCCAGGCTGTAATGGTTGGCAGGTCTTCCAGTGTATAGCCGGAATATTTGGTCCAACCTTTACTCAGTTCGAGGATGTGATCGCTTTCATCGTGAATAAGAGTTGGAATTGGCGATTCGACCACGGCGCGTCGCAAGCGGACCTCACTTTCTATCAATTCATTTTCGGCTTGCTTACGCTTGGAAATGTCGCGGAATACTAATACTACGCCCGTAATGTCGCCCTTATCATCACGTATTGGCGCGCCACTATCATCAATCGGTATTTCGCTTCCGTCCTTTTTGATCAGAATAGTGTGATTGGCGAGTCCGACTACTTGTATTTCTCGCAAAACCTTCGCCACCGGACTTTCAACTTCAACGCGGGTCTCTTCATTAATGATATTGAAAACTTTCGGTAATGGTTGGCCCGTAGCTTCTGCATTTCGCCAGCCAGTGAGGGATTCAGCAACTCCGTTCATGAAATTGATGTGACCCTGCGTATCCGTGGCAATGACCGCGTCTCCAATGCTCGACAAGGTTGTGCCCAGCCACCGTCGTTGTTCCTGTTCTGCAGTCAGGGCGTTGCCGAAGCTGTCCGAGACAACCATCAGTTGTCGTCTGATAAAGCTGGAAAGAATCAAACCTAATATAAGTGCCGCCACAAGACCGCTGCCCACTGCCAGTCGTGTTGCGCGTTGCACGTATTGAGTTCTTACGGTTCGCAGGCTCTCTTCGGTTTCGATAAACGAAGTGAAGACGGTGCGCATGCCATCCATGATGCGTTTGCCTTCGCCAGTCGACACGCGGGCTTGAGCCTCACTTGGGGTGGTAGCAGAATGAAGTAAGCCCTGTGCGTATTTGCTCCACTCCAGATACTGCGCGCGGATGTCATTCAGTCTTTGCTGTTGGATAGGATTGTCGTCGACGCTTTGAGTAAGGTCGTTTAGGAGCGGAGTAATCTGCGTGCTCGCGTTATTGTATGGTTCAAGGAATTGTGGTTGACGCGTGATGACGTAACCGCGTACTCCGGTTTCCATATCAATAAGTAGAGCTTGCGCACGGGTCGCTTTTGAAAGAACCAGATCGGTGTGCTCCACCAGGTTCGCTGTATCGAGTAACCTCTTTATCTGCCAGAAAAAGAGTCCACTGAGTAGCGCCAACAGGATGAGTGGCAACACGACTGCGCGTGTCAGAATACGTTTGAACGTAGTTGGATTGAGTTGGTTCTGAGACACTTCTGGGCTAGATGTCATATCCGTGCGTGGAACGCGATGCATCTAGGGGGCGAGAGGGGAAGAGCAAAAACGAATGATAGTGCAACCAAAGAATACTAAAGAAGGCAATAGAGGTCTACTTGCCGAAAAGAATGTGATCGGCAGTAGTCTTTTAGTCTGAATCCCTTTTCTACGCGACTGCGCGTCATCGGCGCGGAAGTCCTGAAGTTCTTGTTCTGGAGAGGCTTTGAACACCTTCGGTGTTAAAGATTATCGCATCAACTTTTCCCTACGTGATTTTACCGAGAAAATCTGAAAGGATTCGATTATGGAAACAATTGAAGAATCCACGTCTCAGCTTGAGAGAACGAGAGACGATAAGTCGATGACGTTTGCGGAGCGGCTCGCTGAAAGAATGGGAGCAGCAGCGAAAGCGTCAAACATCTTTGGCGCACCGGTCGAGCGTGATGGCGTTACGGTCATTCCAGTCGCAAAAGCTCAATGGGGTTTTGGAGGCGGCGAGGGCAAAAAAGATGACGAAGGCGGCTCAGGAGGCGGCGGTGGAGTTATGGTAAAGCCGGTCGGGTTTATTCAGTTGGCCAATGGTCAAGCGGAATATCGAACTATTGGATCGGATCTGAAGCTGCCGCTGATAATCCTTGGTAGTTGCCTTGGCTTGCTCTTGATAAATCGTCTCACCGATCGGTCGAGATAGTTCACTGCGAGCTGGCTTGTTTCTTTTCCCAACCGTCAAGAATCCGAACCTGGCAACCCCCACTCATGGGAGTTAGTCGATGGTCTCCCAATGGAATAAGTAACTCGGAATAGCACAAAGTTGGATACTCCACCCGGCTCAAGCCGGTGGTGTCCGACTTTTGACCCAGCCTCTGCCGTTGGTGGGATTTGAGAGTGACGAAGCCGCGTCTCCACGCAAACATCACTCTGCTGGAGGTTTACTCGCACTACATGCTGGATGACCACATTGACAACGATCTCCCTCGGGACTCGCCGCATCCTTACAATAATCTGAACAGTAATCACCTTCCTTAGTTGCGCAGTTACAGGCCGGATGCCGGCATTGATCTCTTGTCGATCCCATTTCTCAACCTCCTAAGCGGACAGGCCCAAAGCCTCAAACCAAGACACAATCCCAATCGCTGGTGTTTAGATCCAATACTCATTACCGCCAATCAAATCCTTCCGACCTCAACTACATTGGAACTCTCAACTGAAGCAATCGCTCTGCCAGTTTGGTATCCAGCTTGCTACTTGCAATTTGCCTGATGAAGTCGAAGGGAGGTTTTAAGGTGATTAGGAAATTGATGTCGGGTAAGTACCGGCTTTATTCACGGAAGAAAGATGCTAAGACTGGAAAGCGCAAAAACCTGGGCACTTTCGACACAAAAGAGCAAGCTGAAAAACACGAACGGCAGGTACAGTACTTCAAACGTCAAGGGTAGTTCTTAGCTTTATAAGGGTTTTTAAGCTTTGGTTCTAAAGCGACACCGGCACGCCCGGCACAGTGAGTACATCGACTGGATGAGTATTAGGTGTCCCCGCTGCAATAGGTTTGTGGCTAGTTGGACGTGGTTGGTTCTCTTAGCGAGCATGATGCTCCTGATCACGTTTGGATTGCTAACCTTCATGCGCAAGTTCTTGTAGTCGTAGTCTCGCGTCGAAATAAGCAGGGCCGTCAGATTTTTGTCTGGCGGCTTCTTAGTTTAAATCGCTACACTCCTCACCTAAACTGTTTGGTCCATTCAGGAACTCAGATATATAGAAGACTGTATGTGTGCTGCAAAAGTGGTTGATGAAACCGCTCCTCAAAATGAATACGAACGTCGCATAACTTTGCGACGTGCGGAGGCCACATCGCACATGCAAAAGTTTAGGAATGTCGGGTTCGTACGTCTCGCATTAATTGCGGTCGAACTAGTACTCATTTGGCTGGCTTTCAATGGATTATCGCCTTGGTTCCTGGCCATTCCGGCCGCGATATTTTTTGTGCTTGGAAATGTGCAAGCGCGAATCAGCGAGTCGAGACGTAGGTGTGAACGCGCAGTCGTGTTTTATGAACAAGGTCTGGCCCGTCTCGATGATCGTTGGATAGGGACTGGTTCAAGTGGCAGCCGTTTCTCCGACGGCACACACGCCTATGCTGAAGACCTTGATCTATTCGGCAATGGCTCGCTCTTTGAACTCCTTTCGACTGCTCGAACATATGTGGGCGAGGAGACGCTCGCTCACTGGTTGCTTGCACCTGCAGAAATTGAGGTGGTGCGAGCCAGGCAAGAAGCGATTGTCGAGTTGCGGCCGAAGTTAGATCTTCGTGAGGACTTGGTGCTATTGGGTGAGGGAGTTCCATCAGGTCAAACAGCGCAGGGCTTGGCTCGCTGGGGTGCTGAACAGCCATGGTCCATTCCACCCTACGCACGCCCACTCGCAATCGGGTTTGCCGTCTTAGCAATCCTGACACTCGTGCTCTGGTTTTTTGGTATCAGTGGAATTTATTTTGTACTTGCGTTAGTGATCGGGCAAACGTTCGCGTTTAGCTTTCGCAATCAGGTTGCGCACGTCATAAGCGGCGTGGATGGACCAGGCCGCAACCTTTCATTGTTGTCACAAATGCTTGGCCGGCTTGAGTGCGAGCAGTTTTCGAGTCCGCACTTGGTTGAACTGCGAAGAGCACTTGACGTCGATGGCTTGTCGCCCTCAAGTCAGATCGCACGCTTGAACCGATTGATTGAACTGCTCGACTCCCGTCGAAACATGATTTTTGCCCCTTTTGCGGCTTTACTGCTTTGGCCACTGCAATGCGCAATCTCAATCGAGAGGTGGAGACAACACTCGGGTCCTGCAGTGGAGCGCTGGCTCGCAGCGTTGGGAGAGTTTGAAGCGCTTAACTCCTTCGCGAGTTATTCATATGAACATCCTGAGGATCCATTTCCCGAACTAGTCAAAAACAGGACGGTATTCGACGGAAAAGGGCTGGGTCATCCTCTGATTCCGGCCGATAGAAATGTGCGCAGCGATTTAGTGCTGTCAGATGAGCCGTCAGTGCTAATCGTCAGCGGCTCGAACATGTCAGGTAAGAGTACCCTGCTGCGAACTGTTGGTATTAACACTGTGTTGGCACTCGCTGGTGGTCCAGTTCGCGCACATTCCTTGCTTATCTCTCCTCTCCAGGTGGGGGCTTCGATTCGAATTCAGGATTCATTGCAGGCAGGGGCATCGCGTTTCTACGCTGAGATCACCAGGCTCCGACAAATTGTTGAACTAACTAAAGGACCGGTGCCGGTAATTTTTCTTCTGGATGAAATACTTCACGGAACAAACTCACATGACCGGCAAATTGGGGCTGAGGGCGTCGTGCGCGGTTTGCTTGAACGAGGTGCCATAGGTCTCATAACAACCCACGATCTTGCGCTCGCGCGAATAGCCGAAGAGTTGTCACCTCGTGGTGCTAACGTTCACTTTGAAGACCACCTGGAGAACGGTCAGATGAAGTTTGACTATCAGTTACGTGAGGGGGTTGTTAAGAGGAGTAATGCCCTTGAGCTGATGCGTTCGATCGGCCTCGAAGTTTAGGACTTGGTCTGTCCGAGCGCTACCAAGTGAGGTTGAGTTTTGAAAACCATTGAAATGATTTCCACGGCATCGACATACAGCCTACCCAAACTCAACAGACTGTGTGAAAACATGGATCGCAGTGGCAAGAGGTCAGTACCGTCACGCGGTAGCGTCGGGTCCGTGATCCAAATCTTGGCCCATGAAACGCAGATTGACCCGACGCTACAGCGTGACGGTACTGACCTCTTGCCACTGCCGTTCGAGTTTTCGCACAGCCTCTAAAGTCTGGGGAGAATTAGAAGACCCTTCTAGTGAGCAAACCAATACTCGAAGTTATTGTGTGTTCAGTATCGGATGCCGTTGAAGCGAACAACGGCGCCGCGAATCGTCTTGAAGTGGTTCGCGAGCTAGAACTTGGGGGACTGACCCCAAGCCTGGATCTGGTCCGGCAGATAATGGATACCGTGAATTTGCCTCTCCGGGTAATGGTGCGAGAGACCAACACTTACGAAGCAATCGACAAAGACGAAATATTGCGTCTATGCACCGCGGCAGCAGCGTTCGCCTCCCTGGGAGTCGATGGACTTGTGCTCGGGTTTCTAAGTCGAGGACAAGTTGATGTTGAAGTGATGGCTCGGATCCTCGCTTGTGCCCCAAAAACAAGAGCAACTTTTCATCATGCATTTGAAGGTGCAAACAACCAGGCCGAGGCGTTGGACCAAATTAAGTGCTCAGCTCAGATAGATCGTATTTTGATTAGAGGAGGGGACGGGTCATTGGTTGAACGAATTGAGCGATTGAGGGAGTATGAACAATTGACGCGACCGTCGATAAAGATCATTGCTGGTGGAGGAGTCGACATTGTTGCTCTCAAGTCTATTGCCAGCCAAACTGGAATCAATGAATTTCATGTGGGTCGTGCCGCGCGCTCCGGCCTTCGGATTGACGGAGAGGTGCGAGCAGAACTTGTTCGTGAGTTGATGGAGATAGCTGCGGTAGAAACACAAACAGATGATTAGCCTCGACTGGCAGCCACCCCGCCATTGGAACCAAATTACCACCATCGAAATGCATACCGGTGGTGAACCACTGCGCGTAATTATTGATGGACTACCAACAATCCAGGGGCAAACTGTCCTCGAGAAGCGGCGCTACTTCCGCGAACATTTTGATTACCTACGTACTGGTTTGATTTGGGAACCCCGTGGCCACGCTGACATGTATGGCGCCGTAATCACGCCGTCATCTGACGCTGATTTCGACGTATTCTTCCTGCACAACGAAGGCTATAGCACCATGTGCGGGCACGCAATAATTGCCCTCACAAAGCTCGTAATCGAAACCGGTCTCGCGAGTCAGCCAGTGGTGAGTTTCAATGTGCCTGCTGGTCGCATTTACGCCCGGGCAAGGTTGGAAGATGGCAAGGTGAAGGAAACTTCATTCAGGAATGTAGCTTCATTCCTCTACCTGCGAGGTGAAAGAGTAGATGTCCCTGGTATTGGAGCGGTACCTTTCGACATTGCGTATGGAGGAGCATTTTATGCTTTTGTTGAGGCGGATAAGGTTGGAATAAAGATGGTACCTGAACAGTTCGATCGCATCATTGACTATGGCCGTCGCATCAAGCACGCAGTTATGGACCAGTTTCAGATAGCACATCCTGTAGAAGAGGATTTGTCTTTTCTGTATGGGACGATTTTTACCGGAACCGCAGTTGACCCAAACCATCACAGCCGCAACGTTTGCATCTTTGCCGAAGGCGAACTCGACAGATCGCCAACGGGTAGCGGAGTGAGCGCTCGCGCCGCCTTACATCATGCCAAGGGTGAACTGAAAACGAATGAACGTATTACGATTGAGAGTATTCTCGGCAGTACAATGGCGGTGGAGGTGGTCGAGGTTACGCAGTTTGGGCCATACCAGGCGGTGATACCGGAGGTATCTGGTACTGCGTCGATAATTGGCCGAAACGAGTTTTACTTCGATCCAGAAGATCCTTTCCGTAACGGTTTCATTTTCCGCTGAGGTCTATCCTTACCTACTGCTCGCTCATCATTCTTTTCCATACCGGCCTTGACTAACTTTTTGATAAGGGTGGAAGGGAGTTTTCGATCGAGCGGGAAACGGACGGTAGCTTTTGTTGTTTCGTAACTCTTCAGATCGCGCTCGTGCTCTTCGATAACAGGCGTTGGAATGTAAAGGCCTATGTGATTCTTCCAATGACTGAAATAAGCGAGTCGTCCCTTGTAGCCGTAGTACGGCATTCCATAACTAATCTTCTCAACGGCGTCAGGCGCGGTGGCCTTAATCATCGCTCGCAATTCTTTTAGCTTTGCCTGTACTTCTTTTGGCGCGGACGCAATGTAGGTGTCGACGTCTTTTGGTTTCTTCATCTGCCAGCATCCTCAAACAAGTAACAGTACGAGGCCACTCACCATTAGTGCCAGCATCCAGAGAACATCGACGTTGAACCAGGCACGCCGTAGAAGTGCTAATCCCAGTTTTTCGTAGACCACCAGAGCGATCAATACCGATACCAGCAAGTATCCGGTGGTGTGGACCACGACCGCTGCAAGCCATTGCAACGGTTCCGCCATTCCATGAGAAGCGAGGTGTGCGGTGTGTGATGAGTGTTCGGAGTGTTCAGCCGATCCAATGAGAATGGGAACCAGCATCAATCCAGCGCCATGAGCTGAGGCCATCAAGAATGACCACAGCGTGAGATCGCGGAAGCCCACTCGCATGCCAACCCACTTTGGATGACGGGAACGCATGAAGCGCGCGAATCCAAAACTAAATAGAATCACCGCAGCGCCGTAGCGAACCCATTTTAATGGCAAGCTTGCCTGGGCAACCCACAGTAGTGCGACAACTAAGGCGATAGAAATCGCATGTCCGAGGGCGATGGGCGGGATCGCGCTCAATACCGCACGTCGACTCTTGTTTTGCAGACCCAGGCTAACTGCAAAGAGCCAACCCATTGCGGGATTTACACCGTGATAGGCACCCAAGCCAAACAGGACCAACCAGGGCCAAAGGTGGCTCATGGATAACAATAGGAGTCAGATGAACAATCCCCACCCTCTAAACGAATTTGATGTGATCGCAAGCCATCAAACTCAACAAAGAAGTCGGGATCAATAGTGAGTCCACCATTGGGCTCAGCGTTGAGTTTCACCATCCAACTGCGTATACCCTCGGGATAAAACTGTTCGTCCCAGGCGTAGTAGAGAGAGTTTGTGAAATAAACGCGGCGTCCATCTCGACTCACTTCGACCATTTGCGGTGCCCCATTCAAAGGCTGCGACGGATTCTTTGGATGAGGCGTGCGACGGACAATGCCACCCAAATGCACCGAGCCGGTCAGCTTTGGATTAAAAGGATCGGAAACATCGTACTGTCGCATTTCACCGGTTCCCCAACATGAGACGTAGAGAAAACGATCGTCAAGTGAAAGGTTGATATCGCTGACTAATGGCGGAACTGCTTTGAAGCCCTGCAGCAGTGGCGGTAATTGTTCAGCCTCGGCTGGTTCCGCCGGAATCTCGATCACTTTCGTGACCTTCCAGCTGCCATTATCGCGATGCCATAGCCATATTGAGCTCGACAAGTCTTTGATTGATATGACGACGCCGACAAAACCATAAGCCTTAGTTGGATCGTGCGCCGCTCGAAGTTCCAAAACGAGTTGCTGCTCAGCACCAAGATCGATTGACTGTTGGTGTTGCCGTCGACGCAAATCCCAGAAGTGCAGATGTCGTCCGTACTTGCTGTTGAGAAGTAATTCGGGCACGAGTCCATTTTCGATCATGTTGGGTGTGCCCCACTCGCTCGTTATCATCGTGTCGTATCCCAGATGCCACCAGAAGTCATAAGCGAGGTACTGCGGACCTCGTTTAACTTCCCATTGACCTAACACTTCGAATGAGAAGTGGTCCAGGAGGAATACTCCACCTGGTCCTTCGCCCTGAGGGTTTCCTAATCCGCTTATGTAGATTCCTTCGGGGCCGCAGTGAATTGTATGTAGCCGCGAGTAACCAGCTCTTTCAAACACTTCTTCTGGTTCGATGACTTTCACAATCTGCGGCTGACGCGGATTTGGTTTGGTGTCGAGTATGTGAATACGTGATGAGCGCAGTCCAGGCACAACGAGATAACGTCGTTCGATGTGCGGATGAGGTGCATAAGGACAAAGGGCTGAGCTACAAGCATTCCATCCAAAATGGTGTAACTCGTCTCCCGCCTTGGGCATATCAACTTTGCCCACAATCTTTCCGTAGTCAGGAGAGTCAGGCGCGAGATCGACTACGGTCATCGCGTCCGGCTTGCCATCCTTGTTAGGGTTAAAGGCTGCGACATAAGCGAGAGTCTCGGCCGGAGCCTGCATAGCCATACGAGGCGACGGATAGAATGTAGGATCTGGTTTCCATTGGACCATGAATGTTGTCTCCTTTCTGAAACCAATGCGATAGCGAAGGGGCTTCCCCTCGGTGGGGAAGCTAGTGGAATACTAATCTGCAGTGTGGCGCAAAGTATTCCGCAAGATCTGTAGTATCGCAAGCCCCAGAGTGGAATCTGAGTGTCGAGTCAGTACAACGCGCTACAGAGACTTACGGTGTAAAACACAACCTCTCTCATTCTCCCCAACCTAAGGTTGGGGAGAATGAGAGGTTGAGTTTTCACAGATTGGGAAGAATGAGAGGTTTGTTTTTTCAAAAGGTCGCGGTAGCGCGCGGCATCGCCGACATACATATGCTTTGTCGACGTAAGCCACGCGCTACCGCATTTGGTACTGACTTAGTTGTTCACGCTCAAACGTTGCTAGCGTGCGAACGGATTTTCATCGGCGCTTGGACCATAGATCGATGGCAGTGGTACATCCAGTTCGCGCAGATATACTGACAACTGCCCGCGGTGATGATACCAGTGGTTCAGCATGATGGACCGTAAGAACGCAACGCGTGGGATAGCAAATACTTCTTCCTCTCCACGCACCATGCGCCATGTAGTCATTAACTTCGCGTCGCTCATCCCGCCGAGCGACTTCTTGGCCTTCGCAATACTTTCGTTGAGCGCTGGGATCAATTCCGATGCGGTCTTTGGGCTGGGATCCGTAAAGGTCGGAACCGGAACTGTATCCGCGCCCGCGACGAGTTCGGCTACTGACCCTGGGACCATTGCTACATGTAATGCGAGCTCTCCGAGTGTTCGTGCCTTTTCGTGCGGTCGCCAGCTCAATTGATTCTCTGGGATCCGTTCGAAGAGTCTGCGAGTGGTTTGTGCTTCCTGTTCCAGCTCTTGCAACATACCGTCGATTAACGCCATTAGATTTCTACCTTTCCTTGTTACCAGTCTTTATTGAAGTTCAGCCGTTGTTCACTGACCCCTATTGCTCTGATTGATCATCCATTGCACTCCAAATTTGTCGCTAAATGAACCATAGTAGGAGCCCCAGAACATATCTTGAAGAGGCATCTCGATTTTTCCATCCTTCGAAAGCCCGTTGAACAATCGGTCCGCCTCTTCACGAGTTTCAGGTGAGAGACAGATGTAGAAGTTATTGCCCTGGGTTAACTTTTGCCCTAACGATTCAAGCGAGTCGGTCGCCATTAAGGTCGTTCCATTTCCGATCGGAAGGGCAATGTGCATGATCCGATTTTTGTCTGATTCAGCAATATTTCCGCACTCCGGATTGTCCTTAAATCTCATGACAGCAAGAAAATCGCCGCCAAAGACAGATTTGTAGAAGTTGAAAGCTTCCTCAGTATTTCCGTTAAAGTTCAAGTATGGGTTAACAGCCGTCATTTCTTCAGTCTCCTTCTTAATTTTTGGTTTCTTTGCATACGATTCAAAAAAATCGATTGTTCAAGATTAAGTCGTTTGACGAACGTCGAAATCGACACGGACGGCTGGAAAAGTTTTGTCGAGGTGGTATTTCTTGTGGTGCCTGGTGTATTGAATGCCACCACTAATTTAGTTGAGCCATTGCCTCCACTCACTTGAAAGAGACGAAACAAACATTTAAGGCGCGATCTATTACTTCGTAACGCCAGTCGACTAGCCTCACAATTTCATCGCTCGCAACACCCGATTGTCTACTAGCTCTACTTAATTTCATTTTGTTTTCACGACTGAAGATCGAGAAGACGAGGTCGAAGTGTGGCTGTTTCAACTTGCTCGAACAGGTTTGACCACATGCAGGCCAAGTCGCGTTACAGATTTCAAGCTCACATAAAGGAGACTCAAAGCATGAAAAATCGTTCAGCTGTACTCGCCCCAGTCATGATGTTGGCGGCGATGACAATTGTGCAGTTCGCTGCTACTACAGCCAACGCACAAGCGTCAGTAAAGATCGTGTTACCCGAAAGATTCAGAGTGTTGTCAGATCAATTGTTCGACCTCCGTGTTGAAGCGACTGGTATTACAAATGCATCAGCGCAAATTCAGATAGTCGTCAACAACGGCAATAAGAATGACGCACTTCAAGGAGTAGGCGCGCCCGAGGTGTCTACCAACAACGACAATAATCCCGCCACTCTAGATAAGGCATGGACTTTTCGACGCTTAAGTTTTGGTCGAGCCGGTATTCGCACGTTGCAAGCAATCATTACGGACGGAACGAGTAACTATCAAGCCACTACTCAGATAGGTGTCCAGGAGTTCAAGCTTCAAGGTCAGAAGAACATCATTCTCTACATTGGTGATGCAATGGGTACGGCCTATCGCGACGCTGGACGTATCGTTGCGCAAAGCACCGGTCATAGATTCCGTGAAGGCTTCTTCGACGAGTTGCAGCAGATGGACCAAATGCCGGTGACGGGTATGGTGATGACTTACGCGCTCGACAACATCACGCCCGACTCAGCTAACACTGGTACTGCCTGGACCACCGGTAATAAGACCATCAACGGGACGCTAAATGTGTTTCCTGACAACAATGACTTCCGGTACGTAGGAACAAACACCACCACGCAGCAAGCTACTAAACAATTTGCTCTGGACAATCCGCGAATTGAAACACTCTGGGAATATCTAAAACGCCTCTACGGTTACAAGACCGGCATAGTGACTACTTCAGAAGTGACTGATGCAACCCCGGCAGCCGAGGGCGGACACACACTCGCACGCGCACTACAGAATGACATTGCTCGTCAATATATCGACGGTGTCTTTACTTCTGGTCCAACGTTCGACGTAATCATGGGCGGTGCAAAAGAGCGTTTTGATTCGCGAACGGTCGCCAATAGTGGTGACACACGAAACCTCGTGACGGAACTGCAGGCGGCTGGTTTTAGTTATGTGCAAAATCGGACCCAGCTCAATGCCTTACCTGGTGGAAGCTCCGCGCCAAATCGGTTGATTGGACTTTTTCGTACCGGCAATATGGATGTGGCTTACGACAAGCTGCACCTCCAACGCCCAACTGATGAGCCGACGCCAAACTTCGCCGGGTTCACTGACCAACCATTTCTCGATGAAATGACCGATAAGGCGATAGCCACACTTTCAAAAGGTGGCGCTCCGTTTATTCTGATGGTTGAAGGTGCCTCGATCGACAAACAATCGCACCCGAATCATGCTAATGGTCAGATTTGGGACACGATCGAGTTTGACAAAGCAGTCGGAGTTGGACGGTCATTCCTCAACGGTGGCCAGGACAAAAAGGAGTCGACACTGCTGCTCGTCACTGCCGATCACGATCAATCGATGGTGATCATCGGTTTGGTTGATACGTCTACTCCAAACTCAATCCCCAACGTACGCAGTAACACACCGTATCCGGCGAATAGTGCGCCTCCACCGGCTGCTGCTGGCGGCGGGAATCCTGGCGAGTCTTCGGGTTTTCCGGATTATGAGGACGCAAATGGGGATCGTTATCCAGAGAATCTAAATCGCTTCAAGATCGCGGTTGGTTATCGAACCGGGAACCATACAGGCTCATCAGTCCCGATTACGGCTGAAGGTGCTGGAGCGTTGCTGTTCTTTGGTTACTACGATCAAACAGATGTCTTTTTCAAGATGGCAAAGGTGCTCAGCACCAGCACTAAGCAATTGGATAAGGCCGTTGAGCAAAAGTTGCAGGATGATGTGCCAGCGTTTAATCCACCTGCAGATTTACGAAAAGGCCAGAATTCCAGATCCATACTCGAACAGCCTTAGAAAAGTCTTGTGGTCTTAGGAAAGCCTAAGATTCACTGGCTGCTTAGAATCAACAGGCCCGCGATGAGGGACAACAATTCACTCACGCGGGCCTCGTTGTGGTCCACCTATTCTTGTCTCTCACGAGCGAGCGCTTTATATGCGCCTCGATCCTTTGTGTGACGTTGGTCCCATTCCGCCAACCCCTTACGGGCCTCACGATTAATTCGCGAGTGTGGAGCCGCAATGGTTAGCGCAGGACGTCGAAGTGGACGGGGAATAAAAATAGCGTGAGCGATCGGATCCCCGGGTGAGATATGAAACGAACCTTCCGGCTTGGCTATAATCAAGTTAACCGGACTAGGATACCAGTCGGTTTCGACTAAGCCGCTCAGGACTGCTAAGCCTTGGCTCACACGATTGATGAGCGGTTGGAACAAGGTATCAATACCCTCTGCGGTGCGCCACAGGTAAGGCAAGTGCAACTTAAACAGATGTTGTTGATCCGGCCGATCAAAGAAACTTATCCCCGGCTCAAGAATCGGCGGCGACTTATCGACCGGAATGCCTTCAAATCGGTAAGCATTGCCACGAAACTGGCAGTCAGCGTTGTCGAACACGTAGAACATTCTCGGCTCCTCGAACACACCACTGTTAATGACTGTGTCGAACGGTGACCGAAAAGTGCGACACCCGTTGGGGGCCTCGTCGGGAGTACACAATCCAAACCTGATTGGCGAACCTATCAATACTCCCATTCCACTTGCGGCGGTAAACGGTAAGCAATGTTCCTGAACACCGTAGCCTGGTGGAATCTCAGTCCTCGTTCTAGCAGTGGCTGCAGTTGGCAAGGGCAGATTCGGAACCAGGGGCACGATGGTGACGCATGGATCGTTCATAGTTGGATCGATGTTGTTTGTGCTAACTCAATAAACTTCGTAAGCGGTCAGACAGTCTGTAACCCGCAATTGCTGCTTGTCGTCGCCCAATTTCCTCTGCCTTCTTTAGATACGAGGCATTTGGCGTGGGCGGTTTCGCCGGGTTTTCATGTAGTGGTCCATACGCAAATTTCTTTGCCAGATCGAAACTGGAACGCGCCCAGTCTTCTACATTCTTATTTTGCAGTACTGATTGAAGCGAACTCCGCGGGTGTTGTTTAATGATTCCAACAGCGAGCTCTTGCTCGATGGCATTCTTGAAGTTCACCGAGCTGTCCCAGAGTGAGTGAAGATTCCTGGCCTTTCCTTTAAGAAGAAATGAATTACCGCCGCGATCACCACCCGGATGAAATTCATTGATGTGCTCGATGCAATGCAATGGTTGATGAATGTCGCCGAATAGATGAATCAGCCAGCTAAGAGCATCCACTCGATCCTTGTGACTGGCCGAAGTGTTCTTGAGTGTCTCTGAGAACTCCGAGATTTGCGAGATCACGTGTGGGGAATGCGGCAGTGGTGGTTCACTTGGACCATGATCTCGAAAGGGAATGTCTACAAAATGAAATGGTTTTGTTTCAGGATGCGAGTTTCGAATGTCATCCGGGAAGGTCGCAGCCTTGGTCAAAGTGCGGCCACCGTCGTCGAGTATCTTTTGCACCTTTTGCATTTCACCGGGAAAGTGTTGGTTCAAGTCTTGTTCGAGTATGAAAGCGACGACGTGATGTCCTTCCGCATTAAACGTAGGTTCTACGTCACCTTCCAACATCACTGCAACACTTGTCTTAGTAGAGTCGATCTGCGGAGCATCTGCTGCGGAGATCTTTAAAGACAAAATGCCGCCCGGTGTTGTTCCCGATGCGGCTGAGATTTCAAGTTCCAGAGATTTCACTCCATTGGGAAAAAGAAGGGAAGATTGTTCCGCGCTGCCAAGGAGTCTAATCTGCGTGAACGCGGATTCGATCAAAGACTCATTCGATTGTGCGGAACGGCCCGGGAAGGTTCTTTCGTCTCGATTTTCCATCGTTTTGCTCCTTGCTGAGGTGAAAGCAGAAGGTTACTAGCGGCTTCAGTTCAAATAGAACAAGAAGTGCTGGTTGTTACATTGAGGAAACTCGCGAGTTGAGTTTCCCCAATTGTAACGCGGAGGAAGTGAGGCCACTGCTTTCTCAGACTGTGCGTCACAGCGGCTAAGTTGGCGAAGACAAAGTCTCCGCCGTGAATGCTCGCTTATGAAACCTCAGAGTCTGGAGGACCGATATCGACTGGATGATCCTCCGAAACATCAACAACGTCACTCACCGCACGTAAAGCCTTTGTCGCATTAGCCGGTGCGGATCCCGTAATAATGTTGATCGCTTCTAAAGTCTGGTCCACATCGAATCCAGCAGCCTTGAGGTCGCGAACCACGTCATGAAGTGGACGTTTACCCGACGTTGTAATGATCATCGACTGCTTTTTCTTTGGCGCCATAGTCACTCCTTAATATTATGGTGCGCTACATTGGAGACAAATAAATTCTAACGTAGCTCATAATGGTTGTAACGATGGCCAGGCAGTTTCGAAATCCAGTCGGAACGTTCCGCATGATTTGAGTCTTAAGGAGCTTGAACCAGTCCTGCACCTACGTCACTCGGAGGTAACGGAAGGTGTCTCGCGGTAGCTATCAATCTGGTGCGCAAAGCCGCACCACGGAGTGCGGCACTCGTCTGAGCCCACAGCGCCGCGCAACCCGCAACATGTGGAGTTGCCATACTGGTTCCGCTTATTGTGTTGTGTAGCGCAGGTCTGGGCCAGGATGAAAAGGTATTTACACCTGGACCCGCGATGTCGACCTTTCCGCCGCACGAGAATATTGCAACCCTAAGTGCACTATCGAGTGCGGCTACTGACATGACCGTCGGCGAGTTTGCCGGAGCAAGAGCCGGCTGAATATTCCCGGGACGGTTGCTTGCATTTCCGGCAGCGGCAATGATTAAACAACCATTGGCTAATGCGGCGGCGCCTGCCGCGGTGTAAGAGGGTTGCACTGGAATTTGAGCGCCCAACGACAGAGAGATAACTGGACATCTGTTGGCGATGGCCCAGTTCATGCCGGCGAGAACCTGCCCTTGAGTTCCTGAACCTGAGTTAGTTAGCACCTTACCGATAAAGATTTGCGTCTTGAATCCAATGCCATAACGCTGAATTGGTCCAGCTGGTGTTTTTGGACCACATGCTGTACCTGCGGTATGAGTTCCATGACCGTGTAGATCCTGGACGGGTTGGCCCACAAATGAATTGGTAACAAAACTCCTGCCGGCGAATTCAGGATGTCCTAAGTCAAAGCCGGTATCAAGAACCGCTACTTTTATTCCGGTTCCATCGCGCGGACTTGGTGGCACCCGGCACGCGTTCAGTCCCCAGGTGACGCCAAGTACAGAAGGTGTTAAGTCGACGATTTCCTCGACCTCTTCCATCTCGCCCAGGTCTGAGTAAATCATTTGGGCCACCCGCAGCACCCCTTTCATGTAGTCAGTTGGATTTACATGAGTGGCAAACATGAAGTACTCCGGATCAATCGACTGCATCGGACTATCTTCAGCAATCGACAACCCCTTGGTCATACCCCGAGCAGCAGCCGCTTCGCTGCCGACAACCGCGACCCCAATCTCAGGGAAGACGAGAGCGTCGGCATCACCAGCATCTTCAAAAACCACCGCGTGATTCTTAAAGTCCGCCGACGTTGCAGTACGAAATCCACGGACAGATTTAAGATGTTTCATGCCCTCAGTCGCTGCACCCTCTTTAAAGGTGATCAGAAACCGACCGGTCTTGGAAGGATCTCCGCCTTGAATCGCCGCGAGTAGTAAATCTTCGGCGCCAGTAGATACCTGCGGACTTGTCACACTTGCTTGAGTACGTCCGCGCTTCGATTTTCTAGTGACCATATATAGAACTCCTTACGGTAAGAGTGATTTTGAACAGCGGACTAAGGAGTGAGTGTGCGCAAGGCTCCAGCGTACGCTGTTGAGAGGACCGTGACGCAGCGAGGTAAGAACGTACGGTCGTGAATGAGATGCGAGGCTCTGGTAACGCAAAATGACCTCGTCCAACTAGTTGAGACTATTTTCCCTGGTCAGATGAACAGGAAAACGCCTTTATTGATTAACGCACCAAAATTGATTGTTAGCTGTCAGTTGCACTGCAAAGAGCGAGGAAGGTGACGATGGGAGTTGGAGACCTGGGCTCAAGTTCAACCCCAACAACAAATCGAGAAGAAACTAGGTCTCTTCCGGTGATGAGTTCGTAATGCGGGCTATTGCGAGGAGCTGGCAAAACGAGCAGTAGTGTTTCAAGCGCGGAGAAATCTACTCCCCGAAAAAGCGAGTGTCAACCAAATTATCAATTACAAATTCTTGTCGCCAAAATCGCTAAAGTGTATTCACTGGGCCTAGACCAAAAGCGATATTTTCGTAGCCAAGTCCGCCTTACGGAAAGAGGAAGCCCCGAGACCGTGCGAAAATCTCGGGGCTAACCATCCTTCGTTAGTATGGTGGGATACCCGCGACTACGTCTTTATTTGGGTGTCGCGAACTGGCGGTAACATAACGGCGCGTTGCTACTATTGAGTTAAGTGCATCTTAAGTATTGATTAAATCCATACCTTCTAGGCGGTCTTACCCTCAAGAGTCTGCTTCATCACGGCCAGTGCCTGATCGATCATTCCACTAATATTTCCGACCGCCTCGTTTGGTAGGAGATCTGCAATCCATACCAGCCGGGACGTATCGTTCTGATTTTGGAAAACCTGCAAAGATGCATTGTGATGAGTCAGCGTTCCGCCCCGCGCTGACCAGGCGTGACGCATGGTCCTATCGTCGACGTCGACAATTAGTTCGCGAACTACCAGGCCATTTCCAAAGGTAACGAGTCGTGAGTCTCCTTCTAGTTTACAGTCAACAACGAATCCGGGTACGAGGCGTTTGTGAATTTCTCCGACGTCACGCACAGCGTCCCAAACGAATTGGCTGCTCCGGCTAATTTCTATTTCTTTATGAATAGTCGCCATGGTCTACAAACCTGCCTGGTCTTAACAACAAAGGGCGACTTCCCGACCAAGCAGGTCCTCAGCAATGGTTCCTTTGGACACCGAGTTACCAGGAAGTATCTCGAATACCGAATCCAAGCGACTAATTTGAAACACCTGCAGCACGAGAGTTTGGACGTTTATGAGTTTGAACCCAATCTTTCTTGCAAGTGTATGTTCGCGTAGTTCCAGAAGAAGTCCCAAACCGCCGGCATCGATTCGGCTCACTCTCGCCAGATCGAGAATCACTTCTGCAACAGTCGTTTCCGAAAAAACTTTTTCGCGCAGCGTAGAGGTTTCGCTGGTCACTAGTTGTCCTTGAAGACTTAAGACATTTGAATTACCGAGTCTTCGCTGGTACACCTTGAGCATGAATTACTCCTTAAGCTTTCTGATGACTTCTATACGTTGTTCTCCGCTCATACATCAAATGTGTTCGAGCTGGAACGGTGATAAAGCTTGATAGGCTTACGTGGTTGATGCGTTAAAAGTTTGTGTCTTAGGTGTGAAATTTGAACATGGGTTGAGCTTTCGCGTCATCGACTAAGGCTTTTCCGGGGTCATCGATTAAGAGCTAAGTAGAGATGCAAAGGAGTCGGAGGAAGACTTGGAGAAATCTTGTTCTTCCTGTCACGTCAACCTGACGGCAATAGTTTGTTGTGACAATGCTGACCTCGATTCCCGTATTTATGACTAGACATTCCAACCTTATGACTAAACAGATTTCCGGGCGCCTACTCCTCTCATTCTCCCCAACCTTTTGGTTGGGGGTCAGGCAAGCCTTAATAAAGTACCGTTTCAACGGTTTTCCTGGAGCCCGCCGAACGGTGAGCGATCTCCTAACTTAAAGGGAAAACGAGAAGTTGAGGTTTTGCGTTACGTGAGACGGAAGTTGATTTCTGGCAAAGGTGTGAATTCCCTTAAAACGGCCATAGATAGAGGTCGGTTTTAGCGAAAGCGATCAGCTCCAGAAAGAAAAATGCTGACCTGCAGCACAAAAGACTTGACAGAAGGCTCGTCTCTGAATATGTTCCCACTTCGGACAAAAAAAGGTCCGCAGTATCGCGCTAACAAAAGATTCGATTTCCAGGGGTCGCCACTAGCCAGCGTTGTGCGACCCAATAGGTGCCCTGCTTTCGAGTGGTTTACAAAGCACTAACCCAATAATCTGGCGCCTATCGGTATCCCTAGCGCATTAAAAGCGCAACTGTTCTACATAAAGGTTCTACTCAGTTCCGTTCGGGTCGCAGGAAATAAACCAACCCTGCTGGGTCCAGAACCCACAAATTGTGATACGAGTTAATGAATTTGTCCGAACTTAGTCCAAGAAGACTTAAGAGGTAGTTCAGCTACCAAACTCTGCATGCCAACAACTGATGGCTACGTTGCTGCCGGTTTCGAATCATTTTGGAGGTCACTGAAATGTTAAGCCCAAGAAAAATTGGTTTACGGATGATTTACTTTGCGGTAGTCGCAGTGCTACTCGCCATTCCCCTGTCAGTCGTCGCCCAAGTCACTAGCGCGACGATCGTCGGTACTGTTACAGACCCGAGCAACGCCAATGTGTCCGGCGCTCAGGTCACAGCGCGCAATGTCGACACCGGCCTAACCCGCACCGTGACCTCAGCCGAGGATGGTAGCTTCCGACTCGAGTTTCTCCCGGTTGGACACTACGTCCTTGAGGTGACTACTTCGGGCTTCAAGAAGTCATACCTCAACGGCATCACTCTGCAAGTCAACGATACTGTCCGCGTTGATGTTGCTCTCACAGTTGGTGCAGTGAACGAAACTGTCACGATCACCGAAACGGCTCCACCAGAGGTGAACACGAGCACGCCTGAGATCGGTCGTACGATCCAGTCTGCTGAGATCTCGACGCTACCTTTGGTCGAGCGCAACGTTTACACGTTGCTTGATCTAACGCCTGGTGTGCAGTCCAACAATAATGGTGTGGCCGCTGCCTCAACCGGTACTAGTTCTCTCATCCTCGGATTTCCCGAGCAGCGCACTCTTATCAACGGGGGAACTGACGGTGGTACTGGTTCGGTAAACTATTACCTCGACGGTGGCGTTAACATGACGGGGTTAAGGAACACCGGCAATATCCTGCCGAACCCTGATGCCATCCAGGAATTTCGAGTTCAGACGAACAGTTACAACGCAGAGTACGGTCGCTTTGCTAGTGGCGTCATCAACGTACTCACCAAGTCCGGTACGAATCAGTTTCATGGTTCGCTTTTTGAATACCTGCGCAACACCGTTTTCAACGCCAATGACTGGGGATCACAGTTAGCAAGAGCGCCATTTCATCGCAACCAGTTTGGTGGAACAATCGGTGGTCCAATCAAACGCGACAAGACGTTCTTCTTCTTTTCCTATTCCGGTCTCCGACAAGCCACCAGTACGTTCGTCAGCGGTGCGGTCGTTCCGACAGCATTGGAACGCGCAGGTAACTTTACTGCCTCCGCCACCAAGCCGATCGACCCGGCTACTGGCGTTGCATTTGTTTGCAACGGCGTCACAAACGTGATTTGCCCCAATCGTCAAGATCCGGTGGCGGTTAGGATTGTGAACAACTTCATTCCGCTCGCTAACGTCGCTGGCAGCAGATGGCAGGGCAACATTCCGAGTCCGTTCAATTCAAACGATTATCTCCTTAAGTTGGATCACCAGCTCAACGCAGCACACCGGCTCACCTTCAGTTACTTCAATACCGGGGGAGACAATACGGTACGTGCGGGGGGCGGCAACCTGCCGTGGGCCAGTCAGCAGTTTAAGTGGCGCCAACATAACGTCAATCTGAGTGATGTCTGGGTTATCAGTCCTTCGAAGATAAACCAGGTGTGGATGACCTACACCCGAAATTTCGGCGGTCGCTTGAACTTGCCAGCCACATCGCTCGGCGACCTTGGTTCGGCGTTTACGATCCAGGGAACTCCTTCTTTACCGCAGATCACGGTGACCGGCTTCTTTACCCTGACTAACGCGATTGGTGGTCCACAAGCTGGCACCAACTATTACTCGCTCCGCGACGTCTTCAGTTGGATTAAGGGACGTCACTCGCTCAAGATTGGTGGTGAGCTCTCACTCAACAAGGACATTCAGCAGACCCTGCTGAACAACTACGGCGTCTTCACCTTCAACAATGGCGCAACACGTAATGCGTTCGCTGACTTCCTGATTGGAATTCCAAGCGCCGTCACGCAGGACGCGCCTGTCACTGGCTACACCAATAGCTGGTACACGGCGGCATTTGTTCAGGACGATTTTCGCATTCACCCACGACTGACCCTTAATCTCGGTTTGAGATGGGACGTTCAGACGGCGCCGACCGATCCCTTTAACCGCGTCGTCAACTACACCCCGGGTGTGAAGTCTACTGTGAATCCACTTGCTCCCGTCGGTGCTCAGTTCTTTGGTGATCCAGGTGTGGAGCGTGGCGGGATCCCGACCAGCTTCAGTCACTTCTCACCGCGTATTGGTGGTGCGTGGGATCCATTCGGCGATGGAAAGACTTCAATCCGAGGAGCAATTGGCGTGTTTTACGGCAGCATCTCGGGCAACGAGTGGAACACAATGACCAACTTCCAGCCTTTCTCAACCCGCTTGACGTTCTCCAATATTAATCAGAGGACGAATGCGCAAGGTGTGCCGCTGGGTGCTTCGCTAAGTAATCCGTATAACGCTTTTGTCGGTGGCAATCCCTTCCCGTACAAGGGAACCTTTATTACCGGTGGCGGCCTGTTCCCGGTTGCACAGAATTTCGCCTGGCCGTATTCGTATCAGATGAACGTTTCGGTCCAGCGGCAGTTAACGCAGGATTTGACTGTTGGCGCGGCTTACGTTGGCACTCAAGCGCGCAATCTACCGTTCGCTCGGGACATTAACTATCCAGTGCTAACTCCGACAGCAACTAGTGCGGGTGCGAACATTCTTGCTCGTCGGCCCAACCCGGCGTTCGGTGCAGTGTTACAACTGGATTCGGACCAAACTGCCTCCTACAACGGGTTACAGATCACCGCCAACATGCGTATGAGTCATCACGTGAGCTTTAACGCGTTCTACACGTTTAGTCATACCAACACGAGTGTGCAGCTTCAGAACAATACCACTCAGGGATTGGCCCAGAACTACAGCAACCTTGCTGAAGACTTTGGTCGTGCAGATACAGATCAGCGTCACGTCTTCAGCATGAGTCTGAACTATCAACCGGACTACTTCAAAAACAGTAACGCGGTTGTTCGCGCTCTTCTCAATGGCTGGAGCATCTCGCCAATCATCAAACTAAGAAGTGGTTTGCCGTTCACAATCACCAATGGCAACGTCGACGCCAACCTCGATGGCAACACGAACGACCGTGCTCAGTTGATTGGTGATCCAAGCCTCGACAATCCCACAGCAGCAATGTGGTTCAATACCGCTGCCTTTGTCCAAAACAGAGTGGTGACCGGTGTTGCTACCGATGGTAATTCGCCGCGTAACCTTCTCGATGGTCCAGGCTATCGCGTCGTCGACCTGGCTATCTCGCGTGACTTCAATCTGAATGAACGCTTCAAGCTGCGCTTCCGAGCTGAGGCTACGAATGCTTTTAACATGGTGAGTCTTGGACAGCCTGGCGCGGCTGTTCCCTCGGGCGCAACCTCCACAACATTTGGAGTTATCACCGCGGCGCAACCTATGCGCAAGATGCAGTTTGGATTGCGTTTGACTTTCTAACCGTTCCTGGTCCAAAGGACTCTCGCTCGATCTGAAGCTCTGGAGCAGCGCAAACCCTATTCCGATAGGCGCGCTTCTCCGGAGCCAAAGGTACTGTTCGAGATTAGGGAATGATTTAGGAGTTTGCGGATCGAACTGCTTCGCTTTAGCTGCTAGATATAACGGACGACCCACTCAACCAGTCAGAGAATTAGAAAATTGCGCCAATGAAAACCACTGAAAAAAAGAACATAGGTCCATTACACACGGATTGGGCCAAAGTACCGGTCGAACAGGTGGAAGAGGGCATTGAACGGCAAATGGTGATTGGCGAGAATCTAATGATTTGCCGCCTGCGTTTTGCTCCCCATATCGTGACCCCGGCGCACGATCACCCACATGAACAAATGACGATTGTCGAGCAAGGCCGCGCTTTATTCACCATCGGTAAGGAGCAAAAGATCGCTCAAGCCGGCGATGTTCTGCATTTTCCTCCAGGAGCATGGCACGGTGCGTCGATGCTGGACGAGGAAGTAATTCTCGTCGATATCTTTTCCCCGATTCGGGAAGACTTTCTCCGTTAGTTGCGTTTGCCGAAAAGACTAATAGAATTTCAACGCGTCCACGATCCTCATTTTCATTCGACTTTGGAAGTAGTTTTCTTTAGGCCACTGGCTTGTCCAGTGGTTTCTGACGCTTGTTGCTACAAAGAGCTGTTTTACCTTCCTGCGCGCTGACGCGCGCGAGGTGAAATAGAGGCCTGTGGTTGTTAGGAACAAGCGGTAAAGACCACTGGACAAGCCAGTGGCCTAAAGAGTGGGACAATCCAGTGGCCTCAAGAGCAGTGTTTGAGATCGAAGACCGGGAAATGCGACAAGGGGTGGCCACGAACAGCCACCCCAACAAACATTTAAAAATTGTCCAGAAACTTAACGCGAGCCCATTGTGCGTAACCAGCGGAAATGAGAGACCAGGCCAGAAGAGAACGAGCGATGTTCGCCATAGCTGATGGAGAAGTCTCGACAAGTCTGTTCGACGACCTTGGATATTGCGGGATAGTGAACGTGACAGACACGCGGAAAGAGATGATGTTCGATCTGAAAATTCAAGCCGCCGAGTAACCAGCTTTCAACTCTGTTTCTTCTCGCAAAATCGACCGTAGTCTCGACCTGATGGACCGCCCACCCATTTTCAATCGAACGGGAGTTCTCTTGGGGAATTGGGAACTCTGCCTCTTCGACGCAATGGGCTAACTGGAAAACCACACTCACGACAAGGCCAGCTAGACTGACAGTCAGCAGGTAGTATAAGAACACCATCCAAACGGGATGATTAAGTAGAGGAATGCCAAATGCCAGTGAGAAGAACAATAACTTGCCGCCCACAAACCCCACCAGTTCCCAGCCCTTTGGTCGCGGCATGCGCATCGCGCCAATGCGACCGAGGATTACGTCACGAAAGTCGTCATACAGATGCCACTTGATCACGTTCAATCCGTAAAGCGGCCATAGATAGAAGTGCTGCCAACGATGAAATCCAAGTCTTTTCTGATGTGGTGTTAAGCGACCAAAAACACCGACATCAATGTCGGCGTCGTGTCCTGTGATATTGACATATGTGTGATGGACCACCACGTGTTTCCAATGCCATACGTATGAACTCGCCCCAATCAGATCCAAGGTCATCGCCATCAGCCTGTTGATCCATTGACGGTTTGAGTAAGAGTTATGACTTCCATCGTGTTCTATGTTGAAACCAATAGCGGCGATCGCTAGTGCGAGTAGAAGAGCGAGTGGCACCGCCTGCCACCAGGTGTTAGCCACAAACACCAAAGACAGATACAACCCCGCAAACACGGTTAGAATTATCGCAGTTTTGAGATACATCGCGACACAGTCGCGCTCGCTCTTACCGGAACTGCGAAAATAGTCTTCGACTCTGCGTCGAACTTCTTTATGAAATGCGTTGTCCCTGGCGAAAGTTAATCGACCCTCAGAGAGATGACTATCGAGCGGAAGTGACATTAAGAACTCCTTAGACCTTTGTCCCAGGAACTACTTTAACGCGTCACACAACGCAATTTCTTTACTAAGGGGTTCGACGTGCGTGAAAAGACAAAAAGATTACAGAGCGCGTCCTAAGATGGAGAGGTTCGCCCGAGATGTGCGAAGAGGTTTTAGGTGAAAAGGATCGGCAAAGATTGTCGAATGCCTCGGATCTGCGTGGAATGAGGTCAGTACCGAAACGCGGTAGCGTCGGGGTCGGCGATCCATTACAAGAGGCTCAATTGGAGGCCACGCAGATTCGGGTAACCCACGAACGGGCCAGTGGCTAAAACTCACGTACGCCAGATACGTTGTAGCCTGAACCAGTTGCTCGTTTGATTGAGGCTGAATCGTACTGGACGTTGGAATTACCACCGCCATTTGTGTTGAACGTCGGAGCCAGAAAATCTCCAGCAGTGCGGCCAAATTTAGCGATTGTGATACCACCTAAAATGTCGCCATTGCCACCACCATTGCGAACAAGAACACCCTCACCAAGTACCAGGATGGCACCCTTAAAGTCTGTGTTACCTCTCATGGTTAGAGTTCCAGTCACAACCAGGAAGCCCGCACCACGGGTCAAAGTACAATCGCCATCAACGAACGTAAACTGAGGACTGTCGATTGAATCACTCACGGTGTAGTTACCGCTTGTCTGCTTAAAGTACCGGCCAAGAGATTGAGCATTTGTCTGCAGGCCGTTGAGAAAGGCGCGCGCTTTATCGGCCGTGTCAAGAAAGCCTGGGTTATTCACGTCAACGCCGAGAACACCAACCTTCGGATTGCTAACTGTCCCCGGTTTTTTGATCCCAGCATTGGCATCGTCCAGATCACATTGACTTACGGCGAACGCCGGTCGTGTCGGCTCAACACCGGAATAGTCTGCGCCCGAGTAATGCTTTGCACCGCTACTGCCTGAATCGAGGTTTAGGGCTGAGCAATCATCGGCTCCCCGCAGTGTTACTCCACCCGGCGCCTCAAATTCCAGGTTTGCTCGGGTGAAGATCATCTCGAGTCTTTTTTCTGACCCGCTTGGTCCAAAGCCGTACGACTTCACGAGTAATCGTTTGGGATCAGGTGAAGTGACTCTCGCGGGAATATTTGTAGTTGCCGGTGACGCAGAATACGTGAGATCGAGGACTTGACCGGATGCTCCAAGATTGAGCACGTAGTTTGTTCCATCGGCTCGAACTGCGGCTTTTTCAAAAGTTACTTTTAGGGTCGAAGACGCAACATTTACCACACCCTCAATTGATGCTGCGAGAATTGTTGTCGCTACCCACGGCTTGCTTTGCGAAATCGTAATTTCAAAAGTTGTCTTTGGAATTGCGACACCATCTGCGGTACTCGTTGCAGGTCTTTCAATCACAAAATTTCCCAGGTCCGAATCCGAAGTCAAAGGATATGTCATCTCGTCAGGAATGAGAGTGGTTGGAGCTTTTGGTTCATACCTGATAGTTACTTCGTCTGATCCGCCCGTTGTGCCAAACGTTCTCTGAGAAGGGGTGGCGACGTTGCTTCCTTCTATATATCCCGATGTTTCAAACTTTACTATGTGACTGTCGATGTCCAGATTCGCAACTGTGACTTTATAACCACCGGTAAATGTCCCAAGGCTCACCGGCACTAAACTACCTGGGTCGGTACGGTTGTTATAAGGAAGCCAGCCCGCCAAACGCAGTGCTCCAGTATTTCCTGGCCCATTCGAAATGTCCGGAATAATAGCTGTGCGAAAGCTCATCCGGTCAGTACCAGTGACCAATGGTTTTACATTGCCACGTAGAACATTGAGCGTAGATTGCAAGCCTGCCTCTGCGACATAGTACGACTGCATTTCAGCAGTTGAGTCTAGTGCCGTGTTGGCAGACATTCCGGTTGAGAGAAGCAAAGCGCCGCCGCCGGCAAGAAGCAATAGCGAAATCAGCAGTGTCGTCACCAGCGCCATACCTCGTTCATTGCGCCGGCCTTTAGTTACAGTCTGTTTTGAGTCGATATACATTATGAGATCACCCCGGGTTTCACGTGAGGTTTTAGTAGGTAATTGAGTTACGCAGGACTACGTCAGAGGTCAGCTGGAGTTGCGACAGTGGTTGATAACCTTCAACATTAGGCTTGCCCACGGCGGGAAGAGTTACGCAGATAGAGATTACGACGTACTTCGCTGCGGCTGGCGATACTTCCGACTTGTTGTTGCCGGCTCCGTTCTTTACGTTGCTGATGTCACAAACACCAGTGGTTGAGTTAACAACTGTAGAGTAGGTGACCTTTTCATCGTAGTAACGGAATACTAAAGCGTCGACGCGATTGGCAAGTACGGTTGTTTTGTTGTTGGCAGCATTTGCGTCAAAGCGTACCAGGTAACGTTGGCCCAGGTCATTATCTACATACATCTGGAACTTCAGATCCTCATCTGAATCTGCGACATCAGTGTCTGCTGTGTCAGGGCTAGCAGGATCGGGCGTACCGTTTAGATTGGAGACAAGTCGAACAGATTGAGAATTGCTATCACCGGCAACGAGACCATTTGATGATACGCCGCCGAGTCCGGAAGGCAACTTGAATCCAGCGTTGCTGATCTCGCGGGTCATGATATTAAGCGCGCGTTGCACGTCTGCGATGGCGTCAGATTTGCGATCTTCGCGGGCGCGAACTTTGAATGAACTTGCTAGCAGAGTTGCAGCCAAACCCATCATCACGATTGTAATCGTCATCGCTATGAATAGTTCGACGAGTGAAAATCCCGCTTGATTTGTTAGTTGAAGTTTTCGCATTGATCCTTACCTGACTTTGAATGCAGAAGTCGTCATTGAACTGCGTAGTCTCCGATACCCAACGAGGAACGGAAGGACACCAAGACGACAGGCGTGCGGATCCAGTTTTCGCCCCCGGCCTTAGGCGTCACCTTAATCGTTATCTTCCTTAGTCGCTTGGCAGTTCCGTCAGAGTTGATTTCGTCGGCCACCGTTCTGACTACGGTGTAGTCTCGTTCGCCGCTTCTGACGTTATCAAATGTCGTTGTACCGACATTCAAAGTTGAGTTGTCAAAGCTGACGCTACGTATTTGTTCCAACTGCTGCTGCGCCACAGCCATTGCCAATGCTCGTTCACTTCCACCGACGTTGTTGTGGACCGAGTAAACAAAGAGAGACGACATGGCAAGGGCACCCACCATCATGATTAGAAGTGCAATCGTCACCTCAACGAGCGTGAAGCCGCCTGCAGTAGTTTCGTTCTTCTTCCTTGTTGGCATGTTCTGATGTTTTGCCATGGCAGTTTATTCCTCTTTATCAGTGGACCGTGACGGGCACGGTGGTTTGGCCACAAGCGCTCGTGAAGGTGACCGTATAGCTACCTTTGTTCTTCTTCGATTTGATCGTGAACGACGCTGAGCCACCAGCTGACACTGACTGAGCACTACCAGGAGACACTTGAAGATCCGATGATTTGCTGGAGGTCCCAGAGATTGAAACCGCACTTGTTGAATTGTGCGTTACAACAACTGTCGTCGAACCATCCTCTACTAACGACAGTGTGTTGGGTGACGCAACGATGTTGCAGGTTACGGCCGGCGAAGGACTCGGTGTTGGTGCCGGTGTTGGTGCCGGTGTTGGCGTCGGTGTCGCCGTTGGAGTCGGAGTTGGTGTCGGCGTCGCAGTGGGCGTCGGTGTAGGTTCCGGCGTTGATGTTGGCGATCCATTCGGCGTCGGAGTTGCCGTCGGATCACCTGGCGACGTATCTGGCGACGTGTTGGGATCAACAGAAGGATCTGGATCCGGAGTTGAAGCCGGGGTTGGCGTAGCAGTTGCGCCCGTAGCCAGGTCAGAGACGTTTAGGTTGATATTGGGCACCGCATCGTCAAATACAGCACTATCAATAGTGACGTCACCTGAACCGGTTACATCAACCGAGATTGAGTCGCTAACACTTCTAAGCGTGATAGCAACTTGAGCATTAGCAGCGGTCAACCCACCAACAATACTTTGAGTTCGACCGCGCCAGTCGAATGCAATAGTTTCCTCGGTATCGAAGGTAACTCCCTCGGGGAGTTGGACCACTTTCGTTTCGAGTGTTCCATTACCATCGAAATCCATTGCCACGACGTAACTGGTCTTATCAGGGTTAATCGTGATAGTGGACCATTCGTCAGCACCATCTGCATGCCGACGGATGGAGTTGGTGCGAGTCTTCTCAACATAGCCAGCATATTCTCGGGCTGCTCCGGAGAGGCGCATGCTCCGGCGTGCGCGAGTGATGCCCATGACGGCGAATGCGCAAACCGTGACGATTAGAGCTACCGTAATAACAATTTCTAAGACAGTCACGCCTCGATCGCTCGAAAGCCGTCGTCGTTCACCGCCTTGTCTAGTTACATCTTGAGTCATCCACAAATCTCCAAAGCTTCGTTCCAAATTCCAAAGGTCGCACTTGGACCACACCTGGACCATAGCAAAAGCGGTGCCGCACTGATTTCTGTTGGAATTCTCACCAGGCACTTTGATCGAAAACAGGCAGATCGTTTTGGTGTGCGTTCAAATTGCTGGAGGAGACTTCATAATGACGTTAAAGCGTTCAATCTGAATATCAAAAACAATACCGCCGCTAAATCTCGTGTTCACTTCGTTTAATCGGGATCCGGAGTAGTGGAATGCAATCGACGCGATTTCCAGAATTTTGATCTAGTGAGAAGAAGCGATCACCAAAAGTCGAAATACCACCCGACGGGAGTGGGTGGATAGTTCAGATCCTTTCTACAAAAAGGACCCCAGAACACGCAGCGCGCGAAGCGCGCCGGAGAAAAGAGGGGCGCCGTTTGTAGAAAGGATCTGAACTATCCATCAAGTGCCATTGGTGGAATTTTTGAACCTTTTGTGCAAAGTGCATCCCCACCAGTTAATTGCCCCGTTGCCGCAAACGGCCTCCGACCCAGCGTCGGATACATGAATCTGCGAGGCCTAAAAACTCAGATTGACAGACGTGGCGGTAATTTTATCTAATCGTATTCCCCCTAAACTAGAGCGACGTAATCCTTGAGACGTCCCTAGTGCAATGTTGTTTTGCGACGACATTTGAATTTTTCTCACCCCCGGTTGGTTTTATTCTCCCAATTGCAAGTAGTGTGTCCGGCCTGTGCTGAGCGCAAAAGCTGTGTCTCAACGTCCAATTTGTCTCAAATCTCCGTGAATTCGGGAAGGAAACGATGCGAACTCAAACCCTTGCGAAAGAGTCCCTTAATACAAAACTGCTACTAAAGACCCTGGTGGCCTTTAAGAAAGGTGATTTTTCCGTTCGACTGCCCGGCGAATGGACAGGCGAAGCAGGCAAAATCGCTGACACTCTCAATGACATCATCGAGTTGAGCGACAAGACAGCAAAGGAAGTTGAGCGGGTAAGTCGGGTAGTCGGGAAAGAGGGGAAAATAATGCATCGAGCCTCGCTACCCGCAGCGTCCGGCTCGTGGCTTCGTCTAATCGATTCCACCAATTTGTTAATTGATGATATGGCCCGCCCGACAAGTGAAATGGCGCGTGTTATCGGAGCCGTAGCAAATGGCGATCTATCAGAACGCATGGCGCTTCAGGTTGATGAGCGCCCGTTGAAGGGCGAATTCCTTCGCAGCGTAAAGATCGTCAACTCGATGGTTGATCAATTGGGCTCATTCGCCTCCGAAGTTACACGTGTGGCGAGAGAAGTGGGAACGGAAGGCAAATTGGGTGGCGAGGCCAACGTGAAGGGAGTAGCGGGTACGTGGAAAGACTTGACCGATAGCGTCAACTCGATGGCCAGCAATTTGACCAGCCAAGTACGCAACATTGCGGAGGTAACCACGGCGGTAGCAAACGGCGACCTTTCGAAGAAAATCACAGTCGATGTGAAAGGCGAGATTCTGGAATTGAAGAACACCATCAACACGATGGTGGACCAACTAAATTCATTTGCCTCGGAAGTAACACGCGTGGCTCGCGAAGTGGGAACAGAAGGAAAACTTGGAGGCCAGGCAGATGTACGAGGTGTGGCGGGCACCTGGAAGGACCTCACCGACAATGTAAATTCGATGGCCAGCAACCTGACGGGCCAGGTACGCAATATCGCAGATGTAACCACGGCGGTGGCCAATGGCGACCTTTCAAAGAAAATCACGGTCGATGTGAAAGGCGAGATTCTGGAATTGAAG
>Ga0209215_1000060_pt1 | contig 75866 bp, 57 predicted proteins | sample TexAe_OM2H0_M2_FD_187938 | JGI IMG/M metagenome (GOLD analysis project Ga0209215, IMG submission 187938) | Forest soil microbial communities from Davy Crockett National Forest, Groveton, Texas, USA - Texas A ecozone_OM2H0_M2 (SPAdes) (version 2) | ecosystem: Environmental > Terrestrial > Soil >... | reverse complement strand
CACCACCGGCTTTAGCCGGGTGGAGTATCAACTTTGTGCTATTCCGAGTCACTTATTCCATTTGGAGACACCACCGACTTTAGTCGCGTGGAGTTTCAAGTTCTGCCATTTACTGCAGTCGTAGTAGGTCGAAGTTGAAACTCCACGCGACTAAAGTCGGTGGTGTCTCCCAAAGAATCTATCAGGCGTTGACTAGCGAAAAATTGAGCACTCCACCCGGCTGAAGCCGGTGGTGTCTGACTTTTGACACACTCTCTGCCCGTTGGTGGGATTATCGATCTCACGTTTCGGTACTGACCTCATTACCGTGAAACTCTAAGTCTTCTGAGCAACAAGAATTAGATTTTTGCCAACTGGAAGTCTGACTAGGGATTCAATCTTTCTGGCGGGTGGAACAACATAGCGATCGTAAAAACTCACCACGCTGGGTGACATCTTTTTGGACTTAAGAAGCCGGTAATTAATCCACCATGGGGTGACACCAACAATGTCGAAGTAACGGCAGAGCAAAGTCGAAAAGCCAGCGCGTTGAATCTTTTCTACAAGATCCCGTTTCTGATAACGTCGAAAGTGTCCGATCTCCGCGTCGAGAGATCCGTAAAGAAATTCCATCGCGGGAACAAACACGAAGAGTCGTCCCTTTGTTTCGAGAGTTTCGTAAATTAGCTTTAACTCACGTTCATCATCCTCAACGTGCTCCAAAACATTCACATAAATTATTGAATCTGGATGATGCGAGCTGACATCTTTGGCAATCGTAGCGAAGGTTCCCTGGTACAGCGAAACTTCGACGGCAGTATTTATTGCCAAAATATTCTCACGTAACCTGGAAAACATCTCTTGAGATGGTTCGACGAGAGCAAGCTTCTGCATATTTCTGGTCAGGAGCATTTCTGAGAAAGACCCGGTCCCGGCGCCGACCTCAACAACGCACTGACCTAAATGCGGCTCGAAGGTTTGAAGGATCCATTCATGGTAGTTCACTGCAAAGGACATTGCCTCCAGATCTCTACCGGGGTATTGATGGGTTTGATCCATTAAACGAGTTAATTAATTCCGCTGTTTGAGTAGGTCTGCGATGACCTTGCACTAAAAGTCAGACACCACCGGCTTTAGCCGAGTGGAGTTTCAAATTCTGTCTCAAGTTCTCAAGAAAATGGCAGAAGGTGAAATTCCACGCGACTAAAGTCGGTGGTGTCTGAAAGAAGTTAACCAAAATCGTTTCTAGCAAGAAATTGAAATTCCACGCGGCTAAAGCCGGTGGTGTCTGACTTTTTGTGCAAAGGCCTCTGCGATTGTAAACTGCTGACTACCGTAGCGCTTCCCGCAATCGCAGTAAATTTTTCGCTTAGATAAACCGCCGCTTCTCTTTTGAACCACATACTAGCGCGGCTTTGCACAAAAAGTCGAAATCCCAACCACGGGTGAGACTGGTAAAAAAGCGCAGATAACTTCATCGCCACTGCAATCCGAGTTATTACACGGTCAGCACCCAGGACTTATGACTAATTTTTCGTCAGGACAACCGACTGACTATCCTCAAAAACAACTTGCCAACCTGGTTCATCGCGCAAGAGCGTAGATAGCGAGGAGTGAGGTTCAATCAGCACCGTTCGAATCCCAAACTTATTTAGTTGGTCCCTCCAACCTCGTTCGCCTCGATAGGTATTAAGATAGTCAAACAAGAATGAGTCACCATAAACATCTGCACGTCCGTCAGTAAAGACTTTATAGTCAGGATAGAGTTTCCAAATCAGATAACCACCCCAATTGTAATCATTGAAAATCGGGCCGGCAACTCTGTGCGTCTTGATGAATTGAACTGCAGCTGCGGGCACTCTCTGAGATTCGTAAACCTCGGGATGACGACTGAAATCAACTATCTTGCGCACAGCTACATAGCTCGGCAGGAGAAGCAAAGCTAGATTTAGAATGACCTGGATCGCTGTTGTCTGGCCGTGACGTGCTGGCAGGATCGTTATGTTGTTGGCCGCGAACCAAGCCGCTGAGTAACGAGCCAACAAAGGGGCCGCGAACACCGCAAACAGCGGAATGTGTCGCCCCGATCGAAGCGCCGCTAAGCTAAGCACCATAAGTCCAAACAACTCGCCAATACGTGGACGCCTCGGCGAAAGCGCCATCGATGCAAAGGTAAGCAATAACAGGATCGCCAAAGGCAGGAAACCAAACTTATGAAAGTCTGGTGAGAACCATTCCTGGATAAGCGCTTGCATCGATGGAGACGAAAGCGTTTCAAACGGATATGAGAGCATTCTCAAGCCGTTCGGATTCAAGGGAATCACAACACAGCACAAAACCAAACTCACAACCAACCACTTGATCCGATTCCACTCGCGATCGAGAACGCTCATCACAATGAAAAGCATGATCAACGCAGGCGCTAGTGCGAATCCGGCGTGCAGGTTTACCCAGAGTACGGTTAAAGCCGGAAGAAACCAGAGGAGTCGTTGACTCCCGCTGTTTTTGTATCGCTCGAGAATTGCCAGAAAGACACTGACCATTAACAGCGTGATCATCTGTGGCCGCATTCCAAACAAAGGTGCTGACGCAAGTGCAGCGAGCAGCGTTGTAAATGCGGCGAGAAATGGTTTGTCGTCAGAACGCCAATAGCAGACCCCAAACGCTGCTGTGATGATCGAGCCAAACAAAATCAGCAATCCGGCCCAACCGGTCAGACGATAGATCGCGTACATGATGACTTCTGACAGCCATTCATGTGCGATCCAGTCTGAACCGCCCTTAGTAAATGAAAATGGATCTACGTGAGGAATTGCCTTCAGCTGAGTGATGTACTCGCCGCTTTTGAGATGCCACCAAAAGTCAGGATCGACAAGGGTGCATTGGCGAACTGCCAGGCAGAATATTGAGAGGAAGAAAGCCCAAACGAATACTCTTCGCAGGGTGAAGACTCCGCGCCAACCGCTAGCTTCCAACTGATTCATCCCTGGGTCTAGTTTCGCTCGTGCAGTGGTGACTCGGCTCGCAACTGCATTCCATCCAGGTGTTCTTCCTGAAGAAACTTCACCGCCATTACGCCATATTGCTTCAACCTGCGGTAAAGCTTACTCCGGTCTATCCCTAAGGCAGCAGCCGTCCTGACCTGGTTCCCACCGAACTGTTGCAAGACTGAGAGGATGTAGCGCTTCTCAATTTCGGCTAACGGTACAGTGTCGTTGATATAGGCTTCGAGCAGTTGCTTTAAATCATTCGAACTCGACTGGGATTTACTCTTTGTAATTTCAAGAGGCAAATCTTCCAGTCCGAGAGTCTCACTCATGCCAATGGCGAGGGCATACTCGACCGCATTTTCAAGTTCGCGAACGTTGCCAGGCCATGGATAGTCCTTCATTGCCTGCATCGCCTCTGAATTGAAATGTCGATTTGGTACACCAGCCCTTTCACCCTTGAGGTGGAGAAAGTGATCGATTAGCAATTCGACGTCGCCACCTCTCGTGCAAAGTTCCGGTAGCTGTAATGGCAAGACTCGAAGTCTGTAGTAAAGATCGGGTCGGAATCTTCCTTCGGCTACTGCTTGAGCGAGATCACAATTCGTAGCCGATACGATCCGAACATCGATCGCGATGTTTGCTCGAGCGCCTATTCGTCTTACAGTTTTCTCCTGCAAGACACGCAATAGTTTTGCTTGCGCGGAGAGATTAAGTGCGTCGACTTCATCAAGGAAGATGGTGCCGCCGGAGGCTTTTTCAAAAAGGCCGCAACGACTTTCGTGGGCGCCAGTGAAAGTACCACGTTGATGACCGAATAGTTCGGCCTCAATCAACGCTTCCGGAATAGCTGAACAATTGATGTCGACGAAGGGTTGGTTTCTACGTGGACTCTTGTCGTGGATAGCACGGGCTACTAATTCCTTCCCCGTGCCGGTAGCGCCCATCAACAGAACGGAACTGTCGTTTGGCGCAACCCGGTCTATCACCGAGAAGAGTCGTTTCATTGCTACTGAGCTACCGACTAGGGTTGGGGAAGTCTCATGCTTAAAGACTTCAGCAGTTTCGGTCTCCAACCGCTTCTTGCTTTGCTTGATCGAGATATTGCCTGTCGACCAGCCGTCGATAGCCCTGGGTGGGGCGACGGACATAAATCGTTGTGCAATACACCTAAAGCTCTTTATCTTCTCTTGGGCTGTGGATCCATTACGAGAAGAAGGGGATTCCCGTTTGGGGCTTAGGGGTAAAGCTCCTTTCAGTCAGAGATTAAAGGCCTACGTTTTAACGACAGCGATCCGCGAGTGCCATGTCCCTTGATTGGAATCTTGTAAGTATTGGTATCGCGGGATGGTTATTAGTTAGTAATCGATCAATAGCCGCATCAGCTTCGGAAACAAAGTACGCGCTCCTGCAAGCAGTACCTCGGGTTCCCTTGGCTCTATTACCGATTGACCCTCTTTCGAAGGTGACTTGATTTGTAGTACGGACTAGCTTCTGGGCAAGTCCGTTTGCGTTGTGTGTCTTCGACCTCAGCAAATGTCTGGCCACAGGTTTGAGAAATGCACACCCTGTGGAAAATGACGACTTCTGCTTCCTTGCATTGATTCATGCGGTGGTCCATATCCAAACTTGGGACTTGATTTCTAGAATCGAGACAGATTTGTCCTTGTTGATCAGGAAAATAAGGAAAAAATATCACTACATCAAAAATTCAAAGTCGGAGGCTTCGCTGAATGATGGTTCATATGGACCAGGCATCTGATCTTCAAGTATTTCTTCAAGTAGGTCTGAAGCAACTGCCAACAGTGTTAATAACGATTGTGATGCACCTTGATCTGGTTCGACAGCAAAGCGAGTGGCCACTGTTCGACTCATTGCCAAAGCAACATATGCATGGGCCAACTTTCGTCCTCTTAACTCTTCTGTGGTTCGTTCAGTAGACATATTTAGATTTACAGTTCTTAGACGGCCTGACCGTACAGACTAATAAGAGCCTTCGCGACTACGAGCAGACCAAGCAAAGCTCCAGAAATTGTTAAACTCCATTCAACAATTGGGTTGGGTTGTCCAAAGATGCGGCGGCATACAGCAATCCCACCCTTCCAACCATCCTGTTGATAAAGCGGCAAGGTGTTGCCGATAGCCAATCCGAGATTGAGTGCGCCAAACGCGGTGCCAGCTGTAAGAAAGAAGAGCAATAGGTTAACGGCAATGCCAGCTCCCAGTACGAACAGTTGCTGGGCCAACGAACGACTAACCAGGGTAGTCATGTCCATTCGAACATAAGCACCGAGCGGGAGTAGCCGAATTTGAAGATCAAGTTGTTTACCAACTCGGCGTTCAAAGAGTTTTGGTCCCCAGCCAATACCGACTTCCTTGACTGGAATTCTACAAATCCGGGCAGCGATATAGTGGCCCAGTTCATGGAGTACGAGTGCAGCTGAAAAACTCAGGATGAGGTTCAATGCGGTTAGCATCCAGCTCCTTCAAGTTCAGTCACTTCTGCTTCCAATGCTTTCAGTTGGTCATGATCGATCTTGGCGTCGAGAATGAGGAAGAGAACTGACGAGACGATAACTGTCCCTTCCAATATGCCGAGACCTCGGTTGAACATGACTAACATCAGGAAAGTTAGGGTGAGTGCTGTGTTATAGAGTCTGAAATAAACCACGTTTCCTCCCAGAATTTCTGGCTCGTACCTAAAAAGAGGACTAATCGAGGGGAGTTTCCATCCTGTGTTCATAGATCAGAAAGATTATTGGTCATATATCATTTGAAATTTCTCATTTGTCATTGGGTTTTTGGCTTTCTGGACTGTGGTGTCCAGCGGTTTGCTTGGTCGTTTAGTGATTAGGCCACTGGCTTGCCCAGTGGTAGTTACGCTTGTTTCTACACCCAAGGTTTTCCCTCCGGCGCGCTTGCGCGAGGAGTTTGGTTGATTTGTGTGATTAGCAACGAGCGTCAAGGACCACTGGGCAAGCCAGTGGCCTATAAGACAACCACCACGAATCGAAAAGGCCAAAAACCCAATGACAAATGAGAAATTTCAAATGATATATGACCAATAGATCTTGGCTAATGACCCAATAGAGTTTGATTTGAACTAACGCAAGACGGCCCCGGTTCAATTCAGAACCGAGGCCGTTTGTTTGGTATCTGAGATCTCAAATCTGAGATCGCAATCTTACATACCCATTCCGCTCATGCCACCCATACCGCCTGGCATCGCGGGGCTACCCTTATCGTCTTCCGGAAGCTCCGAAACCATCGCTTCAGTCGTCAGCATGAGGCCGGCGATCGAAGCTGCATTCTGCAACGCAGTGCGAGTAACCTTGGCCGGATCGATGACGCCAGCCTTTACCAGGTCCTCGTAGGTTTCGGTGGCTGCGTTGAAGCCAACGTTCTCATTCTTCTCAGAACGAACGCGTTCAACAACAACTGCACCTTCCTTACCAGCATTCTGGACAATCTGACGAAGTGGCTCTTCCAAGGCACGACGGACGATATTGACGCCGATCTGCTCATCGGGATCGCCTTCGCCGTCCTTGCTGATCTGGAACTTCTCGAGCACTTTCGCCGCTCTCACGAGTGCGACGCCCCCGCCCGGAACGATTCCTTCTTCAACAGCTGCGCGAGTTGCGTGCATTGCATCCTCAACACGAGCCTTCTTTTCTTTCATCTCGGTTTCGGTGGCAGCACCAACCTTGATCACTGCGACGCCGCCGACGAGCTTCGCGAGACGCTCCTGCAATTTCTCGCGGTCATAGTCGGACGAGGTCTCTTCAATCTGAGCACGAAGAGTCTTAACACGACCTTCGATGTCAGCTTGTTTGCCGGCACCTTCAACGATCGTGGTGTTGTCTTTGTCGATCGTGATTTTCTTGGCGCGGCCGAGATCTTCAAGCTTGACGTTCTCGAGTTTGATTCCGAGATCTTCGCTGATCACTTTGCCATTGGTTAGGATTGCAATGTCTTCGAGCATTGCTTTGCGACGATCGCCAAAGCCTGGAGCCTTTACCGCTGCAATGTTGAGTGTGCCGCGCAGTTTGTTGACCACCAACGTTGCGAGAGCTTCACCTTCAACATCCTCGGCAATAATCAACATCGGCTTGCCCATCTTGGCAACCTGCTCGAGCAAGGGCAGTAGATCCTTCATCGAGCTGATCTTCTTCTCGTTAATCAGGATGAGTGGATTCTCGAGAACTGCTTCCATTCTCTCAGGATCAGTAACGAAGTACGGGCTGAGGTAGCCACGGTCGAACTGCATTCCTTCGACAACTTCGAGTGAAGTGTCCATGGTTCGTGACTCTTCCACTGTGATGACGCCGTCTTTACCGACCTTGTTCATCGCTTCCGCAATGATGTTGCCGATGGTGGTGTCGCCGTTAGCGGAAACAGTTCCAACCTGGGCAATCGCATCACCCTTAACTGGCTTTGAGAGACGCTGAATTTCTGCAGTGGCTCTCTCGACAGCCTTGTCGATACCACGCTTGAGAGCCATCGGATTCGCGCCAGCGGCAACAGTCTTAACGCCTTCGCGGAAGATCGCCTGTGCCAGAACGGTCGCCGTGGTGGTGCCGTCGCCTGCGACATCGGAGGTCTTTGAGGCAACTTCACGTACCATTTGAGCGCCCATGTTTTCGAGCGCATCTTTCAATTCGATTTCTTTAGCAACGGTCACGCCGTCTTTGGTGATTGTGGGTGAGCCAAATTTCTTGTCGATCACGACGTTGCGGCCCTTGGGGCCAAGCGTGATCTTGACTGCATCGGCGAGCTGGTTGATACCACGCAAAATCGCCGCCCGCGAGTCCTCACCATGTATAACTTGCTTTGCCATTTCTCTTTCTTCTCCTACTAATGATGTGGAATTTCAGGTTAACGAAAAAAGCGGCCGTGTCGAGTTATCGACTACTTGCCGCCTTTCTTGCCTCCGCTGGCTGCGCCTACGCGTTCAATGATTCCCAGAATTTCGTCTTCGCGCATGATCAGAAGCTCTTCGCCGTCGATCTTGATTTCTGAGCCGCTGTATTTACCAAACAGCACACGATCACCCGCCTTAACGTCGAGGGTCTGTCGGGTACCATCTTCCTTGTATTTACCTTCGCCAACTGCAACTACTTCGCCTTCTTGCGGTTTCTCTTTGGCAGTGTCGGGAATAATGATTCCACCCCGTACCTGCTCGCCTTCTTCCAATCGCCGCACAATGACGCGATCATGAAGCGGCCTGATATTCGTTGCCATACTCAATCAGTCTCCTTTCAATTTCCCTGCAAATTTGGTGATTTAGAATTAAAGATAATTGCTCACAGAACCAGTTTCTAGCACTCTCCGTGAAGGAGTGCTAAGAATAAAAGCTTAGCGGGATGTTGTCAACTGCGGGAGGAGGAGTGTTGGTGGGATTCAAAAAGCCTATTGGTCATATATCATTTAAAATTTCTCATTTGTCATTTGCCCGATGGTCTTCAGGCCACTGGCTTGCCCAGTGGTTGTTCACGTTCGTTGCTACAAGGAGCTTGCCTTTCCCTTCCGGCGCGCTTGCGCGCGGAGGAGTGAGAATCAAGGATCGGTTATTAGCAAAGAGCGTAAAGAACCACTGGGCAAGCCAGTGGCCTGAAGAGCATCGAGCAATGATAAAATGAGAAATTTCAAATGATATATGACCAATAGGTTTTTGCTCACCGAGAAGCGCGACGTTTACTTCGAGTAGTTTGGCGTTCTTGCTTTTCGTACGTGGCGACGCGTTTTGAGAGGGTGTTGCGATGGATGCCGAGTGCCTGGGCGGTTTTTGAGAGGTGTTGCTTGTGCCGGGCCAACGCCTTCTTTATGTACAACTTTTCAAACTCTGAAATTGCCTCATCTAGGAGGATTTGACCCTCAAGCATTTCTTCGACAAGGTTTTCAAGACGATTATGAATCATTCGATCTCCGAAGAGAGAATTTCAAATCAACCGGACAATGATTAAAGCTCTTTACCCGTCAACAGCTTGTAAGCTTCGAGATATCTCTCGGTAGTCGCTGCTGCAACCTCAGGTGGTAATGCTGGAGCTGGAGGCTTCTTATCCCAATCCAGGGTCTCCAGATAATCACGAACAAACTGTTTATCGAACGACGGTTGTGAGCGACCTGGTGTGTAGTCATCAGCGGGCCAGAATCTTGAGGAGTCGGGAGTCAAGACTTCGTCAACCAGAACAAGTTCCTTATTCTTATCCAATCCAAACTCAAACTTTGTGTCGGCGATAATGATTCCGCGTTTTCGAGCATAGTCACGCGCCGCAGTGTAGAGACGCAATGAGGCATCGCGTAGTAACGCGGTCTGCTCTTCACCAATCAAGTCACGCACTTGCGCCTCACTGATGTTTTCATCGTGACCTTGTTCAGCTTTGGTCGAAGGCGTGAACAATGGCTCAGGCAGTTCAGCTGACTCGAGCAAGTTCTCTGGAAGCTTGTGACCGCAAACCTCACCGGTTCTCAAGTAATCCTTCCATCCAGAGCCGACGAGATAGCCTCTAACGACACACTCAACTGGAAAAACTTCAGCGCGACGCACCAGCATTGATCGGCGTGCAACAGTTTCGGACTGTCGACGAATAACTTCCGGCATCTCGTCGACGTTTGTTGTCAGCAAATGATTTGCGACCACGTCGCCAAGTTGATCGAACCAAAATTGTGAAAGCGCAGTAAGCACTTCGCCTTTCCGTTCGATCGGTGTCGGCAAAACACAATCGAAAGCAGAAATACGATCAGTTGCAACAATTAAGAGTCGGTCTTCGTCGACGCCATAGACGTCACGTACTTTTCCGCGACGCACGAGTGGAAGATCAGCAAGTGATGATTGCAGCAAAGCGACAGCGCTCATGATTGATAGCTACGAAGCAACTAAGGTTAAGAGTTTTTTAGAGGCAGAGCGGATTTTGCTCGCGCGCTAATGGTTTGTCAAGACGCACCCTGATTTAAGTATTCAATGCCTCACGCAGTCGTCTGATCTGTGATGCGTGGTTATGCGCGTGTGCGGCGTAGATGTTGAGCCAGGTCTCTACACCATAAGGCCCGCTCTCGCTGTGAGTACCTGAACGCTTCCACTGATCTTCAGTCATGATCTTGAGCAACTGCGTCGTTGTGGCTCGCGACGAGCGCAATGCTTCGAGAGCAGGTTGCATGTCGCGTTCGTTGTAACGAAGCTTCGTAGCGTACTCATCCTGATCGTATCCTTGAATCACAGCGTTGTCTTCAACCAGTAGTTTGCGCAGTCGCAACGCTGAAGCGCTCTCACTGTCGCCAAGGTGATGGACAATCTCACGAGCGCTCCACTTGCCGGGTAACGGATGAGCACCGAGCTGATCGGCAGGAAAACCCTCAAGCGCTTTCATAACTTCCTCATAGCCATCAGCGTACTTATCAATGAGTTTATTTCGCTCTTCTGAAGTCATTTTATTCGCCTTCCTTTTGAGTTAAGAATTGTCCGTGTAACAATGGCAGCATATCAAATTTGCCGAGGATGATGGCAAAGCTACACATCTCCGGTCATATCCAATTTATTTGGTAGGAGGCTTTTTAATGTTCGGTGTTAATTTCAGAGCGCGCTTAAGGGTGGCCGTCGTACTGCTAATGCTGTCGATTGGTTTGGCGTCGCCATTCTCAACGATTACTTTTTCTCAACAAACAGCGCGATCACAGCGCGTTTTCCCGCCTGCTCAGTACATTCCCGATCATGATTTCGACACTAAGAATATCTCGCTGGATCTGCGATTTGATTGGGAAAAAGAACAGCTGCTTGGTCGTGAGACACTTACGTTTTCTCCGTTAGTATCGAACCTGAATAGTATTTCTCTTGATGCAGCAAACATGACTGCCACCACAATCAAGACGTCTTCGGGGTCGGCCTTGAAGTTTTCTTCGGATCCCGCTAACGAGAAGTTGAACATCTCTTTGGATCGCGCCTACCAAACGAGTGACGAAATCACACTAGTAATTGAATACCACACGAATGGTCCACAGGATCGACGACGCGCGGGATTGGTTGGTGTAGGTCTTGCGTTTATCAAACCCAACGCTGACGATCCAACCAGACCTAAACAACTCTGGTCGCAAGGCGAGAGCGAATACAACCGTTACTGGTTTCCTTCTTATGACCACCCAAACGATTTCTTTACTACTGAGATCACTGCAACAGTCGAAAAGCCACTTCAGGTAATTTCAAATGGCAAACTGATCGAGACCAAAGAAAACAAAGATGGAACGCGTACTTTCCACTGGAAGATGGACCAACCACATGCCGGCTATCTCACTTCGATAATCGTCGGCGAGTACACTGCAATCGCCGGCGAGTACCAGGGAATCCCGGTAATCACTTACGTTTATCCAAAAGAAGCTGAAGAAGGAAGATTGACTGCAGTGCGCTTGCCTGAAATGGTGAAGTTCTTTTCGGAGAAGACTGGAATCAAGTATCCGTACGCGAAGTACGCGCAGACTATGGCGCGTGACTTTGGTGGAGGCATGGAGAACATCAGCGCCACTACGCAAACGGACAATATGATCCATGACAAGCGGACCGAGCTTGATCAAACAAGCGATGGTCTACAGTCACATGAACTGGCCCATCAATGGTTTGGAGACTATGTCACTGCGCGTACGTGGGCAGACATCTGGCTTAACGAGAGTTTTGCAACCTACTTCCAGGCGATGTGGGACGAGTACAAGCTCGGCCAAGACGATTTTCTCTATTCAGACATAAAAGCAAATCAAGACTCATACTTTACTGCCTGGAAACTTGGTAATCGCAGGCCAATCGTCACCAAGAACTACAACGAACCCGACTCCGTTTTTGACACGTACGCTTATCCGCGTGGCGGCGCCGTCTTGCACATGCTTCGCAAGAGTCTTGGAGAAGATAACTGGTGGCGAGCAATCAATTATTACCTCAAGAAATACGCACACCAGCCCGTAGAAACTGAACAGTTCAGGATTGCCATAGAAGAATCAACTGGGCAGTCGATGGATTGGTTCTTTGACGAGTGGCTCTATCGCATGGGCCACCCGATCTTCAAGGTCACCCAACAGTACGACGATGCTACAAAGTCTCTAACCCTGACCGTCGATCAGCAACAAAAAGTAGATGCCGATTCTCAGTATCCACAGGTCGCACTTTTCCAAATGCCGGTAGAGATTGAGATTGGTACAGCGGGGAGCACCCGGATCGAACAAGTTCGAATCGAACCCAAGCAACAGCAGACGTTTACTTTCAAGGTTGATTCCAAACCGCTGTTAGTCAACTTTGACTACAAAGGTACGCTCATAAAAGAAATTGACTTTAAAAAGTCGGCGGAGGAGCTTTCCTATCAGGTTGAGCACGACCAGGATGTGTTGGGTAGAATTTGGGCAGTCAACCAACTTAGCGCCCTCGCCAAAGTGCAGACGACCAGCAATGACCAAAAGGAATTAATTGCTTCGACGATCTCGAAGGCTGCTGGTTCCGACAAGTTTTGGGGAATGAGGGTTGAGGCTGCCACAGCTCTCGCGTCGGTGCCGGGTCAAACGGCTCGAACTGCCTTGCTGGCCGCTACGAAAGACACGAACGCAAAGGTCCGAGCAAGAGCAGTGATATCTCTCTCATCCTCGGCTGATCCGACACTGGCCAGCGTGTATCAGGGTCTACTGAATGACCCGAGTTATGCAGTCATTAGGGCATCCGCATTTGCGCTGGGTCAGACCAAGAACCCCGTTGCCTATGACTCTTTATCAAAGCTTTTGACAGTGTCATCCTGGCGCGACTCGATTCGGGCCTCGGCTCTCGCAGGCTTGGCAGCACTTGGCGATTCGCGGGCCGTGGAAGCCGCGCTTCGTTATGCTGGACGTGGAAATCCCTCTCAAGTTCGAGTAGCTTCAATCCGTATTTTGGGTACACTCGGAAAAACTGAATCTCGAAGCTATGATGTGGTGGCCCAGACTTTGGAGGGTGCGTACGGAAACAGCGACTCGGCACTGGTTGTGGCGTCAGCAGAGTCTCTTGCAAAACTGGCCGACCCGAGAGGGTTGACGGTCCTTGACCGGCTGACAAGAGTTGTCAATGTTCCGCAGCAACAGTCGAATGCTATATTGCGTTCTCAGGAACTACTAAAGAAAGGTGTCGCCGGGGCAGAGAACCCAACCGCGGCAAGACCATAGACGAACCGACAAGTGATGAGGCATGAGGAAGTTAGACTTTGGTCCCGGAAACTTTACACTTGAATCACGGACCAAGTCTCCTGTACTATTCAGTTGACCGAGTTTGGCACTACGCCCCAGTAGTGTTAACCCTCTTGAGCCTCCTGCTTGTCAGTTTCAGAAAACAAAACTCTGATGGCCACAGCTACTGACAGACAGAAAATCGCTAAAGAAAACTTAAACGTGCCCGATGCAGGCGAGCGTAAGGTTACCTTGCTCGTTGTTGAAGACGACGAGAACATCTCGACTGCGATAAGCGAGTATTTCTCTCGTGCGGGTTATGAAGTACGGACAGTCGAAGACGGCGTCAATGGCGTGAAGGCAGCCCTGGAAGATCCTCCAGATGCTGTCGTGCTCGATTTGATGTTGCCGAAGATGGACGGCTTGGCTGTTTGCAAGGAGCTGAGGGAAAAGGTTGGCTATCTCCCAATCCTGATGTTGACTGCTAAAGATGACGTAGTCGACAAAGTGTTGGGTCTGGAAATGGGGGCCGATGACTACATCACTAAGCCCTTTAGCCTTCGAGAACTAGAAGCTCGCATAAAATCAGTGCTTCGTCGTGCGAGAAGTGGACCGAGCACCGACGGAATTCGAGATGAGGCTCCAATCGTTCGCGGCCGTTTGAGAATCGACTCGGCGAAACGTGAAGTGACCATCGGCGACAGACAAGTTGAACTTACCCCCAAAGAGTTTGACCTGCTCCGACTCTTCGCCTCGAATCCTGGGAGAGTCTTTCCTCGTAAGTACCTCCTCGAAAAGATTTGGGATTACTCCTATGAAGGCTATGATCGAACGATTGATTCCCACATTAATCGTCTTCGAGCCAAGATAGAAGATAACCCAGAGAATCCTCAGATGGTCCTAACTGTCTGGGGCATTGGTTACAAGTTTAGCGACGAACAGTAACCGCGCCTGCACGACATGTCTTAGCTTGTCGTGTTCTGTTGCACCTAGCCCTCTTCGATGAAAATCGGCAAGCTAAAGCTTGTCGGACAGTTTCTCACCTGAACGCCCTTCGCACTTCTAGCCAGGCCCGGTAAACCAAGCCTACAGCTGGCCCAGATTGGAGAGCAGAACTTGCTTCGCGCAGGTTCTCCATCAACGTAATTCCCATGAAAAACCCCTTCGTAATAAATGACACTGTCGCGAACATCACGATGAAACTAATCTTGACCCTATTCCTGCTTGTGGTAATCGGGCTCTTAATGCCGTCCGCTTACTCACAGACAACCGATACTCCAGTTACCATTTCGAGTGTCTCGAGCCGACCAGTTGGAAACCAGACTGTTGTTGAAATTTCTGCTGACGGTCCCTTGAATCGTGCCCAAACCTTCCAGGACAACGAAGGCTTTCACGTTGTAGTGCCAGACGCAGGGCTCTCCGATCTCGTTAAGTCGGAACCAGGAATCGAAGCGCGCCGCAAGGGAACCTCAATCGAGCTTGTTCTTCACGTTAATGCAAAAACTCCCGTAGGTGTCGTAAACGAAGGGAAGTATTTGACTCTTACAGTGGAAGGACAACTGTCACCGCCGGAATCACCCGCTCAAGACTCAGGTTCTACTTCAGTTAGCAGTGGCTTCACCGCTTCGGCACAATCGGAACCCTCCACGCCCAATCCAGAGCCTTCGCGAGCACCAGCTGGACCAGCACCATACCGTGGGCGCCTTGAAGGCACGAGCTCGCAAACTGGAGACGACAGCTTTCTTTCCTCCATGGTTTCTATCCCCGTATTGGTGGCCATCTTTGGTGTGGCCATTCTCGGATTTCTCATAACGAAGCGCTCTCGCTCAAAACAGGCCGTCACTGAAGTATCTTCCCGCCTTGAACCAGGCGATGAACAAAGAGGCAAGGACAGTTCACGAACGACGGAGAGTAACGGCGCATCCACAAACGGCCAACGAGAAAGAAAACAAACTCCCAGACAAGCCGTGAGCGCACCACCATCCTTGTACGGCGCCTACCGAATTGATCAAGAGGTTGGAAAACTGGTTGTCGGTCAAACGCACCGAATGGATGTGTTGTCATCCAGAGCGACCGAGGATCGACGAGCGATTGAAGCGTCACTAATCAAAGCGGTGACCTCAACGGCGTCAACGGACGAAGAGCGTAATCGTGCTCGCGGAGCACTTGAAGAGTATGGCTTTGTCGCGAGGTTGTGCGCGTCCGTGTTGTTGGCGCCGGATGCTTTCGAACGTAGTTCTGCCGCACGTTCACTTGGCGAAGTCGGAGTCGAAGCATCTCTTCCATTTCTGCTGGAAGCTCTCTATGACTCAGAAGCGATTGTCAGAAACCAGGTTGTGACCAGTATTGGTGAATTGAAGGTGCCATTTGCGATTGGAGCTCTGTTAGATATGGCGCGCAAGCACCCGGATGTTCCGAGTCACCTTGTTAGCCGTGCGCTTAGTGCTTGTTCGGTTGAAGGTCTGGATTTCCATGATGGTATGCCGTCTGCATCTGTTCTTTCTGGCAATCAAAGAGTCGCTGGTCTAGACATCGAGCAACTTTTGCCCGCATCCTCAGTAGTTGACTTACCTGAAACGAGTGACGCTGTTGAACTCGCTCAGGCATTCGAAGACTCAACAAGTGAAGATGTTGATGTACGTAGCACCGCGGTAAAGAGTCTTGGCGAATACTCCGTACAAAGTGCGGTCAACAAACTGATGTCAATAGCACGCGAAGATGCTGAAGCGAGTATTAGATCGCAAGCAGTCGCTAATCTCGCTGCGATCAACCACGAATCCGTTTTTCCTGCGATCCTGATTGCACTCGCTGATGAATCGAGAGAAGTCAGAGCAGCGGCCGCACGTTCGTTGAGCCGGCTAAACTTTGATCGATCCGAGGCCTATGTTCGAGTAATTGAAAAGTGCGATGAGCAGACATTGCAGGATGTCGCGAAAGCGTGCGTAGACGCAGGTATTGTTTCCCAGAACATAGATCGACTTGCGACTGGTGATCATCGCCAGGCTTACGAAACATTTTCGTTGATCTGTGTGCTGGCTAAAGCGAAACAAACCGGTCCTCTGCTGCATGCAATTTCTCGTCATGAGAATGTTAATGTTCGCCGTAGCATTGTCCATCTCCTTGCCACTACGGGAGAAGAAGGAGTATCCGAGCAGTTGCGTGAGCTTACCGATGCCGATGATATGCCGGAGGAAGTAAAAGGTGCGTTGCTTGAAGCGGTTTACAAGCTTGAACACTCACGGTCAAAAGATGGTGAAGTAGATGCGTTGCCAGAGGAATTGGACCCAAACTCAGATTTTCTGGCAGTTGATCGACCTGAATCGTAATCTTTCTGGACTGCCTCACCAGAGGATTGCATAATGTTAGCGGTAGATTTTGCCTCATTTGCCCCAATGACGCCGTATACGATCACATGTCCTGCTGCGCAAAAAGGATGGCGACTAATCGCGCTAACGCTGCTGCTTTGCTCGTTGGCATGGGTTGGTCTGAGTTCCAGTGCCGCGCAGGCCAAGACACGCCGGATCGTATCGATGCAGCTAGCAGATCTTCAAGAAGGTGCACGTGTCACAGTAGTAGCGGACCTGGCGCTGGGCGATTACGAGGCGTTTCGCAAAGGCGATCGTTTCTACGTGAAGTTTCCGGCTTCAGAGTTTGCCTCAGCCCTGCCTCGCCTCCGTGGAAGAGGATTTGAAGACGTTCAAGTCCAGAAAAGCTCTGACAGTGTTGTCATCTCGTTCAAATTACAGCCTGGTTCCTCTGCACGTGTCGATCAAAGGTTTAATCGGCTCGACATAGTTTTCTCGGCAGTCCGTCTTGCGAACAGCAACGTTGCGAACCAGGATGTGCTCAGCGCGCTAAGTCAGAACCGCGATCGTCGCGCTGTCAATCCTTCTCCGAACTCATTGCCGCAGCAACAGCGTGGTAATGCGAAGCCAAGCACATCTGCCGATGAGGCCGTGGCATTTGATAATCGTAAGAATGCCGAATCATCGGAAGTGGCCCAAACGAAGAGTGATCCCTCCTCTTCACTCCAGAACAGTTCAGCGTCACCCAGCCCAACCAGTACTCAGCGGGTGATACCGCTGTCGATGGAAAATGGTCCACGAGCAGTCTCGATACCGACTGGAACGCCTTATCGTCAAATTCCTGCGGGATCGACATGGAATGAACGAAAGCGAACTCTGCTTCAATGGTGGAAACTAAACAAACCCGTAGCCATTGGAATTCTTGTATTTCTCGGCATTGTGTTGTTGTATCTCTTAGGTCGGTTGTTACTGCGACTTCGAGCAGCACGAAAGCCGAAGCCTCCAAAACGTTGGGAGGGGGAAAGAGTTGGACCAAGACAAGTAAGTGTTGTTCCGACCGCAACTCGGACGCCAGCACTACCTGCGCCGTCAGCTCAAACTGAACCACTGCAGACTCAACAGCTGTTGCCACCGCCCGACAGTTCACCAGAGGTCAAGCCGGATGCGCCGGTCGTTCTGAATGCATTGACAGACACTGAACTGGATCTGGAAGTTCCAGAAGGTCCAGTTGTCACACCAGTTTCGTCGCCCTTACCGGAGGTTAACGAGGTAACTGTGGACCCACGATCCAAAACTCCCCCGCCGTCCGAGCGCACTGAACTCGAACTTCAGAAGCTCCTGTCAGGAAACACTTTTGATGTGAACATTATTGACGCTGCTGATATTGCGAGCCGTCAAATGATCGCATCCTCACTGCTTGCGGTACTCGCTGGATACAATTTCGACGAACACGATTATGCAAGAGAGGCGTTTTTGGATTACGGTTATTTCGACGAGACTACCCGAGAACTTCGTGCAGCGGAGTCGCCAGCCTCAAGAGTTGCTGCTGCAAGGAAACTCGGCTTGGTAGCTGATACCCGCGGTACTGCCCACTTAATCGGTGCTCTTTACGATTCATCACCTGAAGTTCGCCGGGCTGCAGTTGAATCTCTGGGCCAGCTTGGCGATCCGGTTGCGCTACCTGCCCTGAATGAGTTGCTACAGAGAGAGATAAGTCATCAGTTACCGGAAGCAGTGATTCGTGACGCAATAAACTCAGTGACCGTAACTGAAGTAAAGCGAAACGATGTGCCTGAGAAAGCTCCTTTGCGAGTGGTCGAAAGTAACAAGACTGAGGTCCTTGAGAGTTCTACGCAAGAGCTCTCCGAGACTATCGATTTGCTTGAAAATGAAGAGCCAGTCGAGATAGCTCAACTTCCTGCGCCGGCACCGAACGTTACTCCTTCAATGGAGTCGTTGATGAGTGAAGCGGAGTTCGACGAAGAAGAACTGAAGTTGCACAAAGAAGAAGAGGCATTGCGACGAGCTGCAGAAGAGTTGGAACGTCGTCGGGTCGAGTCTGAAGCCGCCCGCCTCCAAGCTGAACAAGAAGCGCGTTTGCAAGCAGAACGTGAAGCAAAAGAACGCGCCGAGATCGAGTCTCGTGTGCGCTTGCAGCAGGAATCAGAACGAGTTGCCGCCCAGGATGTGCTGCGAAAGAAAGCGGAGGAAGAAGAACGCGTTAAAGCAGAAGCAGCCAGACTAAAAGGTGTTGAGGCCGCAAGGATGAAAGCAGAGGAAGATGCGCGCTTTCGTGTGGAAGCGGAAACGTTGCGTCGTGCCGCTGAAGACCTTGCGAGGAAGCGGGCTGAGTCGAGTCTGATCCGAGAGATTGCCGAAGAGGAAGCAAATCGAAAACGCGAAGCAGAACGTCATCGCCTTGCCGAGGAAGAATCTCGCCGGGCGGCTGAAGCGGAAGCAAATCGGAAGGCTAAAGAAGAGATTCAAAGGCAGGTCGAAGCCGAGTTGCAGCGGCGCGTAGAAGAAGAATTACGCCGGCGGACGCAACATGAGGCAGAGAAACAAGTTATCGAGCAACGACTACATGAAGAAGCTGAGAAGCGACGGTTGTTTGATGCAACCAGACGTGAGATGGCGGAGGTCGAGCGACGCAAGGAAGAAGAAGCTCGCAAGGCTGCTGAAGAACAAGCGATACGACTCGCTGAAGAAGATGCTGCGGTGCGGCAAGCTCTATCCGAAGAGAGCCTGGAGGATCCTCTCGACCTGGGCTCGCCCGATGAAGATCAGTTTCAACGTGAACAGGCAGCGTTACTGAAAGCTGCTGACGCGATTGCAATGCGCCGGCGTGAAATCAGTGAAGCGCACAGGACTGCCGATGAAGAAGCACGACTATTGCTAGCTGCGCAGGAAAGGATTCGCGCCGAGGAAGAGTCGCGACGGCAGGTTGCCGACGAGCGTCAGCGACTAGAGGAGGAAGCGCTCAGACGCGCGCAAGAGGAACGCCGCAGGTTTGAAGACGCTCGCCGTCGCACACTCGAAGAACAACAACAGTTAGAACTCGAGGCCCGTCATCGTGCTGAAGAAGAAGAGCGTCTGCTGGTTGAAGCCAGACAGCGCATCAAGCTTGAAGAAGAAGCTCGCTTGCGTACAGAAGCAGAACGGAACCGACTGCTGCTTGAAGCACAAAGACGTACAGCCGAGGAACAACGTCAATTCGAAGAGTCTCGACAGCGCGCAATCGAAGAACAGCTTCGCCTCGAAGAAGATGCTCATCAGCGCGCCAGCGAAGAAGCCAGACTGTTACTCGAAACTCAGGAACGAATCAAGAGAGAAGAGGCGGCGCGTCGAGCCGCTGCGGAAGAACGACTTCGTCTTGAAGCGGAAGCGAGTAGACGTGCGGAGGAAGAACGCTCGAGGATCGAAAGAGTAATCGCTGAGGCGGCGGAAGAGAAAAGGCGAATAGAAGAAGACTTGCTGCAACAGGCTGAGGAAGAAGAGCGACGGTTGGCCGAACTCGAAAATGCTCGCAAACAGGCCGAGGAGCAGGCACGTCGGCGCGCTGAGATTGAAAAGAGAATCAGAGCCGAAATCGACGCTTTGCGGAAAGCTGAAATAGAACAGAAGCAGCGAATTGAAGCAGAAACGCTCAGAAGATCCCAGGCCGAAGCTCGGTTAAGAGAAGAGAAGGCCAGGAGACAGCAAGAAGAGGAAGCTCGCATAAAGGCAGAACGCGAAGCGCATCTTGCAGAGGAAGCGAGGTCCACTTTAGATGCCACCGCTCGCCGGCGAATTGAAGAGGAGACTCGCATACGCGCCGAGCGTGAAGCTCGTCTACAGGCTGAAGAAGAAGCACTGCGTCGTGAACAGGAGCTCAATCGAATTCGCGCTGACCGCGAAGCCCGACTAAGGTCCAATGAAGAAGCTCATTCCCGCGATGAAGAAGAATATCGACAAAGGATCGACGAAGAGAATCGCCTGCGCGCTGAGCGAGAAGCTGAAGCTCGAGCGACTGATGATGCCCAGCGTCAGTTAGAACAAGAGAACCGTCGTCCATTAGAACCGGAGAATGAAACACCAACGCAAGAAGCGTCGGAGATTTCAGAACCGAAGGGCAGCCCACCATTTGAACTATCAGTAGATTCAAACGTTCCGCTCGAACTCTTTAACCGGCTGTCGGACCCAGGCGAACAGTCGCGGGCCGCGGCCGTGAGTGAACTCGCCAGGCTTGGTGGCGATGATGCTTTTCGGCTGATTAGCAGAGCGTTTGATGACGACTCGTTAGACGTTAGAAACGCATCCGCTCGCGCGCTTTACGAAATGCATTCGGATCGTGCTGCTTCGTTTACACGTGTACTGAGAGAAGCTACACCTGAAACGCGACGCAGAATTGGCGGAGCTCTAGCCACCTCAGGATTGGCAAACGATGCAATTGCAAATTTGACCGGTGAGAGTCGCGACCGGACTTACGATGCGTTCTCCTTGCTTTTCTTGATGGCAAAGACTGGTGAAGTTGAACCATTGATGAAAGCGATCGAGGATTATCCCAGTAATGAAGTACGACTCGCCGTCGTGAAATTGCTGGCGTTAGGTGGCCAGCCAGAGATTCTTCCGACCTTCAGACGATTAGCGGTCCAGGGATCACTACCTGCAGATGTTCGCGCCGCGGTGATGGAAGCTGTTTATCAAATAAGCAGCCAAAACCGCGAAACCGAAACCAGCGCCGCCTAGTCCAGACACCCTTCAGTAACCTCTTCGCGATCACCCCACAAGCTCTTCGGTCGGACCGCGTAGCGTCCTCGTGTGGCATATCTAGTTGACAGTGATGTCCCTTCGACACCACTCCGTTAGGAGTGGGATGTTTATAGATCACAATAGAACAAGGCTATGCACTCCGTTAGGAGTGCGATGTGTGACCGCAGCGTAACAAGGCATTAGCTTTGTGATTGATCGACATCGCACTCCTGCCGGAGTGCGGGATCCTTTATTCGTCGGCGGGCTATAAACATGGCACTCCTGCCGGAGTGCGGGATCCTCTATTCGTGGCGGCGCTATAAACATCGCACTACTGCCGGAGTGCGGGATCCTCTATTCGTGGCGGCGCTATAAACATGGCACTCCTGACGGAGTGCGGGATCCTCTATTCGTGGCGGCGTTATGAACATTGCACTGCTCCCGGAGTGCGGAGCATCGACTACTCCTCCTGGGCGGTCCTCTTGCCATCTTGCCTATTCGAATACCACCAACGGAAGTTGGTGGATGGTTCAGATCCTCTCTACTAAGAGTCTTACCTCTCAAAACTGCGCGCGAAGCGCGCCGGAGGCCAGAGAAAAGCCGACGGTAGAAAGGATCTGAACGATCCACCAACTGCCGTTGTGGTATTAGGGTTTGGGTTTTCATCCGGAGGGACGCCCCTAAAATCTTTCGGCACTTTTCCCTTCCTGGGGTTTACGATTTATTATGTCCTTTTCTTATGAACTTCAAACTTCGTACCGAGTACCAACCAAAGGGTGACCAACCCGCCGCTATCGATGCGCTCGTAAAAGGCCTCAACGATGGTTCCAAAGATCAAGTACTTCTCGGCATTACCGGAAGCGGTAAGACATTTAGCATTGCCACTGTCATCCAGCGCACTCAGCGATCGACCCTTGTCCTGGCTCATAACAAAACTCTAGCTGCCCAGTTGTACCAGGAGTTTCGCAGTCTCTTTCCGGAAAACGCTGTCGAATATTTCGTTTCCTACTACGACTATTACCAGCCCGAAGCGTACGTTCCTGCTGCGGACGTCTATATCGAGAAGGAAGCCATCGTTAACGAAGAGATCGATCGACTTAGGATGTCTGCGACGCGAGCATTGTTTGAGCGCCGCGACGTTATTGTGGTCGCAAGTGTTTCATGCATCTACGGCCTGGGTGATCCGGATGCTTACTACGGCCTGCTGTTCTTTATTGAGCCAGGTGAAAGAATGTCGCGTGATGTCCTTCTCCAAAAGCTGGTGGAGCTTCAGTACGAGCGCTCTGATGGCAATTTTCAACGGGGCAGTTTTCGGGTCAGAGGCGACGTTGTTGAAATCTATCCCAGCTACCAGGACCAGGCATACCGGATTGAATTATGGGGCGACGAGATCGATTCCATTTCCTCAATCGATCCACTCCTCGGTGAAGTAATTGAAAAGCACACTTCGCGTGTCCCCATCTATCCGAAAACTCACTATGTAATGTCGCGGCCGACAATCAAACGCGCCATCAAGACGATTAAAGAAGAGTTGGAATGGTGGGAGCCAAAGTTGATCGCGGAAGGCAAACTCGTCGAAGCGCAACGACTACACCAGCGCACGATGTTTGACCTCGAAATGATCAAGGAGATGGGCTTCTGTCGTGGAATCGAGAATTACTCCCGACACCTGACTGGAAAGAATCCGGGTGAGCCACCGCCGACGCTTCTCGATTACTTGCCACGCGACACCTTGATGGTGATCGACGAGTCGCATCAATCAATACCGCAGGTGCGTGGAATGTTTGAAGGTGACCAGTCGCGTAAGCGAACCCTGGTGGAGTATGGATTTCGTTTGCCGTCGGCTCTCGATAATCGTCCCTTGAACTTCAAGGAGTTTGAGTCTCGTATAGGCCAGACAATTTATGTGTCCGCTACGCCTGGACCATACGAACTGACCAAAGTCAGCGGTGAAGTTATCGAACAGATTATTAGACCAACCGGTTTGATGGATCCTGAGGTTGAGGTTCAGCCGGTAAAAGGCCAGATTGATCACTTGCTCGAAGAATGCCGGCAACGGGCGGAACGACACGAACGGGTTCTGGTCACCACGTTAACAAAGCGAATGGCAGAGGATCTGACGGAATACTTTACCGAGGTCGGTGTTCGTGTCCGATACCTGCACTCCGATATTGAAACGCTTGAGCGGATCAAAATTTTGCGTGATCTTCGACGCGGCGAGTTTGATGTCCTGGTCGGTATCAATCTTTTGCGAGAAGGGTTGGACCTACCCGAAGTTTCCCTCGTAGCTATCCTCGACGCAGATAAAGAAGGATTTCTTCGCTCCGAGCAGTCGTTGATTCAAACCATCGGTCGCGCAGCACGTAACTCCAGCGGTAAAGCGATTCTGTATGCGGATCGAATTACCGACTCGATGAAGCGCGCCATAGGTGAAACCCAACGAAGACGAGAAATCCAGGCAAGATACAATCTCGAGAATGGAATCACACCAACAACTATTGTTAAGCCAATAGAAGCGACATTGATTACCGCATCTGAAGCTGACTACTTCAAGATGCCGTCTGAAATTGAAGAGCTCGAAGACTACTCGCCTGAGAATCTGGCCGCGACTATCGGTCGTTTCGAGGTTGAGATGAGGGCAGCGGCAAAACGATTTGAGTTTGAAAAAGCCGCTGAGTTACGCGATCGAGTAAAGGTTCTTCGAGATCGAGAGTTGCAGTACAAGTGATGTAGCTCGAGGTCACAGATGCATATCAAGTCAAATCAGGACGAAATTCAGTCATATCTCACTGACGCGAGTTACATGCGCGGCGGCCATGCCGATCAACTTGTGTTTCCTGAAAGTGTTACTGACGTCTCAAGTGTACTGACAGACGCTAATCAGCGGTCCACTCCGGTTACGATTTCAGGTGCCGGTACAGGTACGGTAGGAGGTCGGGTTGCATTTGGCGGAATCGTTCTCGCCATGGATCGGCTAAACGCGATCAAGAGCATTGTTCGGGACTCGAATGGGCATGGTCACGCGGTGGTCGAGCCTGGAGTTGTGCTTGGAGGTTTTCAGAAGGCGGTCGAAAGGGAAGATCTTCTCTATCCGCCCGATCCAACTGAGCGCGGTTGTTTCATCGGAGGTAATGTTGCGACGAATGCGTCTGGTGCGCGTACCTTCAAGTATGGACCAACGAGAAATTACATCAATCGACTCAAGATAGTGCTCGCTGACGGAGAGTTAGTCGAGCTGCGACGCGGCGATCTTAAGGCTGGTGAAGATGGAAGCATTAGCATTCCCCTAACGAGTGGTCGTGTCATTGAAGCCGAACTACCGCATTACAAAATGCCGAATACTCGGAAGAACGCGACAGGTTACTTTGTACGGCCAGAGATGGACCTGGTCGATTTGTTTATTGGCAGTGAAGGTACTCTCGGGGTTGTGGTTGAGATTGAAACGCGGCTGTTGCCGAAGCCTGCGGGACTTTTGAGTGGGGTGGTTTTTTTTGAGACCGAAAATGATGTGCTCGCGTTTGTGGCCGATGCAAGGGCGCAGTCTTTCGCTCATCGTGCAAGTTCTCAACTGGATAAGCTGGACGCGCGCGCATTGGAGTTCTTTGATCGTGAGTCGCTTGGCTTTCTGAGAGAGAAGTATCCGAATGTGCCAGAGAACGCGGTTAGTGCGGTATTTTTCGAACAGGAGATTAGTGCTGCTTCCGAGGATTCATTGCTAACAGACTGGATGTCGTTGTTGGAAAAACATCATGCCTTTGCGGATTCGTGGTTTGCAACTAATGAGCAGGACCAGGCCAAGTTAAGAGAGTTTCGACATCAATTGCCGGTGCTGATGAACGAGTGGTTTGCTCGTTACGAGCAGAGAAAAGTGTCGACTGACATGGCGGTTCCCGATGAAGAGTTTGCGGGAATGTTTCGTTTGTATCAGGACACGCTTCGTGCGAGTGGTTTGCGCTATACGATCTTTGGACACATTGGCGACAATCATGTGCACGTCAATATCTTGCCACGAGATGATGTTGAGGGTGCGAGGGCGAGAGAGTTTTATGTGCAATTCCTAAAGTATGCTGCTGCTCATGGTGGAACCTTGTCGGCGGAGCACGGTGTCGGGAAGTTAAAACGCGACTACTTGAAGATCTTTTTTAGTGATACCGATCTGCGCGAAATGGCACTGCTGAAACGTGCATTTGACCCAAAAGGGATTCTCGGACGCGGTAACATTTTTGATGTTGTCTAGGGCTGCCTATACTATTAATACTCAACTCTCTGCGCGTCCTCTGCGCCCTCTGCGTCTCGGCGGTGATAACTTATGATGACACACTTAAGTAGCTTGGTTGGATGAAGAGTTGAGTCGCGAATCTTCACCGCCGAGACGCAGAGGGCGCAGAGGAAGCGCAGAGAGTTGATTCTTGGTTTGCGCTAGCTGGTTTTGACCAGACAAACTGAAGATCGAACTAAATCCAAAGTCAAAGGAAGATTAACATGCCTCACAATGTTAACGTCCTCACTAGTAGGATCATAGGCGCTGCTATAGAGGTCCATCGAGCACTTGGACCAGGATTACTTGAGTCTGCCTATCACATATGTCTTGCAAGAGAACTCTCTTTGCGCTCGATTCCTTATAAGTACAAGTGGCCGCTGCCACTCATGTATAAAGGGGTCAATGTGAAGAAAGTCTATTCTGTTGATTTGTTGACAGCAGAAAGTGTTGTGGTTGAAATTAAGTCGATCGCGGGTATCCTGCCAATCCATGAAGCGCAGTTACTGACTTATATGCGGCTCGGAAACTGGCCCGTGGGTCTTCTGTTGAATTTCAATGTTGTCGTGCTCAAGAGCGGTATTTGTCGCCGCGTCCTCAACCTCGACGAGTGAATCACTTCTCTGTGGCTCTGGGTTGAGCGCCTGGTCATTCGTTACATGACAGCGGAGAGACGCAGAGAAGCGGAGAAGAACTCGATCGTGGAGGTGCGGGGAGGCGCGGGAAATGTGTAAACTCTAGATCATGTTGCGATTCACAACTGCCGGAGAATCACACGGACGCGCACTCGTTGCTATCATAGAAGGATTTCCCGCTGGACTCCCTGTCGATCAGGAACTAATCGATCGCGAACTTCGCCGCCGCCAACTTGGTTACGGTCGTGGTGGTCGCATGAAGATCGAGAAGGACCACGCCGAAATCCTCAACGGAGTCAGACATGGTCTAACGCTCGGTTCCCCAATAACTCTCCTTATCGAGAACAAAGACTGGTCCAACTGGACTGACGTTATGTCTTCTGTCCCCGTTGACCTGGCCCCGGAAAAATCTCGCCGCTTGAAACGACCTCGACCCGGTCATGCAGACCTTCCCGGCGGACTCAAGTACGACGTACGCGACCTGCGCAACATCCTGGAACGAGCATCCGCTCGCGAGACTACTGCACGCGTCGCCTGTGGCGCGCTCGCCAAACAGTTGTTGTCCGCTTTCGGTGTGGCAGTGCGCAGTCACGTAATCCAACTGGGCGGAATTCCGGACTTGCCACTGGAGTTGACCTGGGATCAGATTGCTTCGATCCCCGATGATGGACCATTGCATTGCGCTGACTCGGACGCAGAGCAAAAGATGATCGACTTAATCGACAAGACTCGCTCGGCTGGCGACACTCTTGGCGGCGTTTTCGAGGTGGTGGCCCGAGGGGTTGTACCAGGCCTGGGCTCTCACACCGCGTGGGATCTCAAGCTCGACGGCCGCCTGGCCCAGGCAATCATGTCGATTCCCGCAGTTAAGGCCGTGGCAATCGGGGCGGGAGCTGAGGCGAGTAGCTTGCCAGGCTCTGAAGTCCATGACGAAATTGAGTACAACGCTGAGACGAAAGAGTTTATCCGTGAAACCAATCGAGCCGGAGGACTCGAGGGTGGAATCACCAATGGCGAGGAGATTCGCGTGCGTGGACATCTAAAGCCGCTATCGACGCTACGTCGCGCGCTCCGTTCTATTGATATTGATACTAAAGAGCCGGAAGCGGCGGGTTTTGAACGAACCGACACCACTGCAGTTCCCGCCGCCGGAGTAATCGGTGAATCGATGGTGGCACTTGTGCTGGCTGGAGCAATGCGCGAGAAATTTGGTGGCGATAGCTTTGGGGAAATGAAACGCAATTTTCAGGGTTATCTCGAACAGCTTCGCGCCTATTGAATTCAGACATTTTCCCTCTCGGTGTCTCTGCGTCTTTTTAGAAACTGGAGAGCATCGCCAAGTCGGCTTTCCGCAAGGAGAGCGGCGAAGCCGCTGACAGCATTCGAGTTTCCTGGTTGCCATCAGCTTGTCTGCGACAAGCAGGGACGCTCTGCGTTGATCCGGTCGTGAGTTATATGACAACCCAGAGACGCAAAGAGGCGGAGGGAGGTCATCTTGGAAATCGTGCATCGTTCGGCGTAAAATGAACATCGTAAACGTTCCGAACGACTGAGTTCGGCTAGATGGGAAAGTAATAGATGGCTTTGATGGAAATCGTGAAATGGCCCGCGACGGTGCTAGAAACTCCGGCTGATCCGGTGACGGAGTTTGACGCCGATCTCGAAAAGCTGGTCAGAGACATGTTTGAAACGATGTATGCCGCACCCGGCGTGGGGCTGGCGGCAGTGCAAGTTGGCGTGCCCGAGCGACTATTTGTAATGGACTGTTCTGGGGGTAAGGATCCGCAGCAGCGAGTTGCACTTATTAATCCGGAAGTCTTGCGTGTTGAAGGTAATCAGAACGGTGAAGAAGGCTGCCTCTCGTTCCCCGGAATTTTCACTCCAGTTGAGCGAAGTTTGCGAGCTATCGTTCGGGCCCAGGACGTAAAAGGAAACTGGTTTGAACTTGACGGTATGGAGTTAACAGCTCGCTGCATGTTGCATGAGACAGACCACTGCGATGGAATTGTCTTCCTCGATAAAATGAGTTCAATCAAGCGCGAAATAGTGAAAAGGAAGATTCGAAAGCTGCAAAAAGCCGGCAAGTGGAGTTAGTCCCATCGAATCTAAAACAAAGACGCGGCTGAACATCACAGTTCAGCCGCGTTTCTCTTTCGGCATTGTGGTGCTTCTCTGCATCTCAGCGTCCTCTGCGTCTCGGCGTTGCGAGATAACGCAGGACAGCGTTCAACGCTGAGACACAGAGGACGCTGAGACGCAGAGAGGAACTATTCGGGGCCTGATTTCTCGTGCCGCTTGCTACGCCCCAATCAGAAAGATACTATCTGGAAAAAATTTTGGGAGTTAACAAATGCCCGTAGAATTCCGTAACGAACCATTGACAGATTTCACAAAAGAAGAGAACGCGCAGGCGATGCGCGATGCCATTCAAAAAGTAAAGAGTGAGCTTGGACGCGAATATCCACTGGTAATTGGCGGAGAACGTATCACCACTGAAAGCAAACTCGACAGCTTTAACCCGGCAAACCGTACACAGCTAGTAGGCCGATTTAACAAGGCAACAAAGGAACTCGCGCAGCGCGCCGTCGAAAACGCGTACGAAGCGTTCCTTTCGTGGCGCAAGACGCCTGCGAAGGATCGTGCTGATCTTTTATTCCGCGTGGCTGCCAAAATGCGCGAGCGAAAACACGAACTTTCTGCATGGATGATTTTCGAGGTTGCTAAGACCTGGGCCGAGGCCGATGGCGATACCGCAGAGGCGATCGACTTCTGTGAGTTTTACGCGCACGAAATGCTTCGCTATGCGGGCAAGCAACCACTAGTGCAAAACCCGGGCGAAGAAAACGAGCTTGAGTACATACCACTCGGTGTTGGTGCGGTAATTCCGCCATGGAACTTTCCACTCGCAATTATGGCCGGAATGACGGTCGCGTCAGTGGTCACCGGAAACACTGTGGTTCTAAAACCCTCATCAGATTCGCCGACGATCGCGTTCAAGTTTTTTGAGATCCTGGAGGAAGCCGGAATGCCGCCGGGTGTCGTTAACTTTATGACAGGTTCTGGCGCCGAAGTCGGTGACGTAGTGGTGGACCATCCAAAGACTCGTTACGTAGCGTTTACCGGTTCAAAAGAGATTGGTCTGCGCGTTAATGAACGTGCTGCTAAAGTCAATGAAGGGCAGATCTGGATCAAACGAGTAGTCGCTGAGATGGGAGGCAAGGATGCAATCATCGTTGCCGAGGATGCCAACCTCGACGATGCGGCAACAGGTGTTGTCCAATCCGCTTTTGGTTTCCAGGGACAAAAGTGTTCCGCCTGTTCACGCGCGATCATAGACGCAAAAGTCTACGATCAGATGCTGGAGAAGATTGTTGAGCGCACTGCGAAAATCAAACTTGCCGATCCAACCGATCCGTCCACGAGTATGAGCGCTGTCATAAATGACAAGGCGTTCAAGACAATCAATGACTACATCGAGAAGGGCAAGAGTGAAGGTGGACGAGTAATCATTGGAGGCGGTTCAGACGGTGAGCAAGGATTCTTTATCGAGCCGACCGTAATCGCGGACGTGAAGCCGGGCGCTTCCATCGAGCAAGAGGAGATCTTTGGTCCAGTTCTCGCCGTGATAAAGGCAAAGGATTACGACGACGCCCTGGATATCGCGAACGACACTCAGTTTGGTTTGACCGGGGCGGTCTATAGTTCGGATGAAGGAAAACTCCGGCGTGCAAGGAAAGAATTTCACGTTGGAAATCTATATCTAAATCGCAAGTGTACTGGAGCGCTGGTCGGTGTTCACCCGTTTGGTGGTTTCAATATGTCGGGAACCGATTCCAAGGCGGGCGGACGCGACTATCTTGCTCTGTTTATGCAAGCTAAGGTCTCAGCAGAAAAGACGGGAGCAACTGTTAGCAAGAAAGCTGAGGCTGGCAACTAACAGTGTTTGGTTTTCAATGTTGACAGGTGACAGCTGGAAACGACTGTCACCTGTCGTCGTTTGTTCGAGGGTCAGTTCAACTCGATGCGCATAGTTTTTATGGGTACTCCAGCCGCAGCCGTTCCGACCTTGCGGCGCTGTCTGGAAGATGGCCACGAAGTGGTGGCTGTTTGGACTCAACCTGATAAGCCATCCGGACGTGGGAACAAAGTCACATTTTCTCCAGTAAAGGAACTTGCCCTCGAACATGGCCTGACAGTTTATCAGCCGGCAAAGTTGAAAAATGATGAGGTCAAAGCACTCTTCGCCTCGCACCACGCGGAAGTCGCCATCGTAGTGGCTTACGGACGAATTCTTCCGGAGGAGTTTCTGCGCGCACCACGACGTGGTTGTATTAACGTTCACTTTTCACTGTTGCCGTTATACAGAGGAGCAGCACCGGTCAATTGGGCCATAGTAAATGGCGAAACAAAAACGGGTGTGACGACGATGTTTATCGAGCCAACACTCGATACTGGTCCAATACTAAAACAAACTGAAACTAGGATTGGGGGCACGGAAACAGCACCCGAGTTGATGGATCGATTGGCAGAGTTGGGTGCTGACCTGCTTGGTGAAACTCTGACCCAGCTTGGTGAACTCACACCACGTCCGCAACACGACTCGCATGCGACGTTTGCTCCAATACTGCGTAAAGAAGATGGAATAATAAACTGGACTAGATCAGCGGCCGAGATTGAATACGGCGTACGTGGTTTTCAGCCCTGGCCAAATGCACAGACTCGAATTGGGGAACGTGCCTTAACAATCTGGCGAGCCTGCGTAGGCGAGGACGTTGCAGGCAATGAACTCGCAGGGACAGTAATCGAAGCACGCGGTGACAATCTAGTCGTTCAATGCGGCGAGGGAACAACGTTACGTATTCTCGAGTTACAGCCCGAGGCAAAGCGTCGCATGACAGCCCGGGATTTTCTGAATGGCTCGCACCTCAAGGTTGGCGATCTCCTTGGTTTCAATTCGTAAGACAAAGCCAAAAGGTATTTCTCCGGCCCGTCTAACTGCGTTTGAAGTACTTCGCGGAGTTGAGAAAGGCGGGTTCTCGTCAACTCTCCTTGCGTCAACCGAACCTCAACTTGAACCTCTCGACCGCGCTCTTTGTCACGAGCTAGTGATGGGAGTTCTTCGCTGGCAATTATATTTAGACAAGGTAGTCGAGCATTTTTCCGGAAGAACAGCGAACTCACTGGATGCACCGGTGCGCCTCGCGCTTCGGTTGGGCCTTTACCAGCTTCGTTTTCTTTCGCGTATCCCAGCGTCTGCAGCAGTGAATGAATCAGTTAACCTGGTCCAACATGCGCGGCTGAGTTCTGCTCGCACGTTTGTAAATGCTGTGTTGCGTCGGGCAACACGTGAACCTGAATACGATCCTGCCGCTAATATTTCAGACTCGCTGGAACGAATTAGTGTTGCAACCTCTCATCCGGGCTGGCTGATAAAACGCTGGTCCGATTCATTCGGAAATGAAGAGACTGAAGCGCTCGCGAAAGCGAATAACGAACCTCCGCCAATTGCATTTCGGGTAATCCGAGCGAATGCTGAACAGTCTGCGTTGCTGACAAAATTGAGTGGAGAAGGTGCTGGGCTTGAATCGTCTGATATTGCAGCCGGTGCTTGGCGTGTGACAGGGGCGACTAAAGCAGTGCGGGAGCTTGTCGAGCGTGGACAGATATACATTCAAGATGAGGCATCGCAATTGGTTGCGCAGCTTCTCGATGTACAAAAGGGCGATCGAATTCTTGACGTTTGTGCTGCACCCGGTGGAAAGACTACTTTGATCGCCGATCGGGCCGGTAATGATGGCTTTGTTGTTGCTTCGGACCTGTCAACCTCAAGAATTCTGACGCTTGCGAATACCGTTGAACGCCAGCAGTTAAAGAACACATCATTTGTTGTAGTTGATGCTGAACAAAGTTTGCCATTCCAACAGGGTTACTTTGATCGAGTTCTCGTTGACGCACCCTGCTCAGGTACTGGTACGTTGCGTGGTAATCCTGAGATTCGTTGGCGACTTTCACCAGCTGACTTTTCACTTCAGGCTAAGCGTCAGTTGAGGATTCTGAGGAACGCCGCGCAAGTATTGAGGCCAGGCGGGCGTTTGATCTATTCAACGTGTTCGGTGGAGCGTGAAGAAAACGAAGACGTCGTAATTGAATTTCTTGATAATGCGCCGGAGTTTAGGAGCGTCCAAGTTGATTCTGCTTTGGCAACATCGTCCGGTTTCGTGCGCACCTCGCCCCAACGCGATAACACCGACGGTTTCTTCGTCGCAATGCTCGAAAAACTCGATGCCCTTTAGCACTTACTGACGAATTAACGCTTCAAGCTCTTCTGTCGGAGCGCGTACGTCCTCGTGCGCATCTCGAGCAGGCGTCCTCGTCAAATTGAACCAGACAGCAAGCGTGACATGCGCACGAGGACGTACGCGCTCCGACAGAAGAGCTTGAAGAGTTTAGCCTTAGGAGCTACTAAAGGGTTAGAGGGTTGCTAAAGGGGTTTAGAAGAGGCCACGATTGACTGGCTTGCGAGGAGGGATAGTGGGTGCTAGACTTCGCAACTTAGTCTTGACCTTGTTGTAATTCAAGAGGTGAGACGCTTAAGATTTGAGCTTAGTTTCCAACGTCCTATCTGCTTTTAGAAGAATCACAATCGTGATCGTTATCGCGATTGCTTTTCTTTTTGGTTTGGCAACCACGGTTTACCTGTCGCTGCGTAGTCCGGAGGTGAAGGTACCCGACGTTGTGGGTAAAGACCGTTTCGAAGCAGAAAAGATACTGGCTGACGCCGATCTCAACTTTCGCGTTCGTGCCACCAGGCCTAGTAACCAGGCAAAGCCCGACACAGTTTTATTTCAACTGCCGCGCTCCGGAGAAGTCGTGAAGGCGGGGCAAACTGTGGCAATGGACATCAGTCGGGCTACAAAAGCGGGTGAGACTCCTGAGACAGTAAAGCCGGCTGAAGATACTGAGAAAAAGAATACAAACGCGTCGAGTAACGCCAACGAGAATAAACCTAAGAAGCCCAAGAATAAGAACGAGAACGCAAATGCAAATGCAAATGCAAATGCAAATGCGAACAGCAATGCGAATAGAGCGGCGAACGCCAATCGAACACCTAATGCAAATCGGCCAAACGCAAACGCTGCAAATAGCAACGCGAATACAACTCCCCGTAGTAATGTGAATCACAGCGACGACAAAAACTCGAATTCACGAACCGGCGGCAACGAAAATCGACGCCCGGTCGCGCCGAAACCAAGTCCGGCTGCGACAAGACCGAACAACTGACAACAAAACCATAAGGAATGCTCAACAGAAGTATCGAGATTGCCCCGTCGATCCTCTCAGCTAACTTCGCCTGTTTAGGCACTGAAATAGAAGCAGTTGAGCGCGGAGGAGCCGGCATTCTTCACGTGGACGTAATGGATGGACATTTCGTCCCAAATATTACAGTCGGCTTGCCAGTTGTTAAGTCTCTCTCTCGCGCAACGAAACTGCCTATCGATGCTCATTTAATGATCTCTGAGCCTGGAATCTACGCAGCACAATTTGTCGCCGCAGGAGCACAAATGGTGTCGGTTCACGTCGAGGCTGACCCCAACCTCCATCGCACTCTGATGTCAATAAAGTCGGCCGGCGCCCTGGCAGGAGTTGTCCTGAATCCAGCAACTCCGATTGGTGCCATTGAAGAGTCCCTACAGTTTGTTGACTATGTTTTGGTAATGTCCGTCAATCCTGGATTTGGTGGGCAAAAGTTTATTTCTCAGTCAGTGGACAAGGTTAAGAGACTGCGACAGCTGATTGATGAACGTCAGTTAAACGTACGCATCGAAATCGATGGCGGAATAGATCGCTCAAATATAGAGACGGTGGTGGCAGCGGGTGCCGACATAATCGTGGCAGGCTCTGCAATTTTCGGAACGGACAACCCCGAAGCCGCTGTCAAGGAACTGCGTAATGCTACTGTTCAATGGGTTTGAGGGTTAATTTCCTCAGATTTTTGAACTTCGAGCGAACCGCAGGAGCGAAAAGTGAATCCGATAGTCCAGGACTCGCTTCTCCGCAACAAAAGCAATTTTTGGAGGTTTTGACCCTATGAAGTCTCGCTTTATCACAATAATCTCCCTGTGTGCCTTGTTAATTGGCGGAACGCAGGCGGTTTTTGCTCAACGCACCGGGCAGACAGAACTGTCTACGACCCAGCGCCTTGACGTAATGACGTCAAAGCTTGAGACGATGAAGCGGTCGTTGGGTAGCGCCTTGTCAGTGATGAGCGCCTCGTCCGACAAGAACAGCAAAGACAAAAAGACAAATGCGGACGACCCAGTTGTAAGACTCCGGAGTCTGGAGAAGGACGTTGCCTCACTCACGTCAGAAGTCAATGATATTCGAGCGAAGAATGACCGCGCTGAACGTTATGATCCGACCACAATTGATCGGCTGGAATCATCAGTCACAGAGCTGAATACACGTGTGGATAACGGACTGCAGCAAACAGCGAGTGCAAGAACCGGAGCAGCAGTTGCAACCACTTCAACTAAAGCAAAGAAGAAAGGAAAACTCTTTGGGTTATTTGGTGGTGGCGACGACAAATACGCGGAGTTGACAGGTGCCGCGGTCACTGGACGCGATCGAGTTTTGTTTGAGGAAGGTGCGAAGGAAGTTCGCAAGGGGAAATTCGACACCGGTCGACTCCTATTCTCGACAATTATCAACACCTATCCAGATTCAGGTTTTCTACCACTTGCAAAATTAGCCATTGCTGATTCGTTTTACCTGGAGGGCACAACGAGTGCTTTGATTCAGGCGGCCCAGGCGTACCAGGATTGGCTCACGTTTTTCCCAACTGATCCGCTTGCGGATGATGCAATGTTGAAGGTTGCAGAAGCTGAAATGCGTCAGATGGGTCTTTCTGATCGCGACATTTCTCACGCACGAAAAGCAGAACAACGCTTGAAGGTACTGTTGCAGCAATACCCAAAGAGCACTTTGAAACCTGTGGTTGAAGATCGTCTTCGTGAGGTCCAGGAAAATCTGGCCATGCACAACCTCTCGATTGCGCGTTTTTATCAGGACACTAAATTCAAGCAAGGGAAGGGTGGTCTAAAAGGTGCGCAATCACGTTTGAAGGAAATCGTCGATAAGTATCCGTGTTTCTCGTACAACGATGAAGTGCTGTATCGCCTGGCTACTACCTACCAGGCAGAGGAAGAGCCCGACGAAGCGGCCCGATACTATCAGCAACTTGTGCAAGGATTTCCTGAAAGCGAGTTTAATGAGAAAGCGCGAGAACAGCTAAATATTATTGGCGCACCAATTCCGGAGAAGATCACTCCGACTGAATGCGCAAAACGACAGCCACAAGGCTTTGTCGGCAATCTGATGCAACAAGTTTCAGGACGTGCTGACGTCACGTTTGTTAAAGACGGAATCCTGATCACGAAAGACGGCAAAGAAGGTTCGGACTTAATTGACGAAGCTTTGAAATACAATGGGCAGCTTCCTGAAAACAGGACGCCGGTTGCGCCGGTCCAACGCAGCGTTCGACCGCAGACGGTGACGCCAAAACCTGGAAACGCAAATAATGCGGGTCCAGCAGCAGCCGCAACTCCAACTCCTGCTCCAGCAGTGATCAAGCCATAACGAACTACAACTAAAGGTTTTCGCAGTGGGCCCGCTGGTTACACCGGCGGGCCCACTTGTTTGGTAAACGACAGCTTGGTTGGACATTCGTATTCCACTTTCTCTGGAAGACTGGTATTTTGGAGGCGCTCAAAACAAGTTCAATCCAGAGGAGACAGAGTTGGCGACGTTAGCTCAAAACGTGCAGTTCGAATTAGTACGAAGACACAAAGCTGCTGCCGCAACTGTAGCTGGTCTATTGATCGCTTCGATTCTTCTGTCCATTGTGGCGTATCTTGGTAAGCCCTACTTTCGTGAACAGGTTGATCCATCCATTAACATCGCGATCAGAATAGTAGTTGCTATGCTTGGGATAGGTTCAATTCTTTGGCGACGAACCAAGTTGTCGCCAATGCGGTTGCAGGACATTGGAGCTTTGCAAGGCGCGCTTGGACTTTTGAAGACCCTGGAGAGAACGACTGTGCAGGTTTCTGTTTTTGCGGCAGCGATAGCAGCGTGTGGATTTGTAGGAACATTGATGACAGGTAACGATTTTTATACTTACTGGTCTGCCGCAATTTCCGTGGTTCTACTGATTTTTACCTACCCGAGAAGGTCCTCCTGGTCCAACGCCATGCTTCGCTACGGGGCAGATCTCGGCAGCGCTCCATCCGAATAGACCTCTAAGGTTCACGCTTCTAACCCTCCGAATTTATTTGTCACATGTCATTTGAAATTTCTCATTTGTCATTGCTCCATGGTTTCTAGGCCACTGGCTTGCCCAGTGGTTCTTTACGCTCGTTGCTAACAACCGACCTTCGATTCTCACCCCTACGCGCGCAAGCGCGCCGGAAGGAAAGGCAAGCTCCTTGTAGCAACGAACGTAAGAACCACTGGGCAAGCCAGTGGCCTAGAAGACCGTCGGGCGATGACAAATGAGAAATTTCAAATGATATATGACCAATGGCCCTCCTCTGTAAACGAGGTCTGGTTATTCCGAGCGGGGGCGCCTTTGCGGATCTGGGAATAGGTAGTTTCCCAAAATAACCTTGGAAAGCCAACTTCCTATTGCTTAAACAGATTTAACGTTGTTATGCTTGGTTAGGCCGTCGGGGTAAGCCGGTCGAGCCGACCAGGTATGAACATCGGAAACACCCTAAAATCTCTAATTCCCGCCGTTTTGCTAGTAACTTCTGGTGCGTTCTGCCAAAACGCTTCCGCCCAGAATTCCAATTTACAGCCCACTGCCCGCCTAATTGATAGCTACACCGCGCCCAGAGCCCGCCGCGTTACCAACAATCTCGCGTCGCCGCCGGTTTCTCCAACGGCCGAAGCCCTGAACCTCGAGCAAGCGAGCGACATCGAACGAGCTGCTTTTGAAGCCGCCAACCGCGAACGCCAAAAAGTTGGCCTTGCTCCACTGGTTTGGGACGGAGAATTATGTCGCATGTCGCGGATCCACTCCGCAAGCATGGCTCGACTTGGCTTTCTCACGCACGCAACACCAGAAGGATCAAAACTTCAAGAGAGAGCTCGAGCCGCGGGAATTCTGCACTTTGCGGTAATTGGTGAGAACATCGCTTATAATCAGGGTTACGAAGATCCTGGTGCATTTGCTGTCGAACGGTGGATGGTGTCACCCGGACATCGGGCCAATATTCTGAGCCCTGAATTTCGAGCCATGGCAGTTGGCACTTTCGTCGCTCCAGATGGCTCAGTTTTCCTGACCCAAACATTCATACTGCGGTAACCACTGTAGAGAATTCCGCAGTCGGTTTCCGGATCGGCTGCCGAGTTCGTGAATACTTCACTGACCTTACCTTCCTTCGCCAAGATCAATTGGTCTCTAAGAATCCTCGGGAAAAGATCCGATAATTACCACGAAGTAATTACCGAACTACAGACCATATCTCTGCGTGATGAACTCACCTTTTCCAAACGTGCAGATGACCAGATCGTAATTGATTGCAACAGTTCCGAAGTTCCACTCGACGGCACAAATCTTTGCGCCAGGGCTGGGCAAGCCTTGCGCGCGAAAGCCAAAACTAACTTTGGCGCTAATATCTCAATTGCCAAAACGATTCCTGCCAAAGGAGGACTGGGTGGCGCCTCCTCAAATGCCGCCATAGCGTTGCTCGGACTCTGTAGTATTTGGCAACTAAATCTGGACCGACACGAGTTGGAGTCAATCTGCAGCGAGTTGGGCGCTGACGTATTCTTCTTTCTTGTTGGCGGAAGAGCTCTTGGTGAAGGAATTGGTGCGCATATATCGGCCCTTCATGACCACGAAAAACTGCGTCTCATCGTGGTAACACCTGGTGTTGGCGTGGCAACTGCGGATGCGTATCGAGCTCTAAAGGCTCCTTCCTTGACAACATCTGAGTCGACCTCTATCCTTGCACGTTCCTTCGCGGAGCCAGTTTTGAAGAACTCGACGCAAACGACTCTGCATAATGACTTTGAAGGTGTGATCTTTGAGATGGAGCCTGAAATCGAGCGAGCAAAGTTGGCTCTGCTTGAGTCAGGTGCGCGGGGCGCTTTGTTGGCTGGAAGTGGCTCGAGCGTCTTTGGAGTTTTTGATAGCGAAGACGCGCGTGAGCGAGCGGCCGCCGATTTGAGATGTGAAACAGGCTGGCGGCTTTTTCCCTGTGACACTCTTTCACGTGACGAGTATTTTCAAGCGTTGGGTTCGTCTGGGTTCCCGCTATTACGCTCTCTAAACTTGCGGTCTGATACTGGGGCGTAGCCAAGTGGTAAGGCACCGGTCTTTGGAACCGGCATTCGTTGGTTCGAATCCACCCGCCCCAGCCAATATTAAATGAGTAAGTACTTGATACCTGATAGGGTCTGCGTTATCGGCCTCATTGAACTATGAGTACAACTGGCGGCATCAAGATCTTTTCCGGAAATGCAAATCCTACGTTGGCGGAAGAGATATGTCGCCAACTTTCTTGTGATATGGGCCACGCTTATCCGGAACGTTTTTCTGACGGTGAGTTTAACTTTCAGATAGACGAAAACGTCCGAGGCGGCGATGTATTCATTGTCCAGCCAACGTGCCCGCCGACCGACGCGAATTTGATGGAACTGCTGGTGATGCTCGACGCGTTTCGTCGATCATCAGCTGAACGAATCACGGCAGTCATCCCGTATTACGGGTACGCACGTTCCGACAAGAAAGACCGGCCGAGAGTTCCGATTTCAGCGAAGCTAGTCGCGAACCTGATTACCGTAGCCGGTGCGGATCGACTGTTGGCGATAGACTTGCACGCGGCGCAGATTCAAGGCTTCTTTGATATCCCGGTGGACCACCTTTATGCGGCGCCGGTGTTTATAGGTTACTATCAGGATCACCCGCTACCGAATCTGACTGTGGTGGCTCCGGATACGGGTGGTGCAGAACGCGCGCGCGCTTACGCGAAACGTTTGGATGCAGATTTGGCTCTTTGCGATAAGCGACGTGAGAAGGCAAACGTTGCTGAAGTAATGAATGTCGTAGGTGACGTCAAGGGTCGCAGTTGTCTGGTTGTTGACGACATGTGCGATACCGGTGGCTCGCTCACGAAGGTGGCCAAGGCATTAAAAGAAGCAGGCGCTGAACGAATTCATGCGTGCTTCACACATCCGGTTCTTTCTGGCAAGGCTGTTGACTTGTTGGCCGAGTCGGACATTGAAAAGATAATCGTTACTAACACGATTCCGCTCAGCGAACGCGCGAGCGGGCTTGATAAAGTAAAAGTACTTAGTATCGCGCCGCTTCTGGCGAAAGCGATCAAGTCGATCCATGAGGAGACTAGCGTCTCTTCGCTCTTCGTATGAAGGGCAAACACTGGTGGCTTTGAAATGAAGACCATCAGCGACCGGCAGAACCTGCCGATTGCCGATTCTACTGTCCGATAAACTTTAGTTTGTCGATGGCGTTGCCCTGAGCTTCTCAAGGCAATCGACAAACTGAAGTTTTTCGGACATCAAGAAAGCGGCGATCAACAAGTTCTTCCCGGTCGCTGAAAGTTTGTAAGGAGAAATCATGGCGGAGAAAAAAGAGTTCAAGATCCAGGCTAAACAGCGCAATGGTCGTGGCAAGAATGACGCACGGCGCGTACGACGTGATGGCATGGTCCCTATCACGGTTTATGGAGGCGGCACCGAAACTGTAGCTGCGGTAGCTCCCCTGAGAGAGCTGGCGGCGATTCTGCGTTCTGAGTCCGGACGAAATACGATCTTTACGATCGATATCGAAGGTGCTGGCGCAACTGAGGTTATGTTCCACGATCGCCAGATTGATCCGGTTCGTGGTCGCTTGATTCATGCCGACCTGACGCGACTGGTCAAAGGGCAGAAGATGGAGTTTACGGTTCCAATTCACTTAGAAGGCGAACCGTTCGGCGTGAAAGAAAAACAGGGTGTGCTCGAGCAGATCATTCGCGAGCTCGAGATCCGCTGCGACCCGCGCGAGATTCCCGATGTGATCAATATCGATGTTTCTAATCTCGATGTTCACGATGTATTGCACGTCTCCGACATCGTTGTCCCGGAAACGATTGAGATTCTGACTCCGAGCGACCTCGTGCTCGCGACGGTAGGTATCGTCAAGGAAGAGGTTGAGGCCGCGCCTGTTGTTGAAGGTGAAGAGCCATCGGAGCCGGAGGTTATTGGTAAGGGCAAGAAGGAAGAAGAAGGCGGAGAAGCGGAATAGTTTCATTCCGAATCTGCAGATCGCTTTCGCCAAGCCACGACAAACTAAAGTTTATCGGACATGTTTATTATTGTGGGACTTGGCAACCCGGGTAGCGAATTCGATTGGACTCGTCACAACCTGGGTTTCATGTTGATTGACAAACTGGCGACGGATGAAGGTATCAACGTGAGCAGGCGCGAATGCAGCTCATGGCTTGGCCGCGGCGAAATTGAAGCGAGTGTGGTCGCACTCGCTAAGCCGCAAACCTTCATGAACTTGAGTGGACAAGCGGCGTCTTGTTTGCTCGCGAAGTACCCAACAGTAACTAGTAGTCAGCTGATAGTAATCTCTGACGATCTGGCTTTGCCGTTGGGAAGAATTCGAATTCGCGAGCGAGGAAGCGCAGGGGGTCACAATGGTCTGAAGTCGATCATCGCGTCGCTGGGTACTGATGAATTCGTCCGGCTGCGGATCGGAATTCAACCTGATCACCCAATAAGTGATGCTAAGAAATTTGTGCTGAACACTTTTGCAAAGGGTGAGAGAGCGTTGGTTACGGAAGTAATCGATCGAAGCGCAAACGCCATACGAACGATTATCCGTGAAGGTGTTTTACAGGCCATGTCGGAATTCAACTAATGTCCGACAAGCTTTAGCTTGTCGATCAAGTTGAGTAACTGAGATGTAGTGGCAGCTAATTATTGTAGCGACAAACTAAAGTTTGTCGGACATTGAGTTTGACTGGAGGTTTTGTTTTGGAAACAAAAAGACAATACGAAGTGGTCTTCATCGTTGACCCAACCGCAGACGAGGAAGTCTCGAAACTGACAGACGGGTTTAAGCAGGTCGTCACTGACCAGGGTGGCGTCGTAACCAGGGCGGAGACTATGGGCAAGCGTCAACTTGCTTATGAGATCCTGCACAAAAAGGAAGGCACATTCGTGTTGCTGGAGATTGAAGGTTCTGGTAAGGAGATCGCCGAGCTTGAACGACGTATGCGTGTCAACGATCGCATACTTCGCTATCTTACGGTTCGAGTCGACGAAGATCGTCGCCGTGCTGATAAGTTGAAGGATCGCCGTGCTCGCAAGGCTGCAAAGCGCCCGCAACATGGTGGCCACTCGCGTCGCTCAGGCGGTGCTGATTTCGCCGAAGCTAACGGCGGCGAATAGGGAATTAGATTCACGAGTTAAGAGGATAATTATGTCGACCAATTATGAAGACCGCCCGCGCGGTGGTTACGACGGTGACGACGATCAGGATAGACGCTCGATGGGGCGAGGTGGCGGACGACGCATTCACCGCCGGCGAGTTTGTCGGTTTTGTATCGACAAGGTTGATCTGATCGACTTCAAGGATGTGAAGTTGCTGCAAAACTATCTTCCCGAGCGTGGCAAGATTTTGCCGAGACGCATCTCCGGCAATTGCGCGACGCACCAACGGATGCTGGCGGAAGCAATCAAGCGTGCACGCAACATTGCGCTCCTTCCGTACACCACCGACTAAGGGAAAGGAGTACCAAAGACATGGCACATACGAAAGTACTATTACGTGAAGATGTAGACGATCTCGGTGCACGTGGTGAGATTGTCAGAGTGCGCGCGGGTTACGCTCGCAATTACTTGCTGCCACGAAACCTTGCCGTAGAAGCTACCGCGGGTAACGTGAAGGGAATTGAGTCGGAAAGAGCCGCGCTTTTGAAGAAGGAAGCTAAAGAGCGTGCGACCGCTGAGGCTCAGTCACAGAAGATGGACTCGCTGGTCCTCGAGTTCAGGCGCAAAGCTGGTGAGCAGGGAGCTCTTTACGGGTCAGTTACTTCAATGGATTTGGCCGAAGCCTTAAAAGACCGCGGCTATGAAATCGACCGTCATCGCATTCATTTGCGAGAGCCACTCAAGCGACTTGGTGATTACACAGTTCCTGTCAGACTTCATCGCGACGTCACTATTGACCTTAAGGTTAAGGTCGCGCCGGAAGGTGAAGTGATTGTTGGTCACATGACACCAGAGCAGGAAGCTGTGCTCGCGAAACAAAAGGAAAGCGCTTCAGAGGCCTCGACCGAAGCTGCTGAGTAACAAAAAACAGGGACTGCGCGGAACGACAAGCTCCCAGATGTTAGAATGCTTTCGGCGTTGTAGTTCAACTACTACAACGCCATTTTTGTAACATTCACAGATTGCGCGGATTCAAGTTTGAGTTGGCAAATAGGAACTAAAGAACTCCTTGATCTGCGAATCGCGTTTCAACTGCAAAAGGGCACGTCGGCAACCAGTGATCCTCAAGCACTCAACTTAACTGTACTACTCTATTCGGTGTAATCTGCGTAATCTGCGGATAAGTAAACTATGGCCATCGCTGATCCAATTCGCGACCAACCCTTTGAACGTGCCTTACCAAACAGCTCGGAAGCCGAGCGCGCCATTCTTGGTGCAATTCTCCTCGATAACGGTCTGATTAGTCAGGCAATCGAGCAACTGCGCCCGGAAGACTTTTATGTTCCGTCACATCGAAGGATTTTTGTCGCCATGATCTCGTTGTTTGAACGTGGTGCCGAGATCAATCCGATATTAATTGGCGAAGAACTCAAAAAGGAAAACGCGTTGGAGTCGGTTGGTGGGATCGCTTTTATCAACAACCTTACCTATGGTCTACCGCACTCGACCAACATCATTCACTTTACGAAAGTCGTTCGCGGTAAATCGATGTTGCGCCAACTAATCAAGGCGTCGAACAAGATCGTTCAGGAAGCGGTGGAAGAGGAGGACGAGCCGGAGATTATTCTGGACCATGCCGAACACGCAATATTTCAACTTGCTGACGACCGAGTTCGTCAGGGGTTCGTGCACGTCAAGCCGATTGCTGAGCAATTGTTGGAAAAAGTCCAGGAGATGGAAGGGCGCGCAGCTGTTCTTACTGGCCTTACAACTGGTTTTGCTGATCTCGACAAGATGACGTCGGGACTACAGAACGCTGATTTGATTATTCTCGCCGCCCGTCCTTCGATGGGAAAGACCAGTTTCGCACTGATGCTGGCTGAGAATGCTGCCATTCATGCGGGCGCTGTTGTTGGTGTGTTCTCCCTGGAAATGTCGAAAGAGTCCCTGGTGATGCGTATGTTGTGTTCGCAGGGAAACATTGATGCACAGCGCTTCCGCAACGGCTTCTTATCGCGTCTCGAATGGGCGCAGATTGCCAAATCTCTTGGTGTTTTAGCTGACACGAAAATCTTTCTTGACGACACACCGGGCCTGAGCGTGCTGGAAATGAGAGCGAAAGCACGTCGCCTCGCAGCCGAACAAAAGAAACTGGACCTCATCATTGTTGATTACTTGCAGTTGATGAGTGGCTCGTCGAAGCGAACCGAGTCTCGTCAACAAGAAGTGTCGCAGATTTCACGAGAGCTCAAAGCGTTGGCAAAGGAAATGAATGTACCACTGGTGGCATTGTCGCAGCTGTCGCGTGCCCCTGAGTCGCGTTCGGATCACCGCCCGCAGTTAGCTGACCTGCGTGAGTCTGGAGCTCTAGAGCAGGATGCTGACGTAGTTGCATTTATCTTTCGCGAGGAGCAGTACAAGACTCCGGAAGAAAAGGATGCGATGCCTGAGGAGCAAAGGAATATTGCCGAACTAATCATCGCCAAACAACGCAATGGCCCCACCGGAACAGTCGACTTGCGCTTCACTCCCTCAAGCATGCGCTTCGACAATTTATATCGAGAGTAACTTGCCCACCTAAGAGAGCAACTCTTTAGTGGTTCCATCGCGAAAACAAACCAAGCTCTTCTGTCGGAGCGCGTACGTCCTCGTGCGCTTGTTAGGCTGGAGGCTACTAAAGAAGAGTTGAAACTGTAACCCGAGTAGTCTCCAGCGTGAGTTAGCGCACGAGGACGTACGCGGTTCGACAGAAGAGCTTGGCAAGTGTTCGCGATGGAGCCACTAAAGGGTGTCGGACGCAATGACAATTGAGAAATCTCAAATGATCAATGATCAATGATCAGACTGATGGTCCTTCACCAAACCAATACCAACTTGGCTCAGGCTCACTTCCGTAGCGACGCAAAAGTTCATCGATCTCCTCATTGACCGGAACGTGTCGATCTCGCAATTTAGCTCCTGCGGCGATCAATGTTTCGATGATCTCTGTGTAGAGCTTCGGGTCGCCGCCATGACCGGCTGACCAAAGTGTTTGGCCCAGGACCGTGCCCCCATATTCATTCTTAAGTTCCAAAGGAGCTTTGTGTTTTAGCAGTAACTTGATGGTACTAAGTGAGCCACCGATACCGGCCATGTGTAATGAAGTTTGACCGTCGCCGCTGTGAACAGCGGGGTCGATCCTTTTCCCAAGGAAAAACTCCACCACTTCGTCCTGTCCCCAGAGGCAGGCAGCCAGGAATGCCTTTACCATTTGCTTTTTGGTAGTACCCTTACGAGGCTTCCCGTTTGGTGTGAAGTAACTGTTCACCAGATCCAATCGCCCAACTCCTGCAGCTGATTCAAAATTCAGTTTGGCTCCACGTTCCGCCAGGTAGATTGCAGCTTCGCGTCTTCCATTAGCCAGACAACCCAATACGGTTACTTGTGAGTTGCCGGCTGCATCTGGCCGATCGATCTGCGCTCCATGGTCCAACAAGACTTGCATTAATGGATTTTGTACTCCGGCTCGAAATGGGTGAACACTGGTAGCGGTTAGACCCAGCGGGGTAGCTCCGCCGCCGTACACATCTGCTTCAGCGTCAACCTCCGCACCCGCATTGAGAAGAATCTCGGCAATCTCGACGATATTTGGTGGAGTTTTTTGTCGATATCCTTCTACGCCATTAGCTGACACGTAATGCAGTAGAGTGGCGTTGCTCGTACGAGTTGACCGGATATGAACTAATTTTGGGTCCTGACGAATTAGCCGTTTCAATTTCTTTGTATCGCCAGCGATGATGGCGTCAACTGCAGATTCGAAACCGGCAATTCGCGATGACTTGTCAGCCATGCCTCTCAGGTGTTTCAGGAACTTCGGCCAATTCTCAAAATCATGTGATTGAGCAATGACAAGTTGAGCGTGAGCCAGGCGGCAATGCTTTCCGGCTTTGAGTTGTTGTGTTGCATACTCTGTGACTTGTCTCGTCTTGCGTGCCAGCCAGAAGGGAAGTCTTGGATCGTCAAGCTTATGTTTTTGCGCCAGTGTTTCAAGCCATTGCGTGGCCCACTTACCGATGGCTTGAGGGTCATCAGATTTACATGCCGTAACTAGTTTTCGTGCGAGCTTTTGATAAGTTTCATGCTTGGGCCTCGGTAGTAGTGGGATCGCGTCCTGTGAATTAGGGAACATAAGCTTTGCTCCTGAAGGAATCATTGGTCATATATCATTTGAAATTTTCCATTTATCATTGCTCGATGGTCTTCAGGCCACTGGCTTGCCCAGTGGTTCTTTACGCTCGTTGCTAATAACCGATCCTTGATTCTCACTCCTCCGCGCGCAAGCGCGCCGGAAGGGAAAGGCAAGCCCCTTGTAGCAACGAACGTGAACAACCACTGGGCAAGCCAGTGGCCTACAGACCGGGCAATGATAATTGATCAATTTCAAATGATATATGACCAATAATTATCTTCCTGACTGTACAATTCTGTTCTGCATCGCTATTCTCAAAGTATCCTTGTACCGCTCAGTACTTCTTCGACCTTACTTCTTGCCATCTCAAGTAAGGCAACCGTGATTGATACTCGCGCTTCAGAGTAAACTGGCGTCCCCAAACTAGGACCAGTCTCGTCGAGCGATACTTTTGACAAGAATCCTGTTTTACGTTGCAAGGACGGGATTGAAGGGGAGAGAGCTTGGATGGTGTGGAAAAAGGGAAGACCGGGCAACCTTTCTAGGTTGCTTTTTGTGTTTTGCACACTTCTTTATTGCACTTTAACTCCCATAAGTACGCTTGAGGCGCAGACTCCATCTCAAGGCCTAAACCCTACCGCTCCCGTTCCAAACAGTGGAGTCACAATTACTTCTCCGCTTCAGCAGCAACAAACACTGCCGGGCGCAGCAAGGGTCTCTAAAGCTCCAGACCAACTTTCGCTGAGCACCGCGATCGAACTCGCCCTGACAAACAACCTCTCGACCTTGTTGGCGCAGGAACAGAAACGGCAGGCCGCCGGCTTCAAACAGCAATCGCGTTCCGCCTTGTTGCCTAATATCGACGCAAACTCATTCCAGGCCAGCATTACCACAAATCTCGCTGCACTTGGTTTTCAACCCGGAACGTTTCCAGGACTAACGCAAACCTTTCTTGGACCATTCAATAATTTTGACGCCCGTGTACGTCTGGTTCAGAACATCTTCGACTTGAGTGCCATCCGAAACTACCAGTCGAGTCGAGCGGGGGAACGTATTGCTGAATATCAACTCTCCCTGGCTCGCGAACAAGTATCCGAAGCGACAGCCTTAACCTATCTGGAAACACTACGTACTGTCAGAAGCGTCTCTGCTGCAGAGGCGAATGTCGAACTTGCGACCGCACTTTTGAAATTGGCTGAGGACCAGCGAACTGCTGGAATTGCCACCGGCGTCGACGTAACTCGTGCTCAAACTAGACTGGCCCAGGAGAAGGTCAGTCTCGCCCAGGCGCACACAGCAGCAGAGCAGGCGAGTTTGAACCTGCAACGCGTAATCGGTGTGCCGCTCGGTTCCCCTCTTGTATTGACCGATCCGTTGCGTTTCACCGAGGAGCCACTGCCCGATACCACCTCGGCAGTCGCACAGGCTCTGACAACCAGGAATGAAGTACTCATTTCTCAAGCGCAGGTCGACATGCTCGATCTCGAACGCAAGTCAGTTAAGAGTGAGTATCTGCCCTCGTTGCAATTCCTGGCCGACTACGGCGTTAGTGGAATCACTCCTGATAACACGGCGTTGCCGACTCGACGAGTAGGCGTACAACTTAACGTACCCGTTTTCAATGGCGGGCTAACACAGGGAAGACTAACTGCCGCTACGAGTCGCGAGCACCAGGCTGAATTACAGTTGAGCAGTGTTCGAGGTCAGGTTGAAGAAGATGTACGACTTGCCCTATCAGGTTTGCGGACGACCGTGGAACGGGTTCGAGCTGCTGACGAAGCGCTCACCCTCGCTCAAAGAGAATTGCAGATGTCGCGCGATCGGTTCGCTGCTGGAGTGGCAGACAATCTAGAGGTTATCACCGCGCAAGCTTCGCTCGCGAATGCACGTGTAGCCCAGATTGAAGCTCTCGCTGTTTACAATGCGGCCCGCTTGAATTTGGCGGCGGCGCTTGGAAGGGCAGAACGTTTTCGTTGGTAGACGTTAGTGACACTGGCTTAAGGAGAGATTGAAGCGAAAGAGTTTATGAGTAGCGTAGTAGACAACGAAACAGAAACCCGCCCTCAGGCGGATTCAGTACTTCCCCAAAAAATCCTTGATGAGCGCGGTGAACCAATCGAGGAACAGGCAAAGCGGGAAGCTCTGAAACGTCCACTGTACCGGCGGCCAAAAATTCTAATAGCAGCAGTCGTCATTCTGCTGATTGCCACTATTGTGGGCGTGCGTTACTGGCTCTACGCGCGTAGTCATGAATCGACTGACGATGCTTTTATTGATGCGCACGTGACGCGAGTGAGTCCAAAAGTGTCAGGCTACATCGTCAAGGTCAACGTAAAAGACAATCAGCTTGTGAACAAGGGAGACGTAATCGCCGAGATCGACCCCCGCGATTTTCAAGTGAAGTTGGACCAGGCAAAAGCAGCACTTGCGGCTGGTCAGGCGCGACTCCAGGAGGCTCGTTCGGGAGTCGCGTTGAGTCGCGCTAATACCAAAGCAAACGTGCAACAAGCCGCGGCCACCATACAACAGGCAACAGCTGGAGTTTCAGCTTCGCGAGCCCAGGCATCAGCAGATACGAGTCGAGTATCGCAGGCGGCTGCGACGATCAACACAGCAAAGGCAAATCTCGAACAGGCTCGAGCTCAGGTCTCCGCCGCCGAGGCTGAACTGGTGCGCGCACGCGCTGACATCACTCGCTATCAGGAACTCTACAGCAAGGATGAAATCTCGCGTCAGCGTTTAGACCAGGCCGTCGCCACCGCAACGACTGCGGAAGCTCAGCTACAGGTGGCGCGAAACCGGGTCGTAGGTGCTGAATCTCAGGTAAATGAAATGCAGTCGTCGCAATCAGCGGCTGCTGATAATGCGCGCAAGGCGCAATCGCAAGTTGGTGTGGCTCAGGCACAAGTGAATGAGGCTACGGGTCGCCTGGCGCAAGCTAACGCCGGGGTACAACAAGTCGCCGTAAGTCAGGCGCAAGCTGAAACTGCTAACGCTTCTGTTGGACAACTTGAAGCCGCAGTCGAGCAGGCTGAGCTCGAACTGTCTTACACAAAAATTTATTCACCCGAAACCGGTCGCGTTACAAACAAAGCAGTTGAAGAGGGCGCTCTGGTCCAGGCCAACCAACCCTTGATGGCCATCGTACCCGGTGAAGTTTGGGTAACCGCGAACTTCAAAGAAAACCAGATTGGGAAAATGCAACCGGGCCAACCAGTCGAGATAACGGTCGATGCCTATCCCGATAAGATCTTTAAGGGCCACATCGACAGCCTGCAGGCAGGAACGGGAGCACGCTTCAGTTTGTTACCTCCGGAGAATGCGACTGGGAACTATGTCAAGGTTGTGCAACGCGTACCAGTAAAAATCGTTTTCGATGAACCTCCGGATCCGAAGCACATGCTTGCACCCGGCATGTCAGTAGTGCCTGAGGTGAAGGTTAGGTGAGCACACGCGATTCATTTAGAGCCCGTTTCGCGAATTCCAAGTCAAATAGTGATTCGCAAGTCTGGACTCCAAGTTTTAGTCCCTGGTTAATTGCGGCGTCTGTAATGCTCGCGACCTTTATGGAAGTGCTCGACACTTCCGTTGCGAACGTCGCATTACCTCATATTGCTGGTAATCTTTCCGCCACTCCCGAAGAAGCAACCTGGGTTCTAACCAGTTATCTAGTCTCAAACGCGATTATTCTTCCCACCACTAATTGGTTGGGCAGGTTTTTTGGTCGCAAGAGATTTCTGATCATCTGCATCATTATCTTCACTCTCTCTTCAGCTCTGTGTGGAGCCGCGAGCTCACTTGGCTTTTTGATCATCGCCAGAATTCTCCAGGGTGCAGGCGGCGGCGCGTTGCAGCCGATCGCTCAGGCCATATTGATGGAGAGTTTTCCGCCGGAAAAGCGTGGCTCTGCGATGGCGGTGTTTGGCATGGGTGTAGTGGTTGCGCCCATTGTTGGTCCAACTCTCGGCGGTTGGATCACAGACAATTATTCCTGGCGCTGGATCTTCTATATCAATATTCCGATCGGCATTCTTGCGATCCTGATGACCAACATGTTCATAGAAGATCCTCCCTATATTCGCCAACAACGCCCGGGACGTATTGACTACTTCGGGTTCGCGTTTATGGCACTTGGACTCGGCACACTGCAATTAGTGCTCGACAAAGGGCAGGAAGAGGACTGGTTTTCGTCGAATCTCATCACTGTTACGGCGATTTTTTCCATTGTGATGCTAGTGACGTTTATAGTTTGGGAGCTGAAATCGAAAGAGCCAATTGTGGATCTGCGGGTGCTCAAGAATCGTAACTTTAGTGTCGGGACAGTACTCATGACGGCAATGGGAGTGGTGCTTTACGGAACCATCGCTCTACTGCCACTCTTTTTGCAGACCTTATTGGGTTATCCCGCGGTTACTAGTGGCATGGCGGTCAGTCCGCGCGGGTTTGGCTCGATCGCGTCTATGATTCTGGTTGGTCGCCTGATCGGAAAAATAGATGGACGCTATCTCGTGATGTTTGGCTTTATAGTCCTGGGCTATGCCACTTTTCTGTTCAGCGACATAAATCTGCAAGTCACATCGAGCAGTATTGTTTTCCCCAACATTGTTGGCGGCTTCGCGATGGGCTTTATCTTTGTTCCACTGACAACGATGGCAATGGGCACATTGTCAAACGAGCAAATGGGAAATGCGTCGGGTGTTTTTAACCTGATGCGTAATACAGGTGGCAGTATCGGGATAGCCGCGATGACAACTATGTTGGCTCGTGGTAGTCAGATTCATCAAGCAGCATTGGTTCATCATGTGAATCCTTACAACCCGGCATTGCAGCAGCGGATGCAGGAAATGACGGGCGCTGGAGTGGACAGTCAACAAGCATTTGGCGCGATTTACGGCGCCGTCACAAGACAAGCGATGGTGTTGTCCTATATCGACAACTTCAGGTTCCTCGCTTTCATTTGTGCGGTGTGCGTGCCCGCTGCGTTTCTTTTCAAACGCGTGCGTGCCCGCAAAGGCCCCGTCGCAATGCACTAGTTGCTTATGGATGCATTTCAGGAATTGCAGTAAGGAAGGGGCAGATCATTGGTCATATATCATTTGAAATTTCTCATTTATCATTTGCAAGTAACGATAGTATCGACTGAATCCGAGCGCAGGTCTGAATAAATGATAAATGAGAAATCTCAAATGATATATGATCAATGATTCTTATCATGCCCGAAGGATCTAAAGGTACCCGTCATTCATAACGCAGTGCTGACAATGGATCGATTCGCATTGCACGTCGAGCGGGTAAGTAGCAGGCTGCAAGCGCAACTGAAAAGAGCAAAAGCGAAATCGTCATAAACGTTCCCAGATCCGCCGCCGTCACGCCAAAAAGTAAACCCGATAATAAGCGTGTAAGAGCAAGGGCTGCCGCCAGTCCGAGTGACAGTCCAATTATAATGAGAAGAACTCCCTGTCGCAGGATAAGAAACAGGACTTGGCGTGGTTGCGCACCAATCGCAAGGCGTAACCCGATTTCGCGTGTGCGCAAAGCGACTGAATAGTTCATAACTCCAAAAATTCCTACCGCTGATAACAGCGTAGCTATACCCGCAAAGAGACCCAGCAACAGTGTGTTGAACCGTGCGCGACTCACGCTTTCAGCCATCACCTGATTCATGGTCCGAAGATCCGATACTGGTTGATTTGGATCGAGTGAGCGGATCTCTCGCTGAACAGCTGGAGCGAGTGCTGCGGGGTCGCCGTCGGTTCGAATTACAAAAGTCATGAAAGAATAGGTGAGATCAGGATGCGGAAAATAAACTGCTGGCTCAAACTGATCCATCAAACTCTCGTATCGCATGTTTCCGACGACGCCGACAATTTCAGTCGGAGTCGGTTTCTCAAACATAGCCACGCTAATTACTTTTCCAATCGGATCCTCGCCGGAAAAGTATTCACGCGCGAAGGCTTCATTTATCAGCACCACGGATCTTGGCTCCCTGGATTCGACGTCGCTAAACTGACGTCCTCGGAGGAGAGGGACGCGCAACGCCTCGAAATATCCAGCATCAGCGACGCGAACATCTGTTGATGGCTCTTCACCTGGCGCTGGTGCAGGACGCCCAGCCACGGTAAATCCCGTCGCTGAACCCAGCCCACCATAAAATGGCAAGTAGTTGACGATGCCAGCCGCTCGTACTCCGGGTAAGGTTTTTATATGGTCCAATGCTTGATGGAAGAAGCCTATGACCTGTGGATCTTCTCGATACTTTGATCCAGGCAAACGCACTACCATCGTCAACACATTATTTGATTCAAAGCCGCGATCGACCTGCTGCAGTCGTACAAAACTTTTTACAAGAAGTCCGGCACTTGCGAGTAACACAACTGCGAGTGCAATTTCGGATACAACAAAGACACTGCGAAGCTTACGGCTGCCATTTGCCTGTCCAGCCTCTCCCTTACCTCCGTCTTTGAGCGAATCGTTTAGATTGAGTCGTGTAATTTGGAGGGCAGGTGCGAGTCCAAAAATTATCCCAGTCAAGAGCGAGATGCCGAGCGTCCACAGGAGCACTGATGAATTCAATCCAACGGTCTGCAGGTTAATGAGATCTTGAGGACTTATTGCGACGAGCGCCTTTATTCCAAACCAAGCGAACCCTAGTCCAAGCAGACTCCCGAGAAAGGCTAGCAGAATGCTCTCGGTTAATAGTTGTCTCACTATTCGTAATCGGCTGGCTCCAAGAGCTGACCGCAGCGCAATCTCTTTCTCTCGTGACGTTGCCAGTGAGAGTAAGAGGTTTGCGACGTTGGCACAGGCAATTAACAAGACGAAACCAACAGCGCCAAGGAGCAACCAGAGGCCACGCCGTACATTGCCGAAGAACTGGTCGCGCAAAGGCAACACTTCTGCGCTGTAGTTCTTATTGAACTCGGGAGCTTCTTGCGACAGACGCGATGCAATGGTCCTCATTTCTGCGGCCGCACTTTCGGCCGAAACACCATTTTTCAAACGCGCCACAGTTGAGAGAAATCGACCTCGTTGACCCGCCACACTAGCGTCGCTTGGCATTGATAATGGGATCCATAGTTCTGCTGGTCTTCCTGTCCCCGAACGTTGGCGGATGTGAAATTGAAAGTTGGGAGGCATTACGCCGACCACCGTGACAGGCACACCATTCAGCATTATTGGTTTGCCTATCAGATCCGTTTGCGCTCCGAAACGGCGTTGCCAAAGACCGTAGCCCAAGACAGCCACATTAGTTCGACCTGTTGTGGCGTCATCTGTCTGGAGTGTGCGACCCAGGAGCGGTTCGACGCCCAGCACCTTAAAAACCTCAGGATTGGCCAATTGCATGGTCAATTCTTCAGGTTCACCGTTCCCTGTAAGATTTACCCGTTGGTCTGCGAAGGCGGCCAGACTGTCAAAGCTGGTTGACTGTTCACGCCAGGCTCGAAAGTTGGCCCGTGAGGTGCTGTTCTGATGTCGGCCCTCAGGAGTGATTTCCCAAACCATCACGATGCGATCGGCATCGCGGTAAGGCAGCGGTCGCAATAAGAGTTCGTTCACGACGGAAAAAATGGCCGTGTTCGCGCCGATGCCGAGTGCCAGGGTCAAGATTGCAACAACGGTAAAAACTCTATGCTTCAGAAGTACGCGAGCGCCATAGCGAATGTCTTGCAGTAAGGTCTCAAAGAGTCCACCGCCCTTTACGTCGTACGCGTCATCGCGGATCTTAGAGGTGTTTCCAAAATTGCTAATGGCCTTATCGCGAGCTGCCTCGGGCGATAGGCCGCGTGCGATTAATTCCTCGGTCTGCATCTCGACATGCGAACGCATTTCGCGGTCGATGTCGTCTATCACGTTGTCACGGCCAAGTAGCGCGCGCATGCGGTCACGAAGTAAATTGAACCATTTCATCTCGTTAGACCCTTAAGTAGCTTGTCGAATTTTGGTCACGGCGAGCACCAGTCGATCCCAACTGGCTTCCTCGGCTTCAAGCTGTTTACGTCCGGCTCTAGTAAGTTTGTAAAACTTCGCATCGCGTCCGGTCTGATGAACCGCCCACTTTGATGCTACCCATCCTTTTTGTTCGATACGGTAAAGAGCTGGATACAGTGAGCCTTGTTCGACGTGCAGCATTTCTTCAGAGAGTTGTCGGATACGTTGAATTATTCCGTAGCCATGCAATTCGCCGACTGAGAGTGACTTGAGGATGAGCATGTCAAGCGTCCCTTGCAATAGATCAGCTCTGTCTTTTGCCACAGTGTGTCCTTACTCGAGATTTGGATGCGTGATGCCTAGAATCTCAAAGCATAGTAGACGTCGATGCCTAGAATGTCAAAGTGTAGGAAAAAATGTCCGACAAGCTTCAGCTTGTCGCCAACCTTACACACTTGTAACGGCATTGGCTTTATACAAAAAGGGAAATTCCACTCACGGCAGTGAGTGGATGGTTCAGATCCTCTCTACAAGAAGGACGTTACAGAGATGGGATTCGTGAGTCACGTTTGTCAGTCCTTGTAGAAAGAATCTGAACCATCCACTCACTTCCGTAAGTGGGATTTGTGCTGTTTGTGCAAAGCCAGGGGGGTGGCCACGGGGCCCCTACAATCTTATGTGATGTGATTCGAGAGTATGCTCGTCAAACTAATTGCAGTTGACGGGAGAATTCCCTGGCAGTTTGTGGCCGATCATCTGGCTCTTTGGCGAGAGCGTGCATTATTGCGGTTGATACTCTTCTCGGAATCTTTAACGTCGACGGCAAAGGCGGAGGTGGTTCAGACAAATGTTGTTTGATGAGGTCTGATACCGTCTCACCCGCGAAGGGTCGCTTGCCCGACAGCATTTCGTAGAACATAGCACCGAGGCTGTAGACATCCGAACGCGTGTCGAGTGGTTCGCCAAGACATTGCTCCGGTGACATATAGTAAGGCGTTCCTACGACTGTTCCAGGTGCTGTCACGACATCATCCATCAGAATTTTAGCCAGCCCAAAGTCCACTACGCGAATAGTTTCGAACTCATAGTCATCATCCGGAGCAACCACGATGATGTTCTCTGGTTTTAGGTCCCTGTGAATCACCTCGTGGCGGTGGGCCGCAGCAACGCCTGCACATATCCCTTTCATGAGTCTCAGTGCGCGTTCGGTAGGAAAGTGGTCGGCACTCTTCAAGAGTTCGCGAAGTGGTGTGCCCTTTACAAACTCCATCACGATGTATGTTGGCGCTTGGCCATTGCCTTCACCAAAGTCGTGAATAGTGATGACGTTTGCATGATGCAAGATCCCTGCCGCACGAGCCTCCCTGCGGAACCTTGCCAGCGCAGCTTCGTCATGGACGAACTTAGGAAGTAGGATTTTAACGGCAACCTCGTCGCCGATGTGGACTCGGCGAGCTCGATAGACAATACTCATCCCTCCTTCTCCAAGTCGCGCTAGCAATTCGTACTTGCCGTCGATTGATTGTCCAATCAGTGGATCCGGGTCAAACAAACGTACAGTTGGAAGTGAAGCTGAGTGGTGGGATTCATAGTAAGGATGTGCTCCCGAGCCGGGTAAGGTGAGCGGCGTTCCGCACTCAGGACAAAACATCGCCTGCTCATCGAGGAACAACTCACACTCTGGACAGAACGGGTATTGATCACGTAGGTCGATAAACAGTTCATCGAGTTGATCCTCAAAAATCTCCAAGCCACTCTCCCCTGCCGAAAAACTACGCAACCGTCCGTGGATGTCAAATAAGTAATAAGCTGGAACGAACCCGAGATAATTGAGGAAGGAATCCCGCAGTTTATTATTGTTATCCATAGCGCAGGGTTCGGTCAGGTTGAACCTTGTTACCACATCTTTGACTACCTTCGGATCGGTCAGAGTTCCGACGGTCGGAATATGAACCGCTACGACGCGTAGTCCTTCACGCTTGCGTTGGTCGCGCAATTCCGCAACCTGCGTCAGGTTTGATAGCGATACTTCGGAGCCGATTGACCAGAAATGAACGAGGGTAGGATGGCCCTTTGTCTCAGGCGCGTCAGCTGTCGCCTGGTTGAGCCACTCTTTGACACTCTCGAATGACGGCAGCTGGGAGTCAACCTTCATTAGCTGACAATATTAGCACGAGTGGTACGAGTGAATTATTTCCACGTTGAATCCGGCAGGCGAAAACATTCGACCCATCTGCCTTTACTGATAGGTGATTCGATTACTCCGTTCAGAACATCCATGGCCTCGATAGCCGTTTTCTCTTCAGTGACCCAACCAATGTGAGTGGCGCCTATGGTGAGGATGTCACACGCCTGGGCACTTCCAATCGGAATACTCGTGCCGACTGTCTTTGCCAGAAAATTAGGAATGCCATACTGAACCGGTTTATTTAGTGTTGTCGACAAACACCAATTGATAAAGCCAATACAGTCGAAATGGCGGACGTCAACACATGATTCACCCCAAATGGTTGAGCGCGCTGAGTTGTTGCCCAAAGAGCTGTTTGGACGCGGCCAGCGAAACGCCGATGGATTTGCTGCATTCTCGCTTAGCTCCTTCAACTGGTCGGCAGTCAAGGCTTTCCATTTCAGGGCTAATGCTTTCGCTAGATTTGCTTTTCCTCCCATTTCTTCAAGAGCAAAGGGCGTGTCGATGACCAGAGGACGTCCGCCACAAGCCAATCGTCCAAAATCAGATGTGTCGGCGAAAGCGGCGAACAGCATTGGAGCTTGTATGCCAAACTTCTTCGCATCAGGTGCATTGGGTTTTTCGAAATCGAATGTGTCTAGGTTCGGGATGTTCGGATGTAGTGCTGCTTTTTGGGGCCGATACGAAGCGCCATCCTTATTGCCAGGTGTATTTCCTGCGGCACTCCACAAATAGTGAGCTCCGACTTGTTCTCGTGCTGTAGCGATCAGACGTTGTTTAGTTGCTTCGACGTCTTCAGCCATTCTTCAAAACGCTCCTTTGCTAACGACTAATCTTATCAGGCAACTTACCATACGCTTATTAGTATCGCTCTCTAATGACCGCAAGGTGATGTCTTATGTGGGCAATTAAGAAGAAGGCGATTGCGCGAACAGACATTGGATGAGTTACGACGTTGCACCAGCGTCGACTCTGTTCTTCAGTAATATTTTCGAGCAATGACACAGAACCAGCGCGAACTGTTTTGAATTCCGCAATGAGACTAGCCAGGGAACGTTTCGAGAGGTCGACACTGCGAGCATAAAGCTCTTCATCCATTCGATAAAAGGTTGATTCGTCACCGCGAGCGGCAGCCAATGCGCGAACTGCAAACACTCGTTCCGTGTCGATGAGGTGCATCAGGATCTCTTTGATGGTCCACTTTCCTGGTGCGTAGCTGAAATCATGCTTTTCCGGTGAAATACGTTCAAAAGACTCGACAGCCTCAGCTGTGTTTCGCCGCAGTATATTCAGGTAATCATCTTCCTCGAGTACCAGGTCAAAGTACTTTTGGTAGCCTGAATGATACTCGTCTCGGTTCGGTCTATGCATGACTTCTATTGGGATCATACTCAAGACCCGCCCTCCATGTCGCGTGTGCATGCTTCTCTGCGTCTCCGCGTCTCTGCGTTCTCGGCATCTCTGCGTTTGAACCTGGTCTCACGTTACATGTCAACGCAGGGGACGCCACACGCACCAAGCTCCATGATTCCCCTAAATTTTCCACGACTAGCCAAAGTTTCGAAATTCCATTTTTTGGATCAGACCGAGAATACCTCGGATAAGACCGTCTGATCGTTGACTTTAGGTTCAGTCGTTAGTAAAAGGTCAGCAACAATATCAAGCATCGTTTCTTAGTAAACAGTCTTTCCACAATCTCTAATCAGGAGAAATATCATGAAACGTCTCACTACACTTGCGAACCTGATAACAATCGCTGGGTTAGCACTGGTTTGCGCCGGCAGTGTTATGGCCCAACCAAAAGCTAATGCCTGGGAGCCAGAGATGCAGTTAAAGATCAGAGCCGTTGGCAGTCCAAGAGTTTCTCCTGATGGCAAGAAACTAGTGTACACGGTCAATGAGGCCTTGATGACGGCGGACAAGAGTGAGTTTGTGACTCAGGTTTGGCTCGCCAATATAGCTACTAAGCAAAGTATCCAGCTTACGTTTGGCGATAAGTCTTCAACCAATCCGAAATGGTCGCCGGACGGCAATTGGATTGCTTTCACCTCCAATCGAAAAGACAACAAAAACAATCTCTTCGTTCTGAGTGCAAACGGCGGTGAGTCGGAAATGTTGACGGACGTGAAAACCAGCGTAGTGAATTTCGAGTGGTCGCCGGACGGTCGTTCAATCGCTTTCACAATGGCTGACACGAAAAGTGATGAGGAAGAAAAGAACGACAAAGGCAGGAATGATTTTCGCTGGGTTGACGAAAACTTCAAGATGGCTCGGCTCTACGTGCTGCCGGTGCAAAAGGATGCAGATGGTAAACGTGAGCCGCGGAAGTTAACTACCGGAAACTACAACGTGAATGGATACGACTGGTCTCCTGATGGTTCGCGTATCGCGTTTAGTTTCACCAAGACACCCGGTGCAAATGACTGGACCACATCAGATATTTCGATCATTGAAGTAGCATCGGCAAAAGTTACCGTACTGGCTGACACGCCTGCCGCCGAGGTCTCGCCAGTGTACTCGCCTGACGGAAATTCGATCGTGATTTTTGCCAGCGACAATCCACCTCGTTGGGCGCAGAGTGGCAACTTTCAAGTCTTCGCGGCCAACGGTGGTACGCCAAAGAATCTGGTTGCTTCGTTTGATGCCCAACCCGGAGTCATCGGCTGGTCTTCTGACAATAAACGTATCTACTTTGGCGAAGAGAAAGGCACCGAGACCAAGATCTATGCGCTCGACGTCGCCGCGAATCGAAGTGAAGAAATCAAGATGAGTCCGGCAGTAATGGGTGCAATCAGTATCAACCGGACCGGTACGATGTTTAGTTTTGTGCGTCAAACTCCCGAGCTTCCAGGGGATGCGTATGTCGCTTCGATTTCTGATTTCTCACCAATTCAGATCAGCCGAGCAAATGCCGATTTGAAGATGCCGCCGTTGGGTCGGACCGAAGTCATTCGTTGGAAATCAAAAGATGGAAAAGAGATCGAAGGACTTCTGACTTACCCGATAGGATACCAGGCCGGACAACGCGTGCCGTTGATACTAAATATTCATGGTGGTCCAGCCGGTGTATTTCAACAAACATTTATCGGTGGACGTGGTGTTTACCCGCTGGCAACCTTGGCGGCGCGCGGATACGCGATCCTTCGGTCGAACCCTCGTGGTTCTAGCGGTTATGGTGTGGAATTTCGTCGCGCTAACACTAAAGACTGGGGCGGCGGAGACTATCAGGATCTGATGACCGGTGTGGATAAGGTCATTGAAATGGGTGTTGCCGATCCGGATCGCCTGGGGGTAATGGGCTGGAGTTACGGTGGGTTCATGACTTCGTGGATCGTAACGCAGACAAGCCGATTCAAAGCAGCTTCTGCCGGTGCGCCAGTCACAAACCTGATGAGCTTTAACGGAACAGCGGATATCGCTTCGTTTGTCCCAGATTATTTTGGCGGTCAATTTTGGGAGGCGATGGACCTCTATCAAAAGCACTCGCCGATATTCAATGTCAAAGGTGTCAAAACGCCGACGATGATCCAACAGGGTGATGCAGATGTGCGCGTACCAATTTCACAAGGCTACGAGTTTTATAATGCACTGAAGGCACAAGGAGTGCCCACTCGGATGCTTGTCCTGCCACGCCAACCGCATGGTCCAACTGAACCAAAGATGCAGCTGGTGGCGATGAAGGCAAACCTGGAATGGTTTGATAAATACCTCGGCGCCAAGCCAGAGACTTCTCGAAACTAGTACAAGTTTCTCTTATCCGAAAACAGTCAGGGCGGCCCAAGGCCGCCCTGAAATATTTTACGATGCTGTCTATTGAGTTAACCGCCGTGCGCCGCGGCCATTCGCTTGTCCATCTCTTCCGGGGTTACATCTTCCTTGTGCGTGGCTACAGTCCAAACGTGACCGAAGGGATCCTTAAGTGTTCCTGATCGGTCGCCATAGAACTGATCTTGTAACGGTTTTAACTCGGCACCGCCAGATGCAATTGCCTGTTTGTAAGTCTTGTCAACATCATCGACATAGATCATTAAACTTACCGGCGTGCCGTTCAATGCTTTTGGCCCAACGTATCCCATACTTGGTTGTTCGTCGGCAAGCATTATCGGAGAATCTCCGATCTTAATCTCAGCGTGCCCAACCTTGCCTTCATGATTCATGCGAAACAGTTCGATTGCACCGAACGCCTTCTTGTAGTAATCAATCGCCGCAGCCCCTCCATTGACAATCAGGTAAGGGGTGACGGAATGGTATCCGTCTGGAATCGGTTTTACTTTCGCCATCTCATTCTCCTCTCGGTTTTGTAGGTTTATTATTTTCACCCATATGATTTCGGGGATTTAGAATAAAATGAAACTAACTAATAGGTGTGACATTCAAGTAAAGACTTGTTAAGAGATGTGAAATTTTTGAGTTGAATTCTGAAAGGTGAGGGTTGGACAAGAAGGTCGAGATTAGGCAAACAACGGCATCTGCAGAGGTTTCAGACCTTCTCCCGCACTTTGTGGCGCAAATACCACCAACTGCCGAGACTCTGTGTAAAAAACTAGAAATCGTCACATCGCCAAAGATTGTCGAATGCCTCTGATCTGCGTGGAATGAGGTCAGTATCGAAAATGCGGTAGCGTCGGGTCGACGATTCATTACAAAAGGCTTGATTGGAACGGCCTACCCGGACGCTACCGCGCTTCGGTACTGACCTCATTGCACGCAGATTCGGGTAACCCACGAACGTGCCGTTGGTGGGATTTCCCAGTGAAACAACCTCGCGCGATCTCATTAAGAACGGATAGAATGTACAGCTCTTCATTCTATCTCAAACCCAAAATCGGTTGGTCCAGGAATTCAAAACGATGAAACCGCGACTATTGAAACCAAACAGCGCTTGGATGCTGTCCACCATTATTTGTGTCGCACTATTGACACTAGTACCTGAGACCGCAAACGCCCAGGGAACTGCCGCAGATTATGAACGCGCCAATTCGTTGAAGGCGAAGTATGAAGGAGCAGCGATTGATATCGCAGGGCCGGCGACGTGGCTCGGGAATTCGAATCGCTTTTGGTATCGCAAATTGTCGAGGGGCAATAATGAGTACATCATTGTCGACGCTCAAAGTCTTCAGAAACAACCGGCTTTCGACCAGGCAAAGATCGCTGCGTCTCTCTCCAAGTTAATCGGAGGCACCTACAAACCACAGGATTTGCCGTTAACAGGTCTAAGGTTTGACAACACTGCCAATGGATTCTTCGCAACTGTAGATGGCGTGTCGATTCGCTGTTCAGTTACGGACTACAGTTGTACAAAAGTTGAGCTTCCACCACGTGGTCAGCGGCCTCAGGTAACAGTTCCATCTCCGGACCGAAAGTGGGAAGCGCTGATCAATAACTACAATCTTGTGATACGCGCATCAGGGTCTCGGGATCTGATTTATCTGAGCACTGATGGTTCAGAAGGAAACTACTATGACCCGTTATCAATTGCCTGGTCCCCTGACTCAACGCGGCTAGTAGCGTATCGAGTTAGACCAGGTTACAGACGCGAGGTGCATTACATCGAATCCTCGCCCGAAGACCAGTTGCAACCAAAACATTCGTCCATTATCTACGCGAAGCCTGGCGACGTACTCGACCTTGAGCAACCGGTTTTGTTTGACGCTGTTAACAAGAAACAATTCGCCATTGCCAATACTCTCTTTCCAAATCCTTATGAACTTACAAATCCAGTCTGGTGGAAAGACAGTCGCGGCTTTACGTTTGAATACAACCAGCGTGGGCATCAGGCCTATCGTCTGATCGAGGTGAGCGCTTCGGATGGAACCGCACGTACGCTCATTTCCGACGATCCGAAAACTTTCTTTAGTTACAGGCCGGCGAACGGAAACTTAGCTGACTCCGGAAAGTACTATCGTTACAACATCGACGACGGAAAAGAAATTATCTGGATGTCGGAACGCGATGGATGGGGTCATCTATATCTCTTCGATGGAACAACGGGTCAGTTGAAGAATCAGATTACGAAGGGCGACTGGGTAGTCAGAGGCATACAGCGAGTTGACGTTGCGACCCGCCAGATCTGGTTCAGTGCAGGAGGTATGTATCCAGATAAGGATCCATATTTTGCCGACTATTATCGAATCAACTTTGATGGCACCGGTCTGACAAGGTTGACTTCAGCAGCTGCCAATCACAATGGGTCTTACTCGGCTGACGGTCAGTTTTTTGTCGAAAACTATTCACGCGTTGACCTTGCTCCGGTGTTGGAGTTACGCAAAGTTTCAGACAACAGCGTTATTGCAACGCTTGAAAAAGGCGATACCAGCGAACTTCTTAAAACCGGATGGAGGGCGCCTGAGGTTTTTACAGCGAAGGGTCGAGACGCCAGAACCGATATATGGGGAATCATTATTCGCCCCTCAAACTTTGATACGAAGAAGAAGTATCCGGTTATTGAGAACATCTATGCTGGGCCACAGGGATCGTTTGTACCGAAGTCGTTTCTGACCTATTCGACGATGATGGCGCAGGCTGATATTGGTTTCATAGTTGTTCAGATCGATGGAATGGGCACGGCTAACCGTTCGAAAGCGTTTCACGACGTTGCCTGGAAAAATTTGGGCGACGCTGGTTTCCCAGATCGAATTCTGTGGCACAAAGCAGTAGCAGCAAAGTATCCGTCGTACGACACAAGTCGTGTTGGACTGTATGGAGGATCGGCTGGCGGACAAAACTCGCTCGGTGGACTCTTATTTCACCCGGAGTTTTACAAGGCAGCCGTGTCGTATGCCGGGTGTCATGACAATAGGATGGATAAGATCTGGTGGAACGAACAGTGGATGGGGTGGCCACTTGGACCACAATATTCAGCTTCATCAAATGTCGACAATGCCTATCGATTACAAGGGGATTTGCTATTGATCGTCGGTGAGATGGACACGAACGTCGATCCTTCGTCGACTATGCAAGTGGTCCATCAATTGATGAAGCATAACAAGAATTTTGATCTTCTTGTGGTTCCGGGAGCCAATCATCCGGCTGCGCGCGGGGATCAGTACGCTGCTTATGGTGATCACAAACGATACGACTTCTTTGTACAGCATTTAATGGGAATTCTGCCGCCGTCCTGGAATCAGGTACCGGAAAAGAGCACTCAGATTAGCCGGACTAACTGATTCTTCAGGAAGTCCCTTTTAAGATCTTAAGTACTAACGTCCGCGTCGGCGTTGAGAGATAGTATTGGAAGGAACGCGCGATCGGATCGCCAGGTTGTTCGAGACGCATGGCCAGTCGGAGTGCGTCTCCGGGTCTGGATCTGCGTAGTTTGCGACAATAGTTTTCAAGACTCCGCAATCGCTGGGCGAGACCGGCATTATCTGTGGCAGAAAAGCGCTGTTCAATGTAGCGACTAAACGCAAAGAAGTGTTCTTCTTCGAACGCCACTTGACGATCTGGTAATTCGAGTTCAAATGGCTCAGGCGGTTCGCTGGTCCCCTTAAGCTCGGCGAGAGTTAGTTCGCGAGCAATCCGATCACCCGAGTAAAGCACCTTTTTCACATATACATAGCGATCACTAGTTGTGGCCATGTTATCACCTGGGCCATAAATATCGGTCTTCTTAAACCAGTCTTCCACCAATTGAGCCTGGCCTTCGAACCCAAAGCTCTCCCAGGAGTTTCCGATCGTGTATTTGTACAAGTCCTTCACTGGATCCCAATTGCTAGGACGAGGTACATAGACAAATCTGGGTGGTCTGCCAGCGACTATTCGCATCGGAGGTGAATACTTAGCGATAGCGGCGCCCGTATGGACGGCGAGGGCTTTGGCCCTTGTCAGAGTGCCATTCTTGTATTGCCACACATGGACCACTTCATGGACCAGTGTGTTTGGATCGTCTGTCGAGAGATCACCTTTGAATAGGCTCGGACCCACCATTATCGAGAAGTCCGAATCGGTGAAGGGGGTACCTGTCGGAGAGAGACCGTCGCGAATTCTAATCTTTGAAAAGGGTGGTAGAGTCGCCTGGAGAAAGACTTTTCTGATTAGTTGTTCTTCACCTTTTGTCAGTAAACGCTCGTTGTCGCCAAACAAACCCATAACGCGAAGCCTAAGTAGTCGCAATCATTATTGTCAATCTTCGATTCCAGGAGTCATTGGTTTTCTCAGTCACAGAGTTCAGCGTCGAGTGGCAACGTTCCCGCTAAAAGGTTGCGGCATGTCGGCGACCGTATACGCCATCACCGCCATTGTTGCCACGCAAAGTGCTAGATCTTGTGGATTGATCTTATCCAGAGTGTCCGCCTGAGTGTGATGAATGTCGAAGTACCTCGCATTGTCGACGTCAAAACTAGCGCCCACTACCCCGTCGCTCATAATTGGTCCAATGTCTGCTCCACCACCGTTCGGTGCAATTCGATCCGCACGAATGCCCGAAAGCAGTCTGGCGATTTCCTGCATGTTTGCGCGTGCCTGTAGCGGGGCTGTAGCTGCAAGACCAAAACCAAGCGGCCGAAACGTACCCGAGTCAGACTCGATAGCAAGCACGTGTTTTGCGAGCTCAGCTTTATGAGCGTCGCGGTAACCATTTCCACCGCGCAGTCCATTTTCTTCATTGGTCCATAAGACAACTCGAATGGTGCGACGCGGTTTCAACCCCAGTTCCTTGATCAAACGCACAGCTTCCCAGGCAATGATGCATCCTCCTCCATCATCGTGAGCTCCCTGGCCAACATCCCACGAATCAAAATGACCACCCACAAGCACCACTTCATCCGGTTTTTCAGATCCTTTTATTTCTGCAACTACATTTGCCGATTCGGCATCAGGAAGAAACTTTGCCTCCATCTTCAACTTCAGTATCGGATGATCTCCTCGATCATTCATTCGTTGCAGCAACTCTGCTCCTTCGATCGTGATTGCGGCAGCAGGAATTTTTGGCTGAGCTTCGTCGTATGTGATTGCTCCGGTATGCGGGGTGTAGAGACTGACTGGTGTAATCGAGCGCACTACCACAGCGAGAGCGCCGTACTTAGCGGCACGCGATGGTCCAGCCCAGCGGTAGCGTCCAGTCTCACCATAAGTTGTAAACGGTGCGTTGTAGACCACGATCTTCCCTCGCACGCGTTCACCGAGTTGGTCTAATTCTTCAAAGCTTCTAACTACTATTGCTTCAGCGCTGATACCTTCAACCGGAGTGGCTGTGCTGTTACCCAGACCCAACATCGTTAACTTTCGCGACACCGGACTGGTCAATTCGAGACTCTCGTTTCCTCGCACCCAGTAAGGGACCATCACTTTCTCAGCTCTTACATTATCGAGACCGTCTTTTTTCATCTCCGCCACTGCCCATTCGATTGCCAACTCAAGACTTCTCGAACCGCTCAGGCGATTGCCAATGTGATCAGTCAGGTGAGCAAGCCGTTGGTAAGCACGGTCGTTGGTCAAAGCTGCACCGATGATGCGTCCGGCGGTGGTGCGATAGTCATCAATCTTGACAGTTGGGGAAGGCAATACGACGGCTGTCGGAGGCGACGTCGGTTGCGCGGGTTCTTGCGATCGTAAAACGGGTGTGCAAATCAACAAGAGCGTGAGTGCCAGCGATGGTAAGAGACGCACGTCTAAGACAGTCCTCCAATGTTTTTCTTAACGAGACGAAATGTGTGTTCCGCCAGTTTAGCTGATTGCAGATTGTTTGAGTACAACCCAGCGTCCCGACAAGAGGAAGTTGCTGAAGGGTAAGTTTGAGCGACCAGGAATCGTTCGCCAGAATCGATTGGGGCCAGAGAAGGCACAAAGAGTCGAAATACCACCCACTGCCGTGGGTGGGATTCTTGAGTTTTTGTGCAAACTCCTCGTTATGCTAAACCAACTGCTGCGGCTGTTTCAGTAAGAACGCCTTTTTCCAGATGACGTTGCTCTTTTGCAAAGCTCGCAGCGTGAGGATCGTGGGTTACTAGCATGATTGTCTTTTTCAGTTCTAGGTTTAGAGTTGAGAGGATCTGCATAATCTCCTCGCCCGAACGTGCGTCGAGATTACCCGTTGGCTCGTCGGCAAGTATCAGGTCGGGGTCTGTGACAATTGCACGGGCGATTGCTACTCGTTGTTCCTGACCGCCTGAGAGTTGTTTGGGGCGATGATTCATTCGATCAGAAAGACCGACAAGTTCAAGCGCTGTTTCGACATTCTTCTTGCGTTCATTCTTGCTTAGTTTGGTTAACAGTAATGGCAATTCGACGTTTTCGAATGCTGTAAGTACAGGAACCAGGTTGAACGTTTGGAAGATATAACCAATGTGAGCGTTGCGCCAGACCGCCAGTTGACTCTCGCTCAACCGTGCGAGTTGGGTGCCCATAACTTCAACTTCGCCTTCAGTGACTCGATCGATTCCAGCCAGCAGATTGAGTAGAGTGGACTTGCCTGAGCCGCTTGGTCCCATCAATGCAAAGAAGTCGCCCTCCTCGAGGTCAAGATCGACATTGTCCAAGGCGACCACTTCGAATCCATCTCTGGAGAAGCGTTTACTGACATTCCGTACGCGAACTATCGATGCAGCCATATTGTTTAGAGTCTCCTGCTACTGAATCTTAACGCGATCGCCGTCGCGCAATTTTTCGACGCCCGTCGTGGCGACAGTTTCGTTTCCACTCAAGCCATCGAGCACGGTGTAGGCATCGCCATTCTCTTCACCCAGGCGAACCGTTCGCTGCTCAACTCTATTTCCTTTGACTACGAAAACAAACGCGGTGCCATCCTTCTTTACAACTCCAAGTTTGGGAACCATCACCTTCGCTACTGGACGGTTCTCAGACCCGGTGGGTTTCTCTGCCAGGAAGTTAACCCGGGCGTTCATTTCTGGTCGTAAATGTTCGTTTGGATCGTCGACCTTTACCTTGATCTGAACGGTTGACTTTGCCCGATTTGCTTCAGGCGCTATCTCTGCGATGAACCCGGAGTAGCGCATGTTCGGAAAAGCTTCCGGAGTTATTTCGGCCTTCTGATTCATCTTCAAGCGGGCAAAATCTGTCTGACTTATATCAAGTTCAATTTGAAGGTCGGTCAGATCTGCGAGGTCGACTACAGAGGTACGAGCGCCGGAACCACCAAAAGCCGAAGGACTAACCATCTCGCCGCGTTCGACGATTCGTTCAAGTACGGTGCCTGAGACCGGGGCCTTTATTTCGGTGGCGGCCAGCTGTGTTTGTGCGTAATCGAGAGCAGCCTTCATCTGACTTACTTGCGCTTCCGCTGCGCGTATCTCTTCGGTTCTTGGTCCAACATCAGTCATTTCGCTTGATTGACGCGCGGCTTGCAACAATGCGACCGCCGTATCACGTTGGGCTAAGGTGCGGTCTAACTCGGCTTTTGAAGTGACGCCAGAGCGAAATAGAGTCTCGGCTCGTTGGTATTCCGCCTCCGCATTTTTCAAATTTGCCTCTGCTTGGACCACCCCGGCTCTGTCTTTAAGTTTCTCCTGAGGACGCGACCCGGCCTTCAACTGGTCAAGTCGAGCTTGAGCAGCTGCCAGGTTGGCGTTTGCCTGGTTCACTTGTGCGCGAAATTCCGAGTCTTCCAACCTGACAAGCAATTGTCCTTCTCGAACAGTGTCGCCTTTTTCTACTCCAATCCAGGCGACCCGGCCCATGACCTTTGCGCCCACGGCGATCTTGTGATGCGCGACCACATAACCTGAAGCCGATAAGACGCTCTCGCCTGCGGATGCGCCACCAGTTTCAACGCGGACGGGAGCTGCTGAAATAGTCTTGGATCCCGAAAAGAAAAAAACGTACCCAAGTGCCGCGAGCGCGAGGACGGCAGCTACGCCCAGGAATAGAATTTTTGGCGACCGATTTTTTCCTACAGGAGTTGGAGCTGGGCCACGGTCAATCTTCAGGCTTCGTAACCTGCGATTGAGATCTTCCTGGTCTTCTTGCGACTTTGGGTTGGTAACCATTTGCTTTGAATCTTTTTGGCTTGGTCTCAGGCACGAAGAGCGTCAACAATCTTGAATCTTGATGCTCGAATTGACGGTACCAACGACCCCACAAAACCGATAATTGCTCCAAAAATCAGCGCAAAAAGCATTAAATCAGGTGTGACGCGAAAGTTAAACGCAATTTCACTAAACGTCACGAAATTCGAAGTCCCTGTCGAAACAAAATTCAAAGGTAATGCCAAGAGGATCCCGATCAGACCGCCAAGCATCGCAATTGCGGTTGACTCCAACAAGAACGCGATCAGGATGCTGCCTCGACTGAATCCAAGAACACGAAGGGTCCCAATTTCCTTTGTACGTCGAGCTACTGCGGCGAACATTGTGTTCATGCCGGCGAACCCGGCGCCAATAGCCATGATGATGGATATAAAAACTGCAAGAACCTTGAGCGCACCAGAAGCGGTCCCTTGTTGATCTTCATAGAAGACTCGCTCTGATAGGGCCCTAAGATGAAGCTTTGGATCATCCGTAATCCGTTTAGCCAGGGCGGTCATCGCGTTCTGATCCTTTACGCGCAATAAGACGGAGGAAAATCCGCCTTCGCGTTTGGTCGTACTCGCGAGCGCATTGTTGTCGACCCACACCTCGGATTCAAACGCTTTGCCAGCCGAATCGAACAATCCAACCACTGTATAGTCAGTAGTCTGAATACGGAACTTGTCTCCTATATCGAGACCTTGAAATCGCTCAGAGATTCTTTTGGCGACTACGGCTTCGGGTAGACCGGGCTGGAATTCTCGTCCGGCAATAATGTTGAAGCCGGAACGAAGTTTTAAAGACATTGGACCAACTCCCCGAATTGTCACATTCGAGCCCTGGCTCATTCCTTTACGAGCTTTATAGATCAACGTAACGAGCTCACCTGCCGCCAACGGCTTATCATTCTCTCGTTCGATCCCATCGAGGAAGATTACATCGTTGAAATTCTCGCGGCTAACGGTACTGTTAAGTTCAGCAGTACTACCTTCACGCAGGACGATCATGTTTAGCGGTTCACCGCTACTGGACAAGGTCAAGTCGATTCCCCGCGCGAGTGCCATCACCATCAGGAAGACTGCTACTGTTAAGCCGATGGTGAACGCCGTTGCAAGGGTGCTGCCTTTCCGTACGATGATGTTTCGAATATTGTATTTTAGAGGTAGCGCCATTATTCAGTGCTCCGTAGTGCCTCAGCGATGGTTAGACCAGAGACTCGATAAGCTGAATAAGCCACGCTGACTAACCCAACAATAACTGATAATGCAAACGCTGCAATCAACGTTTGAGTAGTCGGAACAAACTTGAAGAAGAAGGGAATAATCGTGCCGAAATCGACACTACGATAGAGCAGCATCGATCCGCCGATGCCAATTGCGGCGCCGATGGTGGCGACAATTAGAGCTTCGCCGAGGAACAGACCAGCAATAGTGCCGCGCTGAAAACCAAGGGCTTTCAGAGTGCCCACCTCTTTAGTTCGCTCTCGGACGCTCATTGCCATTGTGTTACCCATCACCAGCAGAACCGAAAAAGTAATCGCCGCCATGATGCCGTACAGAAATTGTTTGACTCCACCCATCATCGTCTGAAAACTCAAGGCAAATTCTCGCTCGCTCTCCGTCTTAGTAGGCGCATCGCTGTTCACAAACAAAGAGTCGATTGCTTGCGCAACACGCGGGACATCATCCGCGGAGTTCGCGAGGATGCTTACGGTACTGACCTGGTCCTTGGCCCATGGAGGTAATAGTTCATTCACATACTCGGTATGAAAGAAGAGTGTCTTCTCGTCACCACCGGTACAAACACCGCGAATAATAAATTCAACACTCTGATTGTAGATGGGACTCTTAAGTGTGATTCGTTGTCCGGGTGTGAATCCATAAAGTTTTACAAGCTTTTGCCCAACGATTGCTCCCTGTCGATCGTTGATGAACGCCTGCCACTCGGGCTCGGACATTTTCAACTCCGTCAATATTCCTCTTATTCGGGTTGCATCGACGGCGAAGTTGGCAAAGAAGTTCTTCTCGTCTTTATATATTCCACCAAACCAGTTGAAGGGCATCGCATCTTTCACGCCAGGTACGGATCTGATTCGTTCCAAATGAGCTGCCGGAATCACGAAGCCTAGTGACACCGCGTGGCGCGAAACCAGTCGTAGAGGATTCGATTCGTCAGTGTTTCGCTCAAACTCAGTCAGGATCGTGGCGAGTGTAATGATCAAAAAGAGCGAAACAACCAGACTGGCGATTGTACCGAGAGTTCGGATCTTGTTCCGCAGTACGTTCTTGATGATAAGTTTCGCGTATTTCATAGCGTTTACCTTTTTCAGAAACGAGACGGGTTAAGGTCGTTTTACGCACTCGACCACGAAAGGTTCATAGAAATCGCCATATGTAATAACAGCGCCGAGCTGAAATGGTTACGCCACCAAGGTCTCTTAAACCGGATCGCAAAGCGCCTCAGATGGTTGGAAATCCTTTACTTGAACCGACAACGAACCCGCACCACGCAAAAAACCGCCTATTTCGACGAAGTATCGAGTTTCGGGATCAAAGAATAAATTGGGTCCAAGGCTCACAAATTCTGCCCGCTACTGTTAGTCGAATCAGAATCCCCAGGATCGACATGTAAGTTGGTAAATTCCAGGCAAGCTGACCCAACGTGAAGTGGCTCTCCTTGTGAGTGCCATCTCTCTTCAACAAAATTCAAGGATCTTGCCTGATTGAGTCGCAGATTGCTTCTCGAATTTTGCGATTAAGACGAACGACTAACCCGGAAACACCAAGGTGCTTCTGAGGTTAGCACGATAATTTTCGCTTTGCCTCTTTTTGTTAGCCACTCGGCCAGAGGGCCAGAGAACGCCGCCAGCGAAATCTCGTGCAATCTAGAAACACCGAAGGTGTTCGCTAATTTCAGCCCAGGGTTTGCTTGGAAACCCTGGGGCTTAGAGAGCCAACTTGTACCGTCGCAACTCTGAAGGAGTTGCGACGGTTTTTTGACTAGTGCGAACCGCAACCCTTTCAGGGTTGCGAGTGACTACTGGGCGCGACTTTTTTCCCAGGGTTTCAAAGCAAACCCTGGGCTGAAATTGGCGAACGCCTTCAGCGTTAAGACCTCTGCATTCAGCGTTAAGACTGCCCTGACTCACTGATTCTACGAAACAGCTTTATCCGTGATGGCGAGCCCCTTGTCGATGATTGCGAACGCCTCTCTGAGTTGCTCTTCTGTTATGCACAATGGGGGATTCGTGAAGAATGTATTCCAGCGCACGAATGTGTAGAGACCTTCCTGCCGGAAGTACTTTCCTAACGCCTGCATCTCAGGTGACGCTCCATTGAATGGCGCCATCGGTTCAAGTGTTTCCGCATTTCTAACAAGCTCAACAATCCCGAACAGGCCGATGTTGCGTGTGGCTCCTACGGAAGGGTGACGAGCTTTCAGATCCTCGAGCTGGCTACGCATGAGTTCGCCCATCTTGCGCGCTCTTTCGATCAGATTGTCTTCTTCGTACACCGCAATCGTTGCGAGTGCGGCTGCGCAAGCAAGTGGATGACTGTTGTAAGTTAGACCACCATAAAAGACATTCTTCTCAAAGTGCTCGGCGATTTGTCGACGCATGCCAACCGCACCCAGTTGCACGTACGCACTGGTCAAGCCTTTTGCCATTGAGATCAGATCGGGTTCAACCTTCCAATGGTCAATCGAGAACCACTCACCAGTTCTCCCGAACCCGGCCATCACTTCGTCTGCAATCAACAAGATCCCGTACTTGTCACATAGATCCCGTAAGCCCTGCAGGTAGCCGTCGGGTGGGATGAGAATTCCGTTGGTTCCAGTAACTGGTTCGACAACGACTGCGGCGATCGTCTTGGCGCCCTCGAGTTCCAGAATCTCTTCAGTTCTAGCGAGTGTTTCTTCGGTAGTGTCGTAGCCTCTTTGTATACCGTGGTAGAACTCTGGGATTCGAAAAACTCCTGGGATGCCAGGCTCCGCGGCCCATCTTCGAGGATCGCCAGTCAACGTTAGTGCGCCCGCGGTTCCTCCGTGATACGAACGATACCGGACCCCAATTTTATGACGACCGGTGTAGAGGCGCGCAATACGAATAGCGTTCTCGTTTGCTTCAGCCCCGCCGTTGGTAAAGAAGAACGTGTCGATGTCGCCGGGCGTAATTTCTGCGAGTTTTGCGCCAAGGCGTGCGCGTACTTCCGTGGCCATAAAAGGGTTCGCATATGCCAGCGTCTCAGCTTGCTCTTTGATGGCATTGATCACCCGTTCGTCACCATGGCCTATGTTCACGCACATCAACTGGCTATTGAAATCGATGAAACGTTTACCCTCCGGCGTCCAAAAGTAAATGCCCTTTGCATGGCTTACAGGGATGGGATCGACAGTAGATTGCGCGGACCATTCGAAGATCGTGTGACGGCGACAGAGCTCAACTATCTCCTGGCCGCTCATGGTGTCAGTGGTTGTACTCATGGTCGGAGAGTATATCTACAGACGACGAAGAATCGAAGGAGGTCCGGGGTTGTACGAGCAAACTCTTTAGTGGCTGCGTCGCGAAAACAAGACAAGCTCTTCTGTCGGAGCGCGTAAGTCCTCGTGCGCTAAGTCGCGCATGAAGCTTGAAACGAGGATTCAAAAAGTAGTCTCTCACGTAAGTCAGCGCACGAGGACGTACGCGCTCCGACAGAAGAGCTTGAATAGTGAAATTGACGGAGCTACTAAAGGGTATCGCAAGCGAGTGATAAATAACTCAAAAGCTGTTCTTAATTCTCAGCGTTTCACCAGTGTCTTCGAGCTCAAATAAACGTGCTCTTTCAGCGCCGCCCTTGTTGGGCTGATGGAGGGTCAACATCAATTGACCGTCGAAACGCTTGAAGATCATCCCGTGCCCGCCATCATTGGTGTACAAAGGCTCAGCTTGTTGCGTCCACGGCCCGCGCAATTTTCCAGAAGTTGATACGGCGACACCAACTGTGTAACCACCTTTGCCAAAACTTGACCAGATCATCATCAACTTTCCACTCTTCGATCTGAACAGAAACGGGCCGTCAGTAACACTGCAGTGATATTGAGGCGACTTGCGCCCCCACGGTGCATCACTTCCGTCAAAAAGGTGAATCGGCTCGCCAACAGTTTCTGATAGATCCGGCTTGAGTTGAATCATTTCGACGGTGCCGTCTTTGATCTGCACCCACTCATGACAAAACACCATGTAGGGAATCTCGTCTTCAATCCAAAGAGTCCCATCCAGTGTCATCATATCGACCGGAAGGGTGGAATGATTCTGGAAAGGTTTGTATGGACCAAGGGGTGAGTCACTGACGAGTACTTGAGTGCCGCGCTTCACCCGAGGCAACCAGTTACGCCACTGTTCGGCCAGGAGCGAATCCGTATCGAAGGTGGCGAAGACATAGTACTTTCCGTTGTACTTGTGAAGTTCGGGCGCCCAGATCGCTTTGATATTGACGTCACCCCAAAAATTCGCGGGCGTCTCGAATACGATATGTGGTCCATCCCAATGATGTAGATCCTTACTCGTATAGACTCGCAGGGCCGGTCGACGTCCTCCAGAAACAGTATTCGCCATGGTGGACGAAATCGCGTAATAAGTTTTGGTCGATTCGTCGGCCAGGATACAAACATCGCGCATCCGCACGTCCGCCAGGCTCACAGTTTGGCCACCAGCGATCACACCAAACATTGGCATCAACAAAACAGCACCGACGATAAATTTATGCAGCATCATATTTTGTCGACAAACTTTAGTTTGTCGTGAATGTCGTGAATCAGCGAAAACTGGTTGCGAATGGCACGGCCGAAACAGTCGCAGCACACGAAGTGTCTAACGCCGCTGTTGAGCCCTTTTCGATAAAGGACGCCATCATGCTTTCGATACACTTAGCCGCAGTTCCGATGGGGTGGCCATTATTTTTTACGACAACATGCAGACCTTTTGACAGACCTCTTAAAACCTCTTCACCGCCTGAGGGTGGCGTGACTGGATCAAATTCCCCGGAAATCAGGAGCGTAGGAACGGTTGATCGCGTAAGTTGACCATGTTTGGTCGAGACTTTGCCGCTGGGCCAAACTCTGCATGCATCGATTTGTTGCCGCAATCGGTAGTCGCCAGCAAAGGTGTTTGCTGTTAATGCGGCAAGATTCTTCGGCAGAAAAGGCACATCTTCCGTACATGAAACGGACAGAAAGAATCCTGCGGCCAAACGCTCCCCGCCCAGAAGAAGTCGGGCATTCAGTGATGTTTCACCAAGAAGTTTTTGATCTCCGGTAGCGAGCGTTTTTAGTAAAGCCGGTGCTCGGGCTGAAGCCTCCGGTGAATAGAGGAAGTTTCTAAACGCTTCAGCGAACAGTCCTCGAGTGAGGTTGAGTTTTGTCTCCCCACGGCCGTCTGAAGCAGGTACCGCAATTACTGGTGGCGTCTTTTGCAAGTTGTCTAAAAGGCTTCGAAAGTCAGCGTCGAGATTGGGAAAGTTTTGCGCGCACTGAGTGTCAGCTTGACATCGTTTCACCAGGTCTTGCCAGGCTTCTTCACTAGCTCTGGCATGATTTTCAGGGGAGGCCATCGATGGGGGAACGACGCCCTTCAGCGTAACGGTCCGCAACGCCGACGGATGTCGTTGCATGTAGACCTGGGCCACTCTGGACCCATATGACGTACCGTACAAATTGATTTGCTCATACCCAAGTGCACGCCTCACTTCATCGAGATCGTCAACAGCAATTTCGGTTGTGTATTGAGTAAGATCGGTCTGTTTCTCAAGACGAGTGCGACAGTTGCGAAGCGCAGCGACACTCAGGATATCAGCGTCGAGAATACCGGACGAGTCTGGCAGCCCGAGTTCCGGACACAAAAGCGCTCCAGATTTGCCAGTACCACGCAGATCAACCAGAACGATATCTCTAGTCTTTCGAATTTCCGCAAACACGCGACCATAGAAGCGCGCATTGAATGAGGGTGCGTCACCTGGTCCACCTTGCAAGGTGAATAGTGCGTCCGGTTTGTGCGGAGACGCCAGTGCGTTTAGAACTGTGATTGAGATTGTTATTTGTCGGCCGCGTTTTAAGGTTCTGTCTTCCCAGACGCGATAGTTTCCGCAATGAGTTGGACCAGGTACTCCTTCAATGACGCAAGGGCTGAGGACGATTTGCGTTACGGCAAGTACGAGTGCTGCGATCATGTCGGCGAATACTAAATGCTAAAGGCTAGCTTGCCAAGAGTTCTTCTTAGAGGCCTAGTTCGTTGACAATTTTTGGCCAAGACCTGAGGCCACTGGCTCACCCGGTGGTCCTTATGTTCGTAGCTACGAATAAGCACCCCTTTCCTGACGGAGGCCACCGGCTTGCCCGGTGGTCTTTATGTTCGTAGCTACGAATAAGCACCCCTTTCCTGGCGGAGGCCACCGGCTTGCCCGGTGGTATTCACGGTCGTTGCTACCAATAAGCCCAGAAGCCAAATCGAAGAGGCCACCGGCTTGTCCGGTGGTATTCACGTTCGTTGCTACCAATAAGCCCAGAAGCCAAATCGAAGAGGCCACCGGCTTGTCCGGTGGAGCTTCACGTTCGTTGCTACCAATAAGCCCGGAAGCCAAATCGAAGAGGCCACCGGCTCGTCCGGTGGAGCTTCACGTTTGCCGCTAATGCAAGACGCGAAAACGGCGAGCTTGTTGCGTCACAAATGGAGATCAGCAACGAATGCGAAAAAACCGAAGGAGTTCTTTTAGTAGCCACGAACGTGAAAACCACCGGTGGCCTCAGTCAGGAAAGGAGTGCTTGTGAGTAGCTACGAACGTGAAAGACCACCGGGCAAGCCGGTGGCCTCCGTCAGGAGAGGAGTGCTTGTGAGTAGCTACGAACGTGAAGACCACCGGGCAAGCCGGTGGCCTCCGTCAGGAAAGGATGCTTGTGAGTAGCTACGAACGTGAAAGACCACCGGGCAAGCCGGTGGCCTCCGTCAGGAAAGGAGTGCTTGGTTGTAGTAACGAACGTGAAGACCACCGGGCAAGCCGGTGGCCTCCGTCAGGAAAGGAGTGCTTGTAAGTAGCTACGAACGTGAAAGACCACCGGGCAAGCCGGTGGCCTCCGTCAGGAAAG
>Ga0209215_1000059_pt1 | contig 75993 bp, 84 predicted proteins | sample TexAe_OM2H0_M2_FD_187938 | JGI IMG/M metagenome (GOLD analysis project Ga0209215, IMG submission 187938) | Forest soil microbial communities from Davy Crockett National Forest, Groveton, Texas, USA - Texas A ecozone_OM2H0_M2 (SPAdes) (version 2) | ecosystem: Environmental > Terrestrial > Soil >... | reverse complement strand
GGGAGTGGCGCACCTGCCGGAAGGAGTGGAGATGGTGATGCCGGGCGACAACGTGCAGATGTCGATCGAGTTGATTGCGCCAATCGCGATGGAGAAGGGTTTGCGCTTCGCCATTCGTGAAGGTGGTCGCACGGTGGGAGCCGGGACAGTTTCGGAAGTGATTGAATAAAAGCATTGTCGATTGCCAATTGCCGATTGCCGATTGAAAAGGCAGGGGGCCGAAGAAATTGGCAAATTGGCAATCGGAAATCGGCAAGCGTCAAAACTAATATGAATGAAAAGATTCGCATTCGCCTCAAAGCTTACGATCATCGCGTGCTCGATCAGTCGACCACGGAAATTGTCGAGACTGCAAAGCGCACCGGAGCTCGTGTTGCTGGTCCAATTCCTTTGCCGACGGTGAAGAACAAGTGGACCGTGCTGCGCTCGCCCCATGTCGACAAGAAATCGCGCGAGCAGTTTGAGATTCGCACGCATAAGCGGCTGATGGACATTCTCGACCCGACGCCGCAAACGGTTGATGCGTTGATGAAGCTGGATCTGCCGGCCGGCGTTGACGTTGAGATCAAAGCGTTCGGCAGACAGTAGAGGATTGCCAATTTCCGATTGCCGATTGCCGATTGGCTCGGAACTGGCGGCGTTAAAACCTCTTAACAATTGGCAATCGGCAATTGGAAATTGGCAATGATAAACGGGATCATCGGAAGAAAAATCGGCATGACGCAGATCTTTGCGACGGACGGCACAGTGACGCCAGTGACGGTAATCAAGGCTGGCCCATGTGTCGTGGTGCAAAAGAAATCTGCCGCCGGTCCTGACGGTTACGATGCGGTGCAGCTCGGTTTGGTGGATGAAAAGCCGCCGAAGTTGAAGAACGTTAGCAAGCCGATGCGCGGGCACTTCGAGAAAACTGGTGGCGGCATTCCGCCGACGCGAATTCTGAAAGAGTTTCGCCTGACGGAATCGAGCGACGGCACGAATGTCGGAGACAAGGTGCTCGTCGACCAGTTTTCCGACGGTGAAATGGTGGAAGTGATCGGACGTTCGAAGGGGCGCGGTTTTGCCGGCACTATCAAGCGTCACCATTTCAATCGTGGTCCCGAATCGCACGGCTCGATGAATGTTCGCGCGCCCGGTTCAATCGGCGCTTCGGCCTACCCATCGCGAGTGATCAAGGGAAACCGTTCGTCGGGTCACATGGGCGACGTGCGCATCACGATTAAGGGGCTGACGGTGGCTCGTGTCGATGCTGAAAATAATATTTTGATGATTCGTGGCGCGGTGCCCGGGGCAAATGGAAGCGTAGTCGTTGTACGCAAGGCGACGAAGAGGTAGATATTGCCGATTGCCAATTGCCAATTGAAAGGCGGATGGCAACCTGAACAAATTGGAAATCGGCAATTGGCAATCGGAAATGGGAGAGAGTTATGCCGACAGTCAAGGTGCGCAACGTAAAAAATGAAGAAGTTGGCGAGGTCGAGCTGTCTGATGCTGTTTTTGGCGCGCCTCTAAATGAAGGATTGATTCACGCGGCCGTGCGCAATTTCATGGCCAACGCGCGACAGGGCAATTCCGCGACGAAGACGCGCGGCGATGTGTCCGGGGCCGGCCGAAAGCTCTGGAAACAGAAGGGCACGGGCCGTGCTCGTATCGCGTCGCTGCGATCGCCGCTCTGGAAAGGCGGCGGTAACGCGCATGGACCACAGCCACGCGACTGGTCCTACAACATGCCAAAGAAGATGCGCCAGGGCGCATTGCGCTCAGCGCTTTCAGAGCGTGTGCGTGAAGGCAGTGTTTTTGTCGTCGAGGGGTGGGGACTGGACAAGCCGAAGACCAAAGATTTTTCGCAGTCGTTAACAAAGCTGGGTCTGGCCGGCAAAACGCTGATCGTGGATTCACTCGATAACGTGAATTTGCTTTTGTCGGCGCGTAACCTCCGCCAGACGAAAGTGGTCAACAGTTTTGGTTTGAATATCTACGATTTGCTCTATCACGACCAGCTGGTGCTCTCGCGCGACGCGGCGACGGAGCTCGAGCAGTTGCTCGGTAACGGTAAGGCGGAAGCTTCGCCTGAGCCGGAGGCCACGGAAGAAGCGCCTGCGGAAGTAGCGCCCGCGAAGAAGAAGCGAACACGCAAGTCTGAGCAGGAGGCGGCATGAGAACAGTTTGGAACATCATCAAGTCGCCCGTAATTACTGAAAAGGCGCTGGCTGCCAAGGAAGAATCGCAGGACACGCAGCAGTTGCTGACCTTCCGCGTCGATCGACGTGCAACGAAGCCCGAGATCAAGTCGGCGGTCGAAACCATCTTTCAGGTGAAGGTGGACCACGTACGCACGATCAATTTCATGGGCAAGATGGCGCGCCGCGGCCGGTTTGTGGGTCGCAAGCCTTCATGGAAGAAGGCGTATGTAACTCTGAAGCAAGGCGAGAAGCCGGTTGATTACGGCGAAGCAATCTAAGGCATTGCCAATTGCCGATTGCCAATTGATCGGCAGCTTGGATGGTCAAAATCGGCAATCGGCAATTGGCAATCGGAAATGAAACCATGGGCATAAAGAAACTTACACCCACATCGGCGGCGCGACGATATCAAACATATCTGACGCGCGACGAGTTGACGGTCGGGGCCATTCCCGAAAAGTCTCTGCTCGAGCCTAAGAAGCGTATTTCAGGACGCAACAACGATGGCCGCATTACTGTGCGACGCCGTGGCGGCGGTCACAAGCGTTTTTATCGCATCGTCGACTTCAAGCGCGATAAAGACGGCGTGCCGGGTCGCGTCACTCAGATCGAATACGATCCGAATCGTTCCGCGCACATCGCTTTGATCACTTACCTGGACGGCGAGAAGCGTTACATCATCGCGCCCACTGGTCTCGAAGTCGGCAAGACGATCATGAGCGGCGCCGACGCCGACATTCTTCCCGGCAATACGCTGCCGTTGATCAATATCCCGCTGGGCACGCAGATTCACAATATCGAACTGCGACCTGGAAAAGGCGGGCAGATGGCACGTTCGGCCGGTACGTTCGCGCAGTTAGTGGCGAAGGAAGGCGATTACGCGCAGTTGCGTATGCCCTCGGGTGAAGTGCGTCGCGTGCCTTTGGTTTGTAAGGCGACGGTGGGCCAGGTTGGCAATATCGAGCACGAGAACGTTTCGCTCGGTAAGGCAGGCCGGTCGCGTTGGAAAGGGTTGCGACCGAAAGTTCGTGGCGTGGCGATGAATCCGGTGGACCACCCGCATGGTGGCGGTGAGGGCAAGACTTCGGGCGGACGAAATCCTGTAACGCCCTGGGGCCAGCCGACGCGTGGCTACAAGACGCGCAGCAATAAGCGAACGCAGAAGATGATTCTGAAGGATCGCAGGACGAAATAACTTATTGCCAATTGCCAATTGCCGATTGCCAATTTACGGACCTTCGGCACCTCTTCAACCGGCAATTGGAAATCGGCAATCGGAAATGGAGAGATATGGCTCGTTCAGTTAAAAAAGGACCGTACATCGACAAAGGCATCACGAAGGCGGTTGAGAAAGCCCGCAGCGGCGGACAACGTCCGCCTGTGATCAAAACCTGGTCGCGGCGTTCGACAATCACTCCCGACATGGTCGGCTTGACGTTCGGCGTCCACAACGGCAAACGTCACCTGCCGATCTACGTAACGGAGAACATGGTGGGCCACAAACTCGGCGAATTTGCGCCGACCCGGACGTTCAAGGGCCACTCGGGCACGAAAGTCGAAAAGGCAAGCAAGGTCGCGTCAGCGCCGCCGGCGAAATAGGTAACGCGGATTTAACGGATTTCGAACCGGATGAACGCGGATAAGAAATGAACGCGGATAAGAATTGAACGCGATAAGAATTGACCGCGGATAAGGATTGAGAGATGGAAGCAACAGCGAGTGCTAAGTATTTACGAGGGTCGGCGCAGAAGGCGCGGCTGGTCGTGGATATGATTCGCGGCAAAGACGTCAACCAGGCGTTGGCTATCCTGCGCTTCTCGAAGAAGCGCGCCGCAGCCAAGATCGAGAAATGCATGCGTTCGGCGATCGCAAACGCAAACGAAGCCGCCGAGAAAGCAAACGTCTCGATCGATCCCGACGATTTGTGGGTGCGAACGGCGTTTGTCGATGTTGGACCAACCAAGAACATGCGTCGTGTCAGGCCGGCCCCGCAGGGCCGCGCCTATCGAGAACAGCGACACTTTTGTCACGTGACGATTTCACTCAGCAACGATGAGCGTCCGGCCGCAAAGGGAAGCAAGCCGCAGGAGGGTGCGGAAGCGAAGCCGTCGAAACTGGCTGAGAGTAAACGCAGGAAGCGCGGTGGTGCCGCAGCGGCACCGCGTGCCAAGCGAGCCGCGAAGAAGGACGAGCCGGAAGCCACTGAAAAGCCGGCAACCAGGAAGGCCTCAAAGAAGAAGGCCCCAAGTAAAGAAGGCACTGAAGAGTAACACCATTACTGGAGAAGATTGTGGGTCAAAAAGTTCATCCATACGGTTTTCGACTCGGCTACAACAAAGACTGGCATTCGCATTGGTTTGCGAAGAAACAGTTCGGCGAATTTCTGCTCGAGGATCTGAAGCTAAAGAAAGACCTCAAGCGGCGCTTCGCCGGCGCCGGTGTGTCGCACGTCGATATCGAACGAGCCGCTAATCGCCTCAAGATCATCATCTACACCTCGCGACCCGGCATCATCATCGGTCGCAAGGGCGCGGAGATAGATAAGTTGAAGAGTGATCTTTCGTCGAAGACTGGCCGCGAGGTGCTGGTTTCGATTCAGGAGATCCACAAGCCCGAGCTCAACGCGCAACTACAGGCAGAGAAGATTGCGGCCCAGCTCGAGAAGCGCATCGCGTTTCGACGGGCGATGAGAAAAGCCGTGGAAGAGTCGCTGCGATTTGGCGCGCAGGGGATCAAGGTCAAGGTCAGTGGTCGTTTGAATGGCGCCGAAATCGCACGCAGTGAGTGGCACTTGCAGGGACAGCTTCCGCTTCACACGCTGCGCGCGGACATTGATTACGGTCTCGCTGAAGCGCAGACGACCTTCGGACAGATCGGTGTAAAAGTTTGGATCTATCGCGGCGAGATCCTTGATCCAAAGGCAGCGATGGCACGAGGCACTGGTTCGGATCCGATCAACGAGACGCGCACCGGTGAACGCGAGCGTCGCCCGCGTACTCGACGTGAGCGCGAAGGTGGATCGGACGGCAGAAGACCGAGGACAGAGAATCAATAAGGAGATTGCCGATTGCCAATTGCCGATTGCCAATTTGAAACTGTGGTTACCGAAGGTCTTCAAATTGGCAATTGGCAATCGGCAATCGGCAATGAATAAGCATTATGTTGATGCCGAAGAAAGTTAAGCACCGGAAGCAGATGCGTGGGCGCATGACTGGCGTCGCGACTCGTGGCAGCGAGATCAGCTTCGGTGAGTATGGGCTTAAGAGTCTTGAGCCTGCGTGGATTACGGATCGTCAGATCGAGGCCGCTCGTATTGCGATGACTCGTCACATCAAGCGCGGCGGCAAGATCTGGATTCGCATGTTTCCTGATAAGCCGGTCACGAAGAAGCCTGCGGAAACGCGTATGGGCAAGGGCAAGGGCGCGCCGGAATACTGGGTGGCAGTGGTAAAACCGGGCCGCATCCTTTACGAGATCGAAGGCGTGGATGAAGCCACCGCACGCGATGCAATGCGTCTCGCGGCTCAAAAGCTTCCGATCAAGACGAAGTTTGTCACGCGCGCTGATCAGGAAGGAGGCGCGATCTAGTAATGAAAAGGCGTGAAGAACTCGACAAGTATCGCGAGATGGGTGAAGACGAGTTGCGTGCGGAAGCAGCGCGCTTGCGTGAATCGCTCTTTCGTTTGAATTTCAAACTCGCGCTCGGTGAGCTTGATGCGATCAAGCGCATTCGTCAGGAGAAAAAAGCGCTGGCGCGGATCGAAACGATTGCCGGACAGAGAACTCAATAGGTCTTATCTGACCTGTAGGTCCAATATGACCTATTAAAGATTCGGAAAGAAAAAATGGCAGAAAACGAAGAAAGCACAAACGCAGCCGAAAGCGCGCCGCAGAAAGCCAGCCGTGCAAATCGGTCGCAAAAGGTTGGAACCGTCGCTTCCGACAGCATGACGAAGACAGTTGTAGTTCGTGTGGATCGTCTGGTCCGGCACCGCAAATATCGCCGTTACGTGCGCCGCACGTCGAAGTTTATGGCCCACGATGAGCTCGGGGCGACGGTTGGCGATAAGGTGCGAATCGTGGAGACACGTCCACTGTCCGCGCGCAAGCGTTGGCGTGTGATTGAGATAGTTCAGAAGGCGGCAAAGTAGGTCCACAGATTTCACAGATTCCGCAGATGAGGTGAACACTCTGCGTAATCTGTGGATGGATTTCGGAGGTAACGACAGTGATCCAGATGCAAACCTCTCTGGAGGTTGCTGACAATTCGGGGGCACGACGCGTGGAGATGATTATGCCGATTGGCGGCTCCACCGGAAAAATTGCCAGCCTGGGCGACCGTATCAAAGTGACGGTCAAAGAGGCCTCTCCCGACGGAACTATTAAAAAGGGCACCGTTCAGGACGCGGTGATTGTACGTACGCGAAAAGAAGTGCGCCGCGCTGACGGAACGTATGTGAGATTCGACCAGAACGCCGCCGTGCTGATCAAGGAAGATGGCACTCCCATCGGCACTCGCGTTTTTGGACCAGTAGCACGCGAACTGCGCGACAAGAACTTTATGAAGATCGTTTCGCTCGCGCCGGAGGTGATTTAGCAAATGGCAGGAACAAAGCGCTCGAAGGTTAAGAAAAATGATCAGGTCGTGATTATCGCCGGGCGCGACAAGGGTAAACGTGGCCGCGTGCTGGAGGTTGCGCCGGGTAGAGGCAAGGTGAAAGTCGAAGGGGCGGGAATCATCAAACGTCACCAGAAGGCGAATCCGCAGCAGAATAAAGGCGGCGGCATTATAGATAAGGAATCGTTTATCGACGTCTCGAACGTGCAGTTGATCGATCCGCAATCAGGCAAACCCACTCGCGTGCATTATCAACTCGAAAGTGACGGCTCGAAGACGCGCGTTGCGGCGGCCAGTGGTCATTCATTAGAGAAGTAAACCTATTTTTGATTGCCAATGTGCTTGAGGAACTGAAGATGTCTGCAAGGTTAAAAGAGCGATATCAAAAAGACGTAGCGCCTCAGATTGCGAAGGAGTTTGGCATCACCAATCCCATGGCCGTGCCTCGTATTGAGAAGGTCGTAATCAACATGGGTATGGGTGAGGCGATTGCAAACCAGAAGATACTTGACACCGCGGCGGATGAGCTGCGTTCGATTACTGGTCAGAAGCCGGTTATTACGAAGGCGAAGAAATCGATCGCTTCGTTCAAGTTGCGACAGGGGATGCCGATCGGGGTTGTGGTTACACTCCGTGGCGATCGCATGTATGAGTTTCTCGATCGCCTTGTGTCAGTGGCACTGCCGCGCGTCAGAGACTTTCGCGGCGTCTCGCCGAAGGCTTTTGACGGTCGCGGAAATTACACCATTGGTATTCGTGAGCAACTGATCTTTCCGGAGATCGACTTTAACAAGGTTGAGAAGTTGCGCGGGATGAATATTTCAATCGTAACCACAGCGCGAAACGACGAACAGGCGCGGGCGCTTTTGAAAGGGCTCGGCATGCCCTTTAGAACTTAATTCACAGATTACAAAGATATGGCAAAGAAATCATTGATTGCGAAAGCGGCACGCAAGCCGAAGTTTTCGGTGCGCGCTTACACTCGGTGCAAACGATGCGGACGGCCGCGGGGCTACCTGCGGAAGTTTAACTTGTGTCGCATCTGTTTTCGTGAGTTGGCGCTGCAGGGGCAGATCCCCGGAGTGGTTAAGTCAAGTTGGTAATCACATTGCCAATTGCCAATTGCCAATTGCCGGTTGAAAAGAATCGGAAATCGGCAATCGGAAATCGGCAATCAACAATTGGAGTTAAGAATGACTGATCCTATTGCCGATATGTTGACGCGAATTCGCAATGCCATTGCGGCGAAGCATTCGCGAGTTGATATTCCGGCTTCAAAGCTCAAACTTGAGATTGCCCGCATTCTGAAAGAAGAGGGCTACATCAACAACTTCGTCATCAAGGGCGAAGGGCTGAAGCGCACCGTGCGCATCTTTCTGCGCTACGACGCGCGCGGCACTTCGTCCATCACGCACCTGCAACGAGTCTCGACGCCGGGACGGCGCGTTTACGTTGGGTCGAGTGAGATTCCGAAAGTACTTGGCGGCTATGGCATCAATATCGTCTCTACCTCGAAAGGTCTAATGAGTGGTAAAGCCGCACGTCGCGAGAACATCGGTGGAGAGTTGTTGGCGCAGATTTATTAACATTGCCAATTGCCGATTGCCAATTGCCGATTTGGCGTCGCGCGATTCGATGTAGAAAATATTTGGCAATCGGCAATTGGAAATCGGAAATAACCATATGTCACGAATTGGAAAAAAGGTAATCGCGGTGCCGAAGGGCGTGACGGTCACTGTCCACGAGCGTGAGCTCGAAGTGAAAGGGCCAAAAGGCACATTGAAGACGCCGATTCCGCAGGGAATCAGTTTCAAGCTCGAAGGCGAAGAACTGCGCGCCGAACGTACGAACGACGAGCAGGCAGCGCTGCATGGTCTGGCCCGTGCCCTGGCAAACAACGCCATCGTCGGCGTCACGGAAGGATTCAGCAAGCAAATGGATGTCGTCGGTGTTGGTTACAAGGCTGACGTCCAGGGCAAGAAGATTGTCTTCTCGCTCGGTTACTCGCATCCCATCGAGTTTCCCTTGCCGGCCGAAGTTGACGCCAAGGCTGAACGTCTGACGACGAAGGGCAGCATTCAGCAGTACCAGACAACTTTGACGTTGACGAGTATCGACAAGCAGAAGCTGGGCCAGGTCGCGGCCGAGATGCATAAGCTGCGCAAGCCCGACGCTTACAAAGGTAAGGGGGTGCGTTACGCGGGTGTCCCGATCAAGTTGAAGCCGGGCAAGACAGGGAAATAATTGTCAATTGCCAATTTGAAATCAGATTGCGTTGGGTATTCTGGTTAAATCGGCAATCGGCAATCGGAAATGACTTATGGCAAATACAAATAGAGCAGAAGTGCGACACGCGATTCATTCGCGGATTCGTCGCAAGGTAAGAGGAAACACGGAGCGGCCACGGCTAGCGATCTATCGCAGCCTCAACCACATCTACGCGCAGGTGATCGACGATCGTCTTGGTCAAACGCTGGTGTCGGCTTCTTCGACGGAGAAAGAACTACGCACCGGCACTGGCGGCAATCTCGATGCGGCGCGCCGGATTGGTCAGGCGATAGCCGAGCGTGCGATTGCGAAAGGAATCGAGCAGGTTGTGTTTGATCGCGGCGGCTATCTCTATCATGGACGTGTTAAGGCGTTGACCGATGCTGCTCGTGCGGCCGGACTTAACAAGAATGAAGTGGTGGCAGAAGCCGAAGCAGAAGCACCAACACCGGAAGTCGAACAGCCAACTGAAAAGAAGTCAAAGAAGAAGAAACAAGAATAGACTATGAGACAACCCAAGCAACGCATTCCTGCCCAGGGACTCGATCTGAAAGATCAGGTGATCTCGATTAATCGCGTCACCAAGGTCGTTAAAGGCGGCAAGAACCTCTCTTTCGCAGCGCTCGTAGTAGTAGGCGACGAAGGCGGGCACGTCGGTTTTGGTACCGGCAAAGCGCGCGAAGTTCCCCTCGCGATTAAAAAGGGCGTCGAGGCGGCGAAAAAGAACTTGATTCGCGTGCCATTGATCAACCACACGCTGCCGCATCAGTTGATCGGTGAGTATGGTGCGGGTCGTGTGCTGGTCAAGCCTGCATCGGAAGGTACAGGCGTCATCGCCGGCGGCGCAGTGCGTGCGGTCATGCAGGCAGTTGGTGTCAGAGACGTTCGTACGAAAGTGCTGGGCTCAACGAATCCGCACAACGTTGTGCGTGCGACTTTCGACGCGTTGCTGCGTATGAAAGATCCGATGGAACTGGCTCGCTTGCGTGGCAAGCAGGTTGAGGAGATGTAAGCGTATGCCTCGTCGAGAAAATAGCAACGCACAATCAAAAGGTACAATTCGCATCGAGTATTATCGAAGCTTTATTGCTTCGCCCAAAACACACAAGACGATTGTGCGCAGTCTCGGATTGCGAAAGCTCCGTCAGGTAGTTGAACGTCCTGACAACGCCTCGATGCGTGGCGCGGTAGCAAAGGTGCCACATTTGTTGCGCATAGTAGAATAGCCACGAAAAGGCACAAAAGACACAAAACCATTTTTGTGCTTTTTGTGCTTCTTTGTGGCAAAGATCGGAGTTGATATGGCGATTAGTCTTAATAGTCTAAGACCGGTTAAGGGTTCGACGCACAAGAAGAAGCGAGTCGGACGTGGACCAGGTTCAGGTCTGGGCAAGACTGCGGGTCGCGGTGAGAAGGGACAGAAGTCTCGCTCAGGTTACTCGCGTAAAGTTGGTTTCGAAGGCGGTCAGATGCCTTTGCACAGGCGTTTGCCAAAGCGCGGCTTTACCAATATCTTCAAAAAGCAATGGCTCGAGGTTAGTCTTGCTTCGCTCGATCAGCATTTCGAAGCGAATGAAGAGATCACGCCGGAAGTGCTCCACGTTCGCGGTCTGATCAAAAAAGCAAAGCACGATGTCGTGGTGCTTGGTAATGGTGAAGTCTCGAAACCACTTCGTGTTTCAGCTCACCGGTTTACGAAGAGCGCTCGGCAAAAAATCGAGCAGGCTGGCGGTGCAGTGGTCGAGATTGCCGGATAGCCTGGAATCGACGGCAGGAGGGCAGTGATGGAGAAGTTTTTAGCCGCGGTTCGCAATATGTTTAATGTGCCGGATCTACGCCGGCGCATTTTCTTTACCCTGGGCTTGCTCGCCGTCTATCGTTTAGGCGCGCACGTCGGGGCTCCTGGAATTAACAAAGCGCGTTTGGACGAAGTGTGGCGCGACGTTGCCGGAACTCTGCTCGGCGTGCTGGACCTGTTCTCAGGCGGAAACTTTCGCACCATCTCAGTCTTTGCTTTAGGCGTCACTCCTTACATCACCGCATCCATCATTCTTCAGCTCATGACGGTCGTCTCACCGCAACTCAAAAAGTTGCAGGAGGAAGGCGAGATGGGCCGGCAGAAGATCAACCAGTGGACTCGTTATCTCACGGTTGTGCTAGCCGGAATTCAGACCACCTTCGTAGCGCACTGGCTACAGGTTAACGGCGTGGGCGCGCCGGGCTGGGGCTTTCGTCTGAGCACTGTTTTGACTTTGACCACCGGCACTATGTTTGTCATGTGGCTGGGTGAGCAGATTACCGAACGCGGCGTTGGCAATGGCATTTCGTTGTTGATTTTTGCCGGTATTGTGATCGGTTTGCCACGTGGTGTGCAGCAGGTTTCAGAGCGTCTCAGTGGCGGCGACACGATGGCCATCATCGGCGTGTTTGCGATGCTGGTGGCGCTGATCCTGATCATCGCTTTCATCGTGTTTGTCGAAGCGGCGCGTCGCAAAATCCCTGTTAGTTACGCGAAACGGCATGTAGGCCGTCAGATTGTCGGCGGCCAGCAAACAACAATGCCGCTAAAGATAAACATGGGCGGCGTGATCCCCGTGATCTTTGCTTCGTCAGTTTTGTCGATGCCGCAGAGTGTCTTTGCTGCTTTTCCACCCGATCCGGCCAATCCGCACACCTGGTGGGCGAAGGTCTACGGCTTTTTCGCGATCTTCCATCCTGGTGATCCGTATTACGAGTTGATCTTCCTTTCGCTGATCATCTTCTTTACGTTCTTTTACGTGTCGATCGTTTTTAACGTCGAAGAAGTGGCCGATAACCTTCGCAAGCACGGCGGCTTCATGCCCGGCATCCGTCCCGGCAGGGCCACTGCTGAATATCTCAATACGATCCTGACTCGCTTAACAACAGTTGGCGCGGTCTACCTCGCGCTGGTCGCGTTTGTGCCTCAATTCATGTTGAGCGGATTCAAAGTGGCGCGGATACCGTTCATCGGCACGTGGCTCGACGCTTTTGTGAGCACCACTCCGGGTCTCTCGTGGATTCCGACTGGTATGGGCTACAACTTCTACTTTGGCGGCACGTCACTGCTGATTCTCGTAGGCGTTGCCATGGACACCGTCGCGCAAATTGAAGCTCAACTGGTTATGCGCAACTACGAAGGATTCCTCGGCAGTGGCGGACGTTTGCGCGGACGCCGTGCTTGATCCGTATGGCGAAAGTTATTGTACTGATGGGTGCGCCTGGTGCCGGAAAGGGTACGCAGGCGCGCTTGCTTCAAGAGCGCCTGAATTTGCCACAGATCTCAACCGGGGACATTTTTCGTGCTCTGAAAACGGCGCAGACACCACTCGCACGGGAAGTTAGAGAGCTAATGGACCGGGGACAACTCGTTCCGGATGATTTGACGATTCGAGTGGTCAGGGAACGCACCGCAGAGAACGATGCCCGAAACGGCTACATTCTCGATGGTTTTCCGCGAACGCCGGCACAAGCGGCAAGCCTTGAGAAGCTTGCGGCAGAGCAGGGCAACAGCATCGTCGCCGTTCTGATCGATGTGCCGCAGGATTTTCTTGAGAAGCGAATGACCGGGCGCCGAAACTGTCCAGTCTGTGGCGAGATTTACAACGTTTACTTCAAGCCGCCACAGCACGACAATGTGTGCGACTTTCACCCTGAGACACAGCTCGTACAGCGTGCTGACGACAACGTGGAAACCGTGAAGGCGCGGCTCGCAACTTACGAACAGCAAACTCGGCCGCTGATCGACTACTACAATGCAGCAGGTCTCTTGCGTACCGTCGATGGCACGCGCGGCCCCGAGGCAATTTTTAAAGATGTTCTGTCGCTGATAAACACAGAAGATGCGAATAAGAAACAAATCCTGTCTGCGTGAAACTGGGTTCGTCTGCGGCTAAAATAAGTTTGTAATGATTATCGGCAAGTCAAAACGAGAACTCGAGAAGATGCGCGCAGCCGGCCGTTTGGTGGGACAGGTCCTGGCTTACCTTCGTACCCTCGTCAAACCCGGCATTACGACTATGGAGATCGATCGTGAAGCGGAGAAGATGATCCGCGATGCCGGCGCTTTGCCGACCTTCAAGGGCTACAACGGTTTTCCCTTTTCGATCTGCGCGTCGGTGAACGAACAGATAGTTCACGGCTTTCCTTCTCACTACGTCCTGAAAGAGGGCGACATCTTTTCGATCGACTGTGGCGTGACGCTCGAAGGTTTTGTCGGCGACACGGCGACGACCGTACCCGTCGGAGAGGTGAACGACGAAAAGCTCAAGTTGATTCGTGTCACAGAGGAGTGCCTGGACCGCGCAATTCAGCAATGCCGCGCCGGGAATCATCTGGGCGACATCGGCTGGGCGGTTCAGCAGCACGCGGAAGCAAACGGGTACTCGGTCGTGCGCGACTACGTCGGACACGGGATCGGTCGCCGGATGCATGAAGATCCGCAAATCCCGAACTATGGGCGACCCGGATTGGGGCCGAAGATCAAGAATGGCTACGTCTTTGCCGTTGAACCGATGGTGAATCAGGGCTCACACTTCACCAAAGTCCTTGCGGATGGTTGGACCGTGGTGACGGTCGATGGCAAACCCAGCGCACATGTCGAGCACACAATAGCCATTACAGAAGACGGGCCGGAAGTACTGACCCTTGTTTCCTCGGGCGCGTCTCTGGAACCGGCGGTGGTTTAGGCACAGATTTACGCGGATAACCCTAACCGTTGCCGCGGCTTGGCAAAGGACATGCCGCGTGCTATTATTCGCAGTTTGTCGGCAGCGTCAAAATTCCAATCTGAGAGGATATGGCGAAGGAAGAAGCGATAGAAGTCATGGCAAAGGTGCTGGAGACTTTGCCTAACGCTATGTTTCGAGTCGAGTTGGAAGACAGCCAGCATCAGGTGCTTGCGCACATATCAGGGAAAATGCGCAAGCATTTTATTCGCATTCTTCCCGGTGACAGAGTTTTAGTCGAGCTTTCGCCATACGATCTAAATCGCGGCCGCATCACATATCGCTATAAATAGGTAACGAGGTTAAGTAATGAAAGTCCGTGCGTCAGTAAAGAAGATGTGCGACAAATGCAAGGTCATCCATCGCAAGGGTGTGGTGCGAGTGATCTGCGTTAATCCCAAACACAAACAGAGACAAGGATAACGAGAAATACAATGGCGCGTGTAGCAGGAGTCGATTTACCACCAAACAAACGAGCCGAGATTGGTCTCACTTATATCTACGGCATTGGCCGCTCTCGCTCGAATTCTGTGCTCAAGGAAGCAGGCGTCAATCTCGACACTCGGGTCCGGGATCTTAGTGAAGATGAGTTGAGCCGGATTCGTGCCATTCTGGAGGCCCAGGGAGAAATCGAAGGCGATCTTCGTAAGCGCGTGCAGATGGACATCAAGCGTTTGATGGATATCGGATGCTATCGCGGCTTGCGCCATCGTCGTTCTCTTCCGGTGCGTGGTCAGCGAACACACACGAACGCTCGCACGCGTAAGGGCCCACGCCGTGCAACCATTGCGAAGAAGAAGGCACCGGGCAAGAAGTAAAACTCATTGTCAATTGCCAATTGCCGATTTCCAATTTGGTGGTCTGAGGCGAGTTGGTAATAAATCGGCAATCGACAATCGGAAATAATTTATGGCTAAAGCAGGCGGAAAAAAGAAGGTCTTTCGAAAGAAAGAGAAGAAGAACGTTCCCAACGGCATCGTGCACATTGCAGCGTCGTTCAATAACACAATGATTTCGATTACCGATCTCGAAGGGAATTTGATAGCGCAATCGTCGGCTGGCGCGCGTGGTTTTCGTGGCTCTCGCAAGGGAACGCCATTCGCGGCGCAGCAGGCGGCATACGAAGCAGCTAAGAAGGCACATGAAGCCGGTATGCATCAGTGCGAAGTGCGCGTAAAAGGACCAGGCGGTGGTCGCGAGTCAGCGATCCGGGCGATCGCAAACGCCGGCATCCGAGTGATGACGATTCGCGATACGACGCCGATTCCGCACAACGGTTGCCGTCCGCCGAAACGAAGAAGAGTTTGAGTTTATTGCCAATTGCCAATTGCCGATTTGAAGAAATTCGAACGGTTTCAAAATTGGCAATCGGCAATTGGCAATTGGAAATGAATAAACCCAAAGGATGAAGGGTTCGTGCTAAAGCACAACCTGTAAACTTTTCCGTCTATTCAGTTAGACTGGAGGCAAATACTTGGCTAGGTATAGAGATGCTGTGTGTCGCCTTTGCCGTCGCGAAGGCGCAAAACTGTTTTTGAAGGGCGATCGTTGTTACAAACCAGCTTGCCCGATTGAAAAACGTGGTACGCAACCGCCAGGACAGCATGGTAACTCGCTGCGTCGCGGCAAGGCACTGGTCGGCTACGGCCAGCAGCTGAGAGAAAAGCAAAAGGTAAAGCGCATCTACTTCATTCTCGAAGGGCAGTTCCGAAACTACTTCGAACGCGCCGCTCGCATGAAGGGAATTACCGGTGAGAACCTTCTGTTCCTTCTCGAACGGCGACTCGATAATGCGGTTTACCGCGCGGGCTTTTCGACCTCACGCCGACAAGCGCGGCAGTTGGTCAATCACGGTCACATTCTGGTAAACGATCGCAAAGTAGATATTCCCTCTTTTCAAGTAAAGCCCGGCGACGTGATCAGTGTGAGAGACGCGAGTCGCAAAAACTCTCACATCGAGGGCGCGTGGCAAACTGCGTCTGGTCGTGGACGTCCGTCCTGGATCAACGCAGACGGCGGCGAAATGACTGCGCGCGTCGCGAACTTGCCGGTGCGTGACGATATCGACCGCACGATCAATGAGCAGTTAATTGTTGAACTTTATAGTAAGTAGTTAACCGGGGCCATGATGACGTCGCCCATCGTCATCACCTGGTCCGACGCATTTTTCTTAGGACTCGAACTATGGCTATGGATCAAAATAATCTTTGGACTGGATTTCAAATGCCGCGACGCCTTGCGGCTGACGCAGAGACCCTCACCGAGCGATATGGCCGCTTTTCAGCGCAGCCATTCGAGCGAGGTTTTGGGACCACCGTGGGTAATTCTCTTCGTCGCGCTTTGCTCTCGTCAATCGAGGGCGCTGCCATTACGGCTGTCAAAATTGAAGGCGTCGAGCATGAGTTTTCATCGATCAAAGGGGTGGTGGAAGACGCCACCGACGTTATTCTCAATCTCAAACAGGTACCATTCAAGCTGCACAGCAGCGAGCCGAAGACGCTGAGAATCTCGAAGGAAGAAGCAGGTGAAGTCACTGCTGCCGATATCGAGATCGATGCCGATGTGGAGATTCTCGATCCTTCAGTGCACATCGCCACCGTCAGCGACGGCGGATCTTTGAAGGTGGAAATGAGATTGAAGCGCGGTCGTGGCTACATCTCGGCGGACAGAAACTTCGACGAAGATCTGTCGCTGGGTTACATCCCGATCGATTCGGTGCACACGCCCGTCAAGAAAGTTAATTACAACGTCGAAGCAGCTCGTCTCGGACAGAACACCGAGTTTGACAAACTCACCATCGAGGTTTGGACCGATGGTTCAGTGAAGCCGGAAGATTCGATCGGTCTGGCGGCGAAGTTGATCAAAGATCACATGTCGATCTTCATCAACTTCGAAGAGGATACGGACGATTTCGCTTATGCGAAGATGGAACGTCCCCCGCTGCCGCGCAACGATCAGTTGGACCGTTCGGTTGATGAACTCGAACTGTCAGTTCGTTCTTACAACTGTCTCAAGAATGCCGATATTCGAACCATTCGCGATCTGGTCCAACGCACCGAGCGCGAGATGCTGGCCACGAAGAACTTCGGCAAGAAGTCGCTCAATGAAATCAAGGAAATTTTGAACGGCATGGGGCTCGACTTCGGAATGGAATTTGACGAGCAGGGTAATCCGATTCCCGGAACTGGTGGCCGCGACGGTGCCGACCTTTCGGATTATGAAGGCGACGAGGAACAGTAGGTTAAGTCATGCGACACCTGAAGGCACATCGAAAACTTGGTCGTACCAGCGAGCATCGTCACTCGATGCTGCGTAACCTGGCGACCTCTCTGATCAATTCTCGCGAGGAACGTATCGTCACAACTTTGCCGAAAGCAAAGGAACTGCGACCGTTTGTCGAGCGCGCCATTACCCTTTCGCGCAAAGCTCGCAGTTTTGCCGACAATGGTTCTGACGCGCGCGCGTTGCACTTGCGACGCCAGGCGGCGGGATTCTTTCACGCAGGCAACACTGCCGTCAGCGAGCTCACCGGTAAACGCGGCCAGTTGAGACCGGAACGTACTGCCGGAGTCGCAGCGCTACGACGGCTCTTCAACGATCTCGGCGAGCGTTACAAGGATCGGCCGGGCGGTTATACGCGCATTTTCAAACTGGGCCACCGCGATGGCGATCGCGCGGAACTAGCAATCATTGAGCTCGTCGACAATCCTCGTGAAGTTGAAGCGGCTGAAGCCTCCAGGAAACGAGCGAAGTCGGCATCAAAGAAGAAGAAATCCGGGCGCGCCAAGGAAGCCAGGGAAGAAGCAGCCGAGTCAGAAACTAACGAGGAGTAAGCATTCTCCCGCAAAGGAGCAAAGGCGCAAGGCTAATCCTTTGCGCCTTTGCGCCTTTGCGCGAAACTAAATGTCTGCACCTAAAGAACAGAATGAAGCTCCAAACCGGCGCGCACGTGCACAGAAGCCAGCGGCATCCGTGAACATGGAGGAGTTGCGCGAGCTGATCGCGCTCTTGCGTGACAACGGACTCGCGGAACTCGAGCTCGAAAACGAAGGCTTTCGCGTTCGCCTGCGTAGAGAACCGACTGGATTTGAGCCGTCACCTGCGCCAATGCCGCTTCCTCCGCCTCCGTCGCCTGCTCCTGTTGCTTCCGCGACGGCGCCCATTCCTAGTCCGGCACATCCGGGCACGCAGGCCAGTGCCGCGGCTTCTCAGGATCAGGATTTACATATTATTTCGTCACCCATTGTGGGTACCTTCTACCGTTCGCCTTCTCCCAGTGCCGAGGCGTTTGTGAAGATCGGCAGTAACGTCGAGCAGGAAACGGTTGTTTGCATTATTGAAGCCATGAAGCTCATGAATGAGATTCAGGCTGAAACGACCGGCGAGGTCGTGAAGATTTATGTCGAGAACGGGCAGCCGGTTGAGTACGGCCAGCCCCTCTTTGGCGTCCGGGCTTAGGCCACAAAAAAGCACAAAAAGCACAAAAAAGAACTTGTGCGTTTTGTGCTTTTTTGTGGCAAGTTTATATGGCTTTCAATCCACGTAAATTTAAAAAGATCTTAATCGCCAATCGTGGCGAAATTGCCTGTCGCATCATCTGGACCTGCAAGGAGATGGGCATCAAGACGGTCGCCGTTCACAGCGACGTCGATCGCGATTCACTGCACGTACGTTTTGCAGATGAAGCAGCGTGTATTGGACCAGCGCCTTCGGCCCAGAGCTATCTCAACATTCCCGCCATCATCAGCACCGCCGAAATCTTCAATGTCGATGCAATCCATCCAGGCTATGGGTTCCTGGCAGAGTCTGCTTACTTCGCGGAGATCTGCGAGGCGTGCAACATCAAATTCATCGGGCCACCGGCGAATGTTATTCGATTGATGGGCGACAAGATCCAGGCGCGTCGTGTAATGCACGAAGCGGGCTTGCCGATTGTTCCCGGCAGTCCTGGCGGCATCACTTCTGAAGAAGAAGGCATCAAGCTCGCTCGCGAGATTGGTTATCCGATCATCGTTAAAGCATCGGCAGGCGGTGGCGGCCGCGGCATGCGCATCGTTCGCACCGAACAGGAGTTGGGAAAAGCACTCGAAACTGCGTCGACCGAAGCTGCGGCAGCGTTCAATGATGGCAGTGTTTACATCGAGAAATATATCGAGCGGCCCCGCCACATTGAGATTCAGGTGCTGGCCGATGAGTTTGGTGAGTGCATTCATCTTGGCGAGCGCGAATGTTCGATCCAACGTCGCCATCAGAAATTGATGGAGGAGGCGCCCTCGACAGTTCTCACTCCTGAGATGCGCAAGAAGATGGGTGGCGCCGCGGTGTCTGCGTGTAAGAAGCTGGGGTATTCGAGCGCCGGCACGTGTGAGTTTCTGCTCGATGCCCACGGCGACTTCTACTTCATGGAAATGAACACGCGCATCCAGGTGGAGCATCCGGTTACTGAGATGGTCACGCTTGCGGACATTGTTCGCAACCAGATTCGAATTGCGGAAGGTGAACCGCTGGGCTATGCGCAGGATGATTTGTTGATCGTCGGTCATGCGATCGAGTGTCGCATCAATGCTGAAAACCCGGAGACGTTTGCGCCCTCGCCAGGAACCATTTCCGCTTTCAACTTGCCGGGCGGACCTGGAGTTCGTGTCGATACGTTCGTCTACTCCGGTTATCAGGTAACACCATTTTACGATTCGATGATAGCCAAGGTGATTGTCCACGCGAGAACCCGCGAACTGGCTATTGCACGAATGAAGCGAGCGCTCGAAATGATGGTGATCGAGGGGATCAAAACAACCGTTCCGCTGCACCTCAAGATCATGGACGATCCACGTTTCCGGGCAGGGGATATTGGGACGGATTTTATGGAGTACTTTTTAGCTCGGAATGGCAAAAAAGCGGCGGCGCAATGAGACAGGATTCACACGATGTTTTCAGGATTTACAAGATAATCCTGCCCATCCTGAGAGAATCCTGTTAATCCGCCCTGCGGTTGCCGGACGCGTGAAGATTGTCCTATAATGTCCGACTTTTCTACGACGACTTGACTCGTCTGAGAGGTGAACAGAATGTCGCACGCAGTTATAAAAGCCGGCGGAAAACAGTTTCTCGTTGAAGAAGGCCAGACGATTCGTGTGCCTTCAATCCAGGCGGACGCCGGAAGCTCAGTTGAGCTGGAGGCGTTGCTCAGTACCGGCTCGGAAAATAAGATCTCGGCGACCGTAGTCGAGCACGGCAAAGATCAAAAGATTGTTGTCTTCAAGAAAAAGCGTCGCAAACATTACAAACGGACGCGCGGGCACCGGCAGGGTTACACGACCTTGAAGATTGATTCTATCGGGTGAGTAAAGACAATGGCACACAAAAAAGGCGTTGGTTCATCTCGTAACGGTCGCGACTCGCAGGCGCAACGGCTGGGACTCAAGAAATTTGGCGGTGAAAGAGTTCTGGGCGGCAACATCATCGCGCGGCAGCGTGGCACCAGGTGGAAACCCGGCAACAATGTTGGCCGGGGTAAGGATGATACGTTGTTCGCACTGATCGATGGCGTGGTCAAGTTTGAAGACAAGGGTCGGTCCGGAAAGTTCGTCAGCGTTTATCCAGTGGAGCAAACTGCTGCTTAGAAAAGTTTCTGTAAAAGTTCGCGACGCCTGAGCAGCAATACTGCGCGCTCAGGCGTCGTTTTCGATTTTAGGATGTTTATTGATCGCGCCAAGATTCACGTTCAAGGGGGTGACGGAGGTAACGGTGTTACAGCGTTCAGGCGCGAAAAGTTTGTACCCCGCGGTGGTCCGTCGGGTGGCGACGGCGGGCGCGGCGGCGATGTAATTCTGCTGGCCGATGGTTCGCTTAATACGCTGCTGCATCTTCGCTATAACCCGCAGCACACGGCCCAGCGCGGTTTGCACGGTGAGGGTTCAAATCGATCCGGCCGCACGGGCGAGGATTTGATAATTCGAGTTCCAGTTGGAACACAGATCTTTGATGCTAATACAAGTGAACTGCTTCACGACCTGAGTCATGACGGCGACCGCTGGTTGGCTGCGCGTGGCGGCCGTGGCGGTTTCGGAAACGCGCACTTCACGACCTCAACCAATCGTGCACCTCGCTACCATCAAAACGGAAGCAAGGGAGAAGAGTTGGACCTCCAGCTCGAACTCAAACTACTCGCCGATGTCGGTCTGGTCGGATTTCCAAACGCAGGGAAGTCGACGTTCATCTCGACTGTTTCTGCTGCGCGCCCGAAGATCGCCGATTACCCGTTCACGACGCTCGAACCGCATCTGGGTGTAGTTGACCTCGGTGATTTTCGTACCTTCGTGATCGCGGACATACCGGGGCTGATCGAAGGAGCGCACGCTGGCGCAGGATTGGGCGATCGTTTCTTGCGACACATCGAACGGACGAAGTTGTTGTTGCACCTTGTGGACGTTTCGTCAGCTTCAGGCAGGGATGCCGTCAACGATTATGAAACCGTGAATCGCGAACTGGCTTCATACAACGCCGAGATGGCGATGCGACCACAGTTTATGGTCGCGACCAAGATTGACGCACTCGATGAACCCCAGCGTCTGGAATCGCTGAAGCTGAAAGCGATCGAAGATCAGAAGCCGTTCTTTGCGATCTCTTCGGCAACTGGCGAGGGCGTTCGCGAACTCGTCAACGCGGTAGCAGCCAGGCTCGAGGAGTTGAGTGCAGAGAGCAAGACAACAGATCCGGTGGAGCTGACTTGGTAAGAGATGTGCGCACAGCGGCGGATAGCATTGTACGGAGGGACATTCGATCCGGTCCATTTAGGGCATATCGAGATTGCGCGCAGAGTTTCACAGCTGTTTGAGATTGAGAAAGTGATTTTTATTCCGGCTCAGATGGCGCCGCACAAGATCGGGCGGCCCGTAACCGAGCCGATACATCGCTATGCGATGTTGGCGTTGGCGACCCAGGACGATCGGCAGCTATCGATTTCAACCTTCGAGCTTGATGCTCCTGATCGACGGTATACCGTGGACACGGTCCAGCACTTTCAGCACGTGCTGGGTGACGAAACCGAGCTCTTTTTCATAATGGGTGCTGACTCGTGGTCCGAGATCACGACCTGGCGTGAGTGGGAACGTCTCTTGACGATCACAAATCACATCGTCGTCACCAGGCCGGGACATGAACCCATGACAACGCACGTTGGTGCTGTTGCGAAACGGATTGTTGACTTGAGATTGGCTGCGGAATATCGAAGCCGGCCTGAAAAGAGCATCTACTTCACCGATGTGGTGATGAAAGATGTTTCAGCGACGGGAATTCGACGGCTTGCGCGTGAAGGTCGAACAGATGAGTTGACTGAGCTCTTACCAGGGCCAGTGCTTGAATACATAAAGAAGTACGGAATTTATCGAGAACTTAATGAAGCAGAACTCAACAGTTAAAGAACAGTCGTTAAATCCGCAACCCAACGTGCGGTCCGTTCCTCAACCTGCGCCGGTCGAACAACTCGACGAGCGCGTGTTCGCGGCACTTCACGCAGCGAGCGAAAAGAAGGCTATCGAGCCAGTCGTTTTGGACTTGCGCGAGATCGCCAGCTTCACCGATTACTTCGTGATAGTGAGTGGCGCAAACGAGCGCCAGGTGCAGGCGATTGCGGATGAGGTTTACGAGAGTTTGAAGAAGGCGGGCCATGCGGCGGCGCGCATGGAAGGTTACAAGACTGCCGAATGGATTCTTCTGGACTACGGCGATTTTGTGATGCACGTGTTCGAGCAAAAGGCGCGAAAGTTCTACGATCTCGAACGCCTCTGGCGCGAGTCGAAGCGGGTCGAGTTGCCAGCGGAATTCACCGGCGACAATGGTAGTTCTTTGAGAAGAGAATCGTGATCGAACTATTTGCGCGCTCTCAGGGAATGCGCGAGGCGGTGGGTCTCGCGGAGCGCGTGAGTTCAACCGATGCAAATGTTCTGATTACGGGTGAGTCGGGTGCAGGCAAGGATCTGCTAGCCTCGTTTATTCACCTGAAGTCAAAGCGTGCAGCGCATCCGTTTGTGAAGATCGATTGTGCGACGCTTCCAGGCGAGTTGCTCGAGGCAGAGCTTTTTGGTTTCGAACGTGGCGCGTTTACCGGTGCAGTTGAGGCCAAAGCGGGACGCTTTGAAGCAGCACATAGAGGTACTTTCGTTCTCGATGAAATCGCGCATCTCTCAACCGACGCACAGGCAAAGCTATTGCGTGTGATTGAGCGTCGTGAGTTCGAGCGACTGGGCGGACGCAAAACGATCAAGCTCGATGCGCGTTTGATCGCATTGACAAACGTGGATTTGGATGCAGCGGTGAAAATAGGTCGATTTAGGGAAGACCTTTTTTATCGTCTCAACGTAATAAACATTCGCGTGCCTCCCTTGCGTGAGCGCCGGGAAGATCTTTCTCAACTAGTCGAGCATTTCTTAAAGCTCTATTCCACCAAGCACGGACGGAGTGTTCTGCGTACGACGGCAGCAGCGAATGCATTGCTAAAGGCTTACGACTATCCAGGTAATGCACGTGAGCTGGCAAACATTCTCGAACGTGCCGTGATTGTCGCGTCGGGAAAAAAAGTCGAAGAGCGCGACTTGCCGGCGGGATTGAGTTCAGCTGTGAACTCGCAACAGCGCAAGAGTAAACCGCTCAGTCTGGCGCAGCTGGAAGCGGATTACATCAAGCAGATTTTGGTCGCGACCGGAGGTAACAAGACGGAGTGCGCGCGCATCCTCGGAATCAGCCGCAAGAATCTTTACGAGAAGATTGCGCGCTACAAGCTTTAACGATCCTAAACTGATGCGGCTGCGGATCATCTGGATAGGTAAGACTCGCGATGCGAGACTGCGGGCGCTGATTGATGACTACGCCGAGCGGTTGGCGCATTTCACTCGCTGTGAAGTGACTGAGCTGCGTGAGTTTGGACGTACAGATAAGGCGGGCATCGATAAGGAGACTAAACGCATCTCAGACGGACTCCGGCCTGGCTCGGTGACAGTACTGCTGGATGCCGGCGGCACTGAGTGGACTTCCCAACAGCTGGCTGCTCAGGTGCAGGGCTGGGAAGGAAGTGGGATTAAAGAAGTTGCCTTTGTCATTGGCGGACCTAACGGTTTTTCGGATGATTTCAAGGCACGCGTTGACAAGCGTTGGTCCTTGTCGCGGCTGACGCTGACGCATGAGATGGCGCGAGTTCTGTTATTGGAGCAGTTATATCGAGCCTACACGATCATTCATGGTTTGCCATATCAGAAATGATCGCGGACCGGAAGCAATATCAAGTAGGGTGGAGGGTGCAAATAGATAATGGATAAGAGGCGCACAAAAGTTTTCCGAGATAAATTATTGGACCGTCGTGAAGGTCTGGTTGGACAAGTGCAGGCTGCGGAGCTTTATAGTCGCGAACGTGATGCGGAAGCCACGCAGGATCCGGCCGACATGGCGGCTAACGCTTATACAAAAGAGTTACTGGTATCGATGTCTGACAATGATCGTCAGTTATTGAACCTCATTGATGAAGCCCTCGAGCGAATCGAAACATCAGGTTACGGCAAGTGTGTTCATTGTGGTGAAGCGCTGCCGGAGAAACGTCTCGATGCGGTGCCGTGGGCGCGACACTGCGTTCGCTGCCAGGATTTGCAAGAGCGTGGTTTGCTGGGCGAAGACGAAGATTAATCTCGGTTCGATGGTTTGAGACAATTTGCGGCCTCCTCGATACGGGGAGGCCGCTTTTTTAGCCACAAAAAAGCACAAAGAAGAAGTAGCCACAAAAAGGCACAAAAAGCACAAAAGAGAAGAGTAAGAAGAAGAGTAAGAAGAAGAGAAGAAGAGTGAGAAGAAGAGTGAGAGGAAGAGTGAGAAGAGTGAGAGGAAGAGTGAGAGGAAGAGTGAGAAGAGTGAGAGGAAGAGTGAGAGGAAGAGTGCGAGAAGAGTAAAAGGAAGAGTGAGAAGAAGAGTAAGAGAAGTAAACAGGTACAGAACTACAGAAAGAAGTTAAATGATCCTCACGCATGCCTGTCGAGTGTTTGGTGATGCGCTATTGGCGTTGGCTTATCCGCAGGCTTGCGCAATTTGTGGGAGGAGTGTCGAGGAACGTGCGTTTGGAGTGACGTGCGAGGCATGTTGGGCCAAGGCGCCGGTTTTTGATGGAACAGAATCTTTGTGTTGGAAGTGTGGATTGTTATCGCCTGTTGAGGTCGCGCCTGAGTTTCGCGAACAGATGCGTTGTCATCGATGTGATTCGCACAGCTTCACTGCCGCGAGAGCGATCGGGTTGTATGAAGGAGCACTCCGTGAAGCGGTGTTGCACTTGAAACGCCAGCCACACGTCACGAAGCACATCGCGATGCTCCTCGTGACTGCTGCCCGCCGCGAACCGTTGAATGAGAGCACGAGAATCATTCCGGTTCCGTTACACCCGAAACGACTTCAGGCGAGAGGGTTCAATCAGGCTTCAGTGCTTGCCCAGGAGCTTTCCAGGAGTCTTCACTTACCGGAGGACGAAGTTAGCCTTTTGCGAGTCTTGACCTCAGAAAAATATCGCGCCGGAATGGACATAAAGGGCCGCCGCGATACTGTTGCCGGAGCCTTTAGAATCGCCCACCCACGCTTAGTGGCAAATGAGGATATTCTGCTGGTTGACGACGTTTTTACGACCGGCGCCACCGTCTCAGCCTGTGCCGAGGCTTTGATTGCGGCCGGCGCGAGAAACGTCTACGTTCTGACCCTGGCGCGGGCCTGACGGGTCCAAATCTTAACACCCGCGTAACCTGGGTTTTGAGCCGTTGTACCACATAGTTTTTGACACCCTCTTCTGCGCTCGCGTAATATCAGCGCTAATGAATGGCAGAGTTTTGGTACTGAATACCTCTTTTGAGCCCATCAACGTGTGCACCGAAAGGCGCGCAGTGGTGATGATTTTCAAAGGAGTAGCGCGAGTTGAGGAGCACAATGGCCATATCCTACACTCGCAGAAACTATCCATTCACGCACCTTCTGTAATTCGTCTGACGGAATACATCCACATTCCTTTTGAACGTCGATCGCTCTCGCGGAAAAACATCCTTCTGCGCGACCATTCGACCTGCCAGTATTGCGGCACGCAATATCCGCCTTCGGAACTAACGCTCGATCATGTGCTGCCACGCTCGCGCGGAGGGGAGTCCGCGTGGGATAATCTGGTTGCCTGCTGCAAACGTTGCAATCATCGGAAGGGAAACCGGACTCCGGAGGAATCCGGGATGCACCTGTTGCGCAGGCCTCGTGGGTTCTCACTACACGTAAACCGGCAAATCATGCGTTACTTAGGTAGAGCTGACGAGACGTGGAGAAAATATCTGTTCTACGAATCAAACGGTCGGGAATAACCCGCCCAAACCAGGCGCGGCACATAGAAAGAGGAAATCATGAATCAAACAATTTTGGCGATTGGCCTGGGAGGCCAGGAGATCTTAATAATCGCGGTACTAATCTTTCTGCTCTTCGGTGCAAGCAGACTGCCGCAATTGGCGAAAGCCATAGGCCAGAGCAAGAAGGCATTTCGAGAAGGAATCGAAGAGGCAGAACGCGAGCCGCCGCGTAAGGAAGTGAAGGAGTAGCGCTTGCCGGGACAGGTTCGGCGCTGAACTCCCCCGCCTTCGTTTTTCAGTGGCTGTGAGCCTTTCGTCCGATGATCAGAGTCGCTTTCACGGAAAGCGCGAACTCCGCCTCATGCCTCTCTTCGTTTATTAATCGAGAGATCTCGTTGAATAATTCGGCCCTCTTATCCTCAGGTACGAGGGCCAACCAATCCTGCATCAGAAACTCCGCGACGAGCGGGGAGTTCAAAAACTGTTCGCCGGACTCGAAGTCAAATTCCTCGATACGCGTCCATGACCCAACGTCCTGGAGTCCTTCGTCTTCGGCAAACTGCTCGATGGCGGAAACTGTGGGCAGTTCGGTAATCAACTGTTCCACGTCCGATTCGTGATCGATGAGACCGCAGTTGTGGAGCGCCTCCCAGTAGATCGAAAAGAACTCGCCAAAGCTTGAAAAAGTTGGCAGTGTTAGTACAACATTTGCTCCCGGCGCCGCTACCCGCACGAGTTCGGACAACATTTTTCTGACTCGCTGCCGCGCAACAAGCGAGGCATTACCGATAACTAAATCAAAACGGTTGTCACTCAGTTCGAGCTGATCGACTGGCGTGGTAGCGAAAGTGATCTGCTCGTTGGCAGCCGTTGCTTTTGCTCGGGCCAACTCAGTGCATGCCGGGTTTTCGTCGACGCAAAGCAGTTCTAATTTCTCACCGGCTCGCTCGTATAGCGCTATTGCATGGCCCCCGGTTCCCGCCGCCACGTAGAGGGCCTTTCCTTCTTTGGGCAGTTCCACATGCTGATCGATTAATTCGGCGAACCGTTCGCCCCAATCGGGCGCGATGAATAAATCCTGTAGGAAGGCCAGCTCTTTATCAGACTTTCTGCTACTGGTCACTCTCGATGTCCTCACCCCTGGTTTGTTCTTGTGCTGGCAGACCTTCGTCCGAGAAATATTTCCTGCCGCGTAGTTGTTCCGGTAAACAATCCATTTCTTCCTTTGCTGCTGGATCGCTGTGAACGTAGCGATAGTCTTTGCCGTAACCAACCTGTTTCATCAACGGTGTGACCGCATTTCTTAAATGCAGCGGTACTGGTACACGGGCCGTTTCTTCCGCGTCTTTCGCCACTGCGAAATACGCATTCTTCACCGCGTTCGACTTGGGCGCACGTGCGAGATAGATCGTCGCCTGCGAGAGTGGAAACAGTCCTTCGGGCAAACCGATCAGTTGCACGATGCTGGCAGCGGCCGCCGCCTGGACCATAGCCTGAGGATCCGCGAGTCCGATGTCTTCGGAAGCAAGGATGCACAAACGTCGCGCGATGTAAATCGGATCAGCGCCGCCTTCGATCATCCTCGCAAGCCAATAGAGCGACGCATCGACGTCTGAGTTTCGCAGCGATTTAATCAACGCTGAGATCAGGTTGTAGTATTCTTCACCACCCTTATCGTAAGCGTAATGAGCACGGCCCAACGCCTCGATCACTGTCTGCTCCGAAACTGTTCTGACACCGTTTTCGTCAGGCGCCGTCGATTCAACTGCTGCGTCGAGTGCCGTGAGCGCTACTCGTGCGTCGCCGTTGGCAGAGTGAGCAATCCGTTCGAGCAGTTCGTTTGAAACTGAAGGATTAAAACTGGCGAGACCACGTTCCACGTTGACAATCGCGTTTTGCAGAACCGTCTTGATCTCGTCGGCTGAAAGTTGGTTTAGCACCAGCACTCTTGCTCGAGACAGGAGTGCGCCAGTGACTTCAAACGAAGGATTCTCAGTCGTTGCGCCAATCAGAGTGATGGTGCCATTTTCGACGGCGTGCAAGAGCGCATCCTGCTGCGACTTGTTGAAGCGATGGATCTCGTCGATAAAGAGCACAGTGCGCTTGCCGTAGCGCTTTTCAGCCTTTGCGCGGTCAATGGCTTCGCGTAGATCTTTCACACCGGAGAAGACCGCTGAGAGGGCAATGAAGTTGAGCCCGCTACTGTCAGCCAGTAGTCGCGCAAGGGTCGTCTTGCCGGTTCCGGGTGCGCCCCAAAGAATCAGGGAGGGCAGGGCGCCGCCGCCTGCAATAAGTCGTCGCAGGATACGACCTTCGCCGACGAGATGTGACTGGCCGACAAACTCCGACAACGAGCGCGGTCGCATACGCTCGGCGAGTGGCGTGCCCTCGATGGATGGTGCCGCCACCTGAGCTTCGTCGCTAAACAGACTTCTTGAATTCCAGCGGTCCATGGCGCAAAAAGGATGTATAATTATCGCCGAAAAGAATTAAACACGCGACCGGCGGAATCACCTGAGCGCGCTTTAGCCCGAACCACCGGCTTCGAAAAAACGCGATTTTTATGGGCAAAGTATCCAGAATCTTCATTGGAACGCGATTACTGGAATCTGCGTATAGTTGGCTGCGGGCGATAAAACCCAATAATTAGTGGGCTCGCAACGCGATTGGAGAGTAGACCCATGAGGAACGGAAGAGACATTTGGAGAATAGCAGGAATGATTCTCCTCGGTGTATTTGTTTTCGCAGTTGTACTCCCACTAGCTTTGAAGGTAGTGGGAATCACGTTGGGCATCATAATCGGACTGGCAGTGCTCCTGATCAAGGTGGCGGTAACACTGGCGATTGCTTACCTCGTTCTTGTTGGTATCCGTGCCCTGCTACGCTAGTTGTTTGCGCCCAGGTACTAACCACAAAAGGCACAAAGAGAGTTACACTCTTTGTGCCTTTTGTGTCTTTTTGGCTAAACATTGAAGCGGAAGTTCACTACGTCGCCTTCCTGCATGATGTAGTCTTTTCCCTCTAGTCGTAGCAATCCTTTTTCACGCGCGGTGGCGTAGGAGCCTGCTGACATCAGCTCGTCATAACTCACAATTTCTGCGCGAATGAAACCACGCTCGATATCGGAATGAATCGTGCCGGCGGCAGTCTGCGCGCGAGTGCCCTGGGGAATGGTCCACGCCCGAACCTCTTTCTCACCGGCAGTCAAAAACGACATCAACCCGAGCAGATGATAGGCGCTCTTGATCAGCTGGTCGACGCCACTGGTCGCCACATTCAGACTGTGAAGGTAGTCGACTCGTTCTTCAGGCGGCAGCGCTACGAGATCTGCTTCAAGCTGGGCGCAAATGACTACACACTCGGCTGCTTCTTTCGTGGCGACCTCGCGAACTGCTTCCACCCGTTGATTATTTTCGAGATCAGCAAGTGCAGACTCCTCTACGTTCGCCGCATAGATAGTGGGCTTGGTCGTCAGCAGAAAGAAGCTGCGAGCTACAGCCTTCTCATCATCTGTGAGCGAGACGGTTCGCGCCGAACGTCCTTCTTCCAGAGCCGGCTGGAGTTTATCGAGCACGTCCAGCTCCTGGCGCGCAACCTTATCTCCGCTCTTCAGATTCTTTTGTGCTTTTTCGCGTCGACGTTCGACAGTGGCAAGGTCGGCCAGCGCCAACTCGATTTGAATAGTTTCGATATCGCGAAGTGGATCGACCGCGCCTTCAACGTGAATGATATTTTCGTCTTCGAAACAGCGAACCACCTGGACCACCGTGTCTGTTTCTCTGATGTTAGCGAGAAACTGGTTTCCCAGTCCTTCACCTTTGGAAGCACCACGAACGAGTCCCGCGATGTCGAGAAATTCAACTGTCGCGGGAACGATCTTTTCCGTTTTGACCAGCCGCGCGAGGGGCTCCAGTCGTTCGTCAGGCACCGAAACCACGCCTACATTCGGTTCGATGGTCGCGAAGGGATAGTTAGCGGCAAGTGCGGCCGATTGCGCAGTGAGCGCATTGAAGAGAGTCGATTTGCCCACATTGGGTAGTCCAACAATACCTGCTCTTAACATTAATTTGCCTCGTCCAGAAAACTAACCGATTACAAACACGGATGCAAAAGGCTGTCCTGCGCAAAGCCGCAAAGGGATTTTGCCTTTGCGCCTTTATGCCTTGGCGTGGGTATAATCCGAACTGACTGGCAACACAAACAACGGCGACAACTCTCAGCTCCGATCGATGACCGCGTCTTTACTACTGGCCTTTCTAGTCACGTTTAGCGGCACCGTTGCGACTTATCTCTACGACGAAAACGCATCGTTGGGGGCACGAATATGCGCAGGAGCAGCTATTGGCTTGGCGGCTCTTGGGCTGATCGGATTTGTCGTGGCTTCTTTTATCGGACTAAGCGGTGCTGCCGTGCTGTTTAGTGCTGTAATCTGCTGCAGTCCACTCGCACTGTTAACTGACCGCACGATTACGCGTCAACTGAAGAGAGATTTTGACGCCGCTTCGCTCGGTGCTCAAAGATTGTTTACAAAACCAGATGTGACATCGATCGGTTACTTTCTCTTTTATGTCGTCGTGGCGGTGGTCCTTTGGAAGGTGTTCAGCCGGGCGGTCATTGAAGACACTACGGGCTTGAGCACTGGCCTATTGAATAACTTCGGCGATCTTCCATTTCATCTGAGCGTAATAACCAGCTTTGCCTTCGGTAACAATTTCCCCCCGGAAGATCCAACCTACGCCGGGGTCAGGTTTACTTACCCATTCATTTCCGACTTCATTTCGGCGATGTTTGTGCGCTGCGGCGCTGACTTACGCGAATCGATGTTCATCGAGAACTTCATTCTCGGTCTCTCGTTTGTCGGTCTGGTCCATCGCTGGGCCCTGGTGATGTTACGCGACAAACTGGCGGCTATCCTCACACCCATGCTGGTCCTGCTGAATGGCGGTCTCGGCTGGACGCAACTATTCTCGAAGGCGGGAACAAACGAAGGCGGACTTTGGGGCGTGTTGATGGACTTGCCGCCATCGTTCACGGTCGTTCCGGAGACAACCTGGCGTTGGGGTAACGCTATCTCCGCGCTACTGGTTCCGCAACGCGGATTCCTAATGGGCCTGCCGCTTGCGACGATCGCGTTCACTTACTGGTGGATCGCAAACGATAAGCAGCGAACAACGGAGTCAAATGAGACCGGCAAAAAGGCCCGGCCCAGCGAAAAGCAGAGGATTGCGTGGCAACAGCAGGAAGCGACACGTACCGCCATGGCCACACGCGGGATGATCGCTGCCGGTGTCGCAGCGGGACTGTTGCCGCTCGTTCATGCTCATAGCTTCATAGTCGTAATGGGGATGGCAGGCTGTCTAGCGTTGATTCAGCGACGCTGGCGCGACTGGTTTGTTTTCTTTGCCGTTGCCTCGGCGATCGCTATCCCGCAACTGCTCTGGTCTACGCTGCATAGTGCGGTGGACGCGGGCAGCTTTTTCGCGTGGGAAGTGGGTTGGGATCATGGAAAGGAAAATCCGGTCTTATTCTGGTTTATGAATACCGGCTTTTTTATTCCTTTGTTGTTGGTTGCGGTCCTCATGAGAGGCGGCGGATATCTGGTTCCAAAACGGCTCCTGCTCTTCTATCTGCCGTTTACGCTCTGCTTCATCGTTCCCAACTTAATCAAGATGGCGCCGTGGATCTGGGACAACATCAAAGTGCTGTACTACTGGTGGCTTGCCTCAGCGCCTCTCGTTGCGTTACTGCTGGCCCGATTGTGGCGCCAGGGTCGCACGCGGCGAGCTCTCGCCGTCGTGCTTTTTTTCTGCGTCACGCTTGCAGGTATGCTCGACGTTGCAGGCATCGCTCTGCGTTCGGTCAAATACCAGGTCTTTGATGCCGCTGGCTTGCGTTTTGCAGAACTGGTGAAGGCGCAAACAGCACCACGCGCGTTAATTGTTCATGCTCCGGTTCATAACACACCGGTGTTTCTGACTGGACGCCGCTCTCTCATGGGTTATCCAGGACACATTTGGACGCACGGGCTTCAGTTCGTAAAACGCGAAGGTGAGATCAAACGCATTTACCTCGGCGCTCCTGATGCGGAACAGTTAATCAGGAACTACGGCATCGAGTATCTTGTAGTTGGACCGCAGGAACGCGTTGTCACCCCGGTTAACGATCTGTTCTTTACTCGCTTTCAGAAAGTTGGAGAAGTTGGTGAGTACACACTCTACAAAATCAGGTAGTAGTCAAAAGTCGCGCGGTAAAGGTCGGGCGATAGAGAGTGAGGTAGCGGCTTCAGGCGTGCACGACATTCCGGAACAAGCGTGGCGCATCGGAGCGGTCGCCATCTTCATGATTGGGGCAGTGCTACGGCTCTATGACTTAAATCTTGTGCCGCTTCATCACGATGAGGGAGTAAACGGAAACTTTCTGGTGCGCCTCGTTCGCGAAGGATTCTACCAATACGATCCGGAAAACTATCACGGCCCAACTCTCTATTACTTCGCAGCCGTGATCCCCTGGATTACAAAACTGTTATTCGGCTCAGCCGCTCGCGATAATTATGGTCTTACCACATTTAGTATCAGATTAGTAACAGTTCTCTTCGGCCTGGGAACAATCGTCCTGGTCTTTCTGCTACGACGGCGACTGGGAACAGTCGCGACACTCTCTGGCGGCCTGTTGCTGGCTGTCTCACCAGGTGCTGTTTATCTTTCGCGCTATTTCATTCATGAAAGTCTTTTTGTTTTTTTTACTCTTGGAATTGTGGTGTCGTGCGTGCGGCTCTACGACAAGCGCAATCCCGGTTATCTGATTCCGGCAGCAGCTTGCGCGGCGCTCCTTCTGGCGACAAAAGAGACGGCAATGATCTCTTTGGGGGTGCTAATCATTGCCATTGTATTGACAGTGTTTTATATGCGCACGGTGGGAAAACTGGATGGCTCTCACGGAAGCAAACGAAACACTTCATCAGGCGTAGTGAGTGCTTTCATTGACGAGCTGGGTGGGATACCCAGTGTCCTGCGGGCGATCGCGACAGCGATCGTCGTCTTCCTGAGTCTGTACCTGCTCTTTTATTCCTCGTTCCTGACGAATAATAAAGGCATCTCGGACTCATTGCAGACGTTTGCTGTCTGGACCAGGACTGGCAGAATGGCGCACGTGCATCCGGCAACGATGTACATTACGTGGTTGGTTAACCTGGAGTCGCCACTGCTATTTCTTGGCGCCATCGGTGCAGCGATCGTCGTTCTAAAACCGAAAAATTCGTTCGCGCTCTTTTGCGCGCTCTGGGCATTTGGAATGATCGCGGCGTATTCGCTCATTCCCTACAAGACGCCGTGGTTGATGCTCAACTTTCTTATTCCTTTGGCGCTGATTTCCGGTTATGCAGTCCAGGCGATCTACGACATGGACCACGGCCAGTTGAGACTGCCCGCGCTGGTTTTGCTGGCGGCGGTGGGGTTGGCGACGTATCAATCGATCGACCTCAATTTCGTCAACTACGATAACGACAATACGAAGTTTGTCTACGTCTATGCCCACACGCGGAGAGGCACCCTGGACCTCGTGAAACAAATCGAACAGGTTGCTAAAGAGAACTCGGGAGGACTCACCGGAATAACGATTGTGAGTCCTGATTACTGGCCTTTGCCCTGGTATTTCCGAAACTTCAGTCGAGTGGGATATTACGGCCGCATGTCAGCGTCCACTGAACCAATCATCATCGCCAACGAGAATCAGAGAGAGGAAGTTGAAAGGAATTTTGGGCAGTTTTACCGGCAGGTGCCATCGAAAGATGCCGGCGGGAGCTTTGAATTGCGGCCCGGGGTGAGACTGCTCCTGTACGTGCGGCGTCCCGGCTTCGGACCCACGACCAATCCTCCGTCGATCCAAAATCCATAGAGTGTTAGCCACGGATTAACGCGGATCACGTAAACAATCCGTGTCATCAGTGACCCTGCTTAACCGTGGTCCTCACTTCAGTTAAGGAGATCTAACTTTAAGTTGTGGTTGACATTCTAAGCACTCCAACTTATAGTGGCTCACCCGTAATGTTCAAACTCGAACGCCTGGAAATTACTGGCTTCAAATCCTTCGCCGACTACACCGAAATAATCTTCACTGGAGACGGAATAACCGCCATCGTTGGCCCTAATGGCTGCGGCAAAAGCAACGTCGCCGACGCGATCGCCTGGGTCCTGGGCGAGCAACGCGTTAAGCACCTCCGCGGCGGTGAAATGAAGGATGTCATCTTTCAGGGCTCGCGCGATCGTCAGCCCAGCGGCATGGCCGAAGTGGTCATGCACATGATCCGTGATGAAGGAGTAGAGTCTGAACCCGATATTGAAGACATCGATTCGACCCTCGAGAAGATCGATGATCGTCTGGTAAATCTTGATGCGGTCCTGCCGCAGGAAGAAGCTGCTCCCGTCGAAGCCGCGCCCGTCGAGGTAACAGAGGTAACAGAAGCGCCGGAAGCCACTGTTCCAGAAGTAACTGCTCCCGAGTCGACTCCCATTCACAAGGCAGTGCACAAGCGTCACTGGCGTCGTCGCAATCTCGCACTGGAGTTCGCGCCGGGCGAGGCCGTTTCAATCACTCGCAGATTGTATCGATCGGGTGAGAGCGAGTACCTGCTGAACGGCAGGATTTGTCGTCTGCGTGATATTCAGGATCTCTTTTCCGGAACGGGTCTCGCTGGTGGTCACTACGCGATCATCGAGCAGGGCCGTATCGGACAGATCCTTTCCGCGAAACCTATGGACCGGCGCACGATCATAGAAGAGGCCGCCGGCATTACCAAGTTTCGCGTCCGCCAGCGAGCGACTGAAGCGCGTCTTGAAAACGCCCGCACCAATCTTTCTCGCATCTCCGACATCGTTTCTGAAATCGATCGGCAGGTAAATAGTTTGCGACGGCAAGCGGCGAAGGCGCGCCGGTATGGTGTGTTGCGCGAAGAGTTGCGCGAGCTGCTGCGCCAGGTCTACGTTGCCGAAGACCAGAAACTAGCAACTCTCCTTGAAGAAACAAAGGCCAGGCTCGCGGAAATCACGGAGCTCGAACTGGCGATTGCTGACGATCTCAGCCAGCGAGAAGAAGCTGCTCGGGCCGCAACCCACGAAGCGCGCAGCCTGGAAGATGAATTGACAACCGCTCGCGCAGCTGCTGCCGAAGCAGTGCTGCGACGGGACAGGCAGGCTCGTGAATGCGTTTATCAGCAGGAACAGTTGAGTGAGATCGAAAAGCGCAAAGGCGAAGTGACCGCTGAGATTGAAGCTTTGACTTCGCGGCTCGTGCTGATTGAAGGTGAGTGCCACCGGTTGCAGGAAGAAGACGCACGCTTGCGAGCGGAGTTTGATCGGAGTGCGCTTCTTTTGCGCACTGCGGAAGAGTCGTACGCCGAGAAGCTCGCCGCTGCTAACGCGGCAGAAGTCGAAATTGAAAGCTCACGTTCCGACTTGCTCGCACAGACGGCTGTCGCAGAAAGAGTCCGTGAGATTGCACGACAACTCGAGACCACGCTGGAACGGCTGTCACAGCAAGCGGAAGGCCTCGCCCGCGAAGGCGATAGGGCTGCCAGCCAGCATGCCGAGCGAAAACTTGAAGCGGAGAAGTTTGCGCGCGAGCTGGCCGATGCTCGCGGTCGCGTTGCGAAGCTGCAGGCCGAACGCGAAACCGCCGTTGATGCGGTGGTCCGTGGCCATGAGTCAGTCAGCGACACGGAAGCCGAGTTGACGAGAGTCCGTGATGAACATTCGCGTGCAAGCCATCGTCTCGAAAGTTTAAAAGAGCTGGACCAGCGACGCGCCTACTATTCTCCCGCTGTGCAGCTTATCTTCTCGCCGAGTGAAACGCTGCGAGATTTTCATTTCATCGGGACTCTTGCCGATGCTCTGAACGTTGATGCGAAGTGGGAACGCGCGGTTGAGGGCGTACTTGGATCGTCTCTGCAATCGATAGTTGTACCGACGCCTGACGATGCCGTTCGTGCCGCCCAATGGCTTCGCGAAAATAACGGCGGTCGCGCTAGTTTCTTAGTAGCGGGATTACACGGCGGCAGCGATGAAATCGACACCAACACTGTGACGGCCCTCGCTTGCAGATTAGAAGAGCGACCACTCCTCGCAAACGGTTCAGGCGAAGCTATCCGTGAAGATCTGCGCATCTGCGATTTGCTCGGAGCTCCCGAACAACTGGTAACTGTTCTCAAACGTACGCTGCCGCAGAAAGTGAATGCACGCCTGGCCGCCAATCTTGAAGATGCGATGGTCAAGTCGATCGCGACCGGCGAGATGTACGTGACATTGAACGGCGACTGGATTGCGAGCGGGCAGTTTGTCAACGCAGGCGACGCAAGAGATCTCGAAGAAGGAGCGGGCCTGCTTGCATTCAAACGAGAATTGAGAGAACTCGAAACGCGAGCTGAAGCGTTGTCGCGTGAAGTCGAGGTTGCCAGCCGCGCCTCAAAAGATGCTCGTGCGCGTCTCGTCGAGCTCGAAGACGCAGTCGTTATTCTTAACGAGGCCATCGGTCGTGAAGAACGAGAGGCACTTGCGCGCGAACACAACACGACGTCCCTCGAACAGGAAGTTGAACGAACCGAGCGTCACATGCGCGTGGTCGGACAGGACTCGATGCGCGTTGAGGAAGAGCGGCTGGAAGTCGAAAGCCGACGCGCTCAGGCTTTGTTAGAGGCTGAAGCCGCTGAGCAGGCGAGGGAAGCTGCGGCCGACAACGTGGTCAAAGCATCCGCGTTGTTGGCCGATTTGAGAAGAGATCTGGAGACCGAAAGCGAATCGCTCACACAACAGCGAGCCGCAGCGGCAGCTGCTTCCGAACGTCGCCGTGCTACCACTGCCGAGCTGCGACGAACCGAAAGCGAACTCGCGGACTTTGCCGCACGTGTCGATCGGTACCGGATGGATCTCGCAGAGATGGCGGGCCGCAGCGATGAGTTGAAACTCTCGATCGCGGATCTGGAATTGGCGGCGAGCTCGGTTGAAAGCGATCGTGCTCGCGAGGAAGACCAGATTGCCGATCTGTCGAACAAGTTGCAGGAAGCTCGCCGGCAAGCCGACGAGTATTCCGAAGAGTTGTCGGAATTGAATCGACGTGCAGCCGAGGTACGTGATTCTCGCGGCGCGCTTGAGGTACAGCGCGCTGAGGCTCAGGCACGCCAGACGTTCGTGCACGAAAACTGTCAGACGGAGTTGGGCCAGTCATTAGAAGATCTTGCCCGGGAGCTTACTTTCTCCGAGGAGTTCGATCTCGATGCCAGTCACTCGCGCGTTGAAGAGCTGCGCACACGGCTTGAAGGGTTTGGCGGCGTAAACATGATGGCGCTCGAGGAACTCGCTGAAGCTGAGCAGCGTTTACTCTTCCTCACTGTTCAGCGACAGGACATCGTTGAAGGTATTTCTGCAACCGAAGAAGCCTTGCGCGAGATTAAGCGTCGCTCACGCGAGCGCTTTCGTCATGCTTTCGAGCAGATCAACAAGAACTTCAGCGTGTTGTTCCAGGAGTTGTTTGGTGGCGGACGCGGTGAGATGAGTCTAATCGACGCTGACGATGTGCTCGAATCGGGCATCGACGTAGTTGCCCAGCCGCCCGGAAAGCGTCTTCAGAACGTGCTGTTGTTATCCGGCGGTGAGAAGGCGATGGCGGCGCTTGCACTCGTGCTGGGAATATTTCATTATCGGCCGGCGCCGTTCTGTCTGCTGGATGAAGTGGATGCTCCACTTGACGAAGCAAACGTGGGACGCTTTACTGATAAAGTCGTCCAGATGTCCGCTGACACACAGTTCATTGTTATCACTCATAACAAGAGGACGATGGAGATGGCGCGCGCGCTTTATGGCGTGACCATGGAGGAGGCAGGTGTCTCGAAGTTAGTGTCGGTACAATTTGAGTGAGTAAGCCAAAGTCATTGCTGCAAGGTTTCCCCGCCGCGCTGTTAGTTTTGAGCGCGGCGATTTCCATTTCTGCGCAGAATCAGAGCGGCGAAAAGCATAATTCTCGACCGCAGCAGGCTGCTGGATCGGCTGCGGCGGTCAGCGCTCCCTCAGCGTCAGATGCAGTCAAGTACACTTATGAGTTTTCGCAGCCCAAGTTTTACATCAAACACATTGTTATCGAACACGATGCGAACGGGCGCGGCACGGTTACGTTTGAGCGGTTGAATGAAGATACCGCGGTAACTGAACCACTCGAGCTTTCGACGGAGGCGCTCGCGCGCATAACTTCGTCGTGGCAGGCGTTGCAGTTTCTGGAGGCTCAGACCGACTACCAGTCAAACAAACAATTTCCTCATCTCGGCACGATGCGCATTGCAGTGCAGCGCGGCGACCGCAAACGCGTCGCTGAGTTTAATTGGACCAATAATTCAGACGCCTCAAAGCTTGTGGGTGAATACCGCAAGGCCGCGGACCAGGCGATTCTTGTGTTCGACATTTCGATCGCGCGGGAGAACCAGCCGCTAAATGCGCCCAAGCTGATGGAGCTGATGGAGTCTTATTTAAAGCGTGACGGGTTATCTGATCCGCGCCAGCTCCTCAAACTGCTTCAGGATATCAGCACGGACGAACACGTCCCGCTCATCGCCCGCAACCATGCCTTGCGATTGATCAAGAAAATCGAGAAGCCATAAACATCTTGTCAATCGTGTAAATCACGTTAATCCTGTGACAAGATTTGCAGGATTTACATGATTGACGAGATTTTAATGCTGACCAAAGAGCAATTCATTATCGGAGCTTGGGAACGGCTGGGTACCGAGGTTGTGGGCGCCGCTGAACTCGAACTGATCGAGGACGCTGTTGTCGAGCGTTTTGGATCTGCGATGAGTCCCGCATCGATTGCTCGGGTGCTTGCCGATCAGGGGGCAAGACTCGGCCATCCCGAGATTCTCCAAGCCTACACACGTTGGCGTGAAAAACAGTCATTCTTCACCACGGAAGACCTCCAATTCACTAGCATTGACGCAGCCATCAGATTGATCAATAAGGTTGAGCTTCTGCGGCAGCAGTTTGAACGCGATGCCTCCATGCAGGAACGTTTGCGGCAGGCAGTTCGATCGCTAAAGACCGAACTCGACTCACTCGCTACCACCCGACAACTGGCGGCTGAACTTGTACAGTGGCTGGCAGTTTGGCTCCAGAACCCCTCAATCTTCGCGGAATGGCTCGCTTTGAGGCAGAATACTGACGAATTTCGCGAACGTTTTCTCACCTGAGTTCGTCGCCAAGATTCTGGAACTTTCACGCGTTTCTCGACGAATACTCAATGACCGGGCGCATTCAATCGGCTAAATGAACTTGAAAACAGACCTCAGCGATAGCGAATTATTACGGTCGATGCTGACTGGCGACGAAGAAGCACTGGCGCTTCTCTATCGTCGCCGCCAGGGCGGGGTCTATCGTTTTGCTCTGCAAATGAGCGGGTCGAAGTCGATTGCCGAGGACGTCACGCAGGAAGTTTTTCTCTTCCTGATGCGTGAAGGGCACGTTTTTGATCCGGCTCGCGGGACGTTAAGCGCGTTTCTTTTCGGCGTCGCCCGGAATCACGTGCTCCGCCGATTGAGAGTCGAGCACCTGCTGACGCCTCTCAACGACGAATCGGAGGACGACGTTCCTTTGATTCATGCTAGTTCGGATTTGTGTCCGCTTGAAGACTTGACCCGTGCGGAGACGATTGAATCAGTGCGGAAGGCAGTGTTGAGCCTGCCTGCGAAATATCGCGAGGTGGTGGTGTTGTGCGAACTTCAGGACGTCAGTTACGGCGAGACGGCAGAAATTCTAGGTTGTGCGATCGGCACAGTCCGTTCGCGTTTGCACAGGGCGCGGGCGCTTCTGCTTGCCAAGTTGAGGCCGGTGGGGGAGTTTGAGGAAACGGGTTCCGCGACTGTGAAGTCAGCGAGGTGTTTCGCATGAACTGTCAAAGATTCGAAAGTGTTGTGAGTGAGCTGGCTCGTGGCCAGATGATGGCTGCTGAGTTACGTGGCGAGGCGCTGGCCCACAGTGACGCGTGTGATGATTGCGCCAGGCGGCTTCGCGACGAAGAGATGTTGACGCGCGGATTGCAATCGCTCGGAACGGAGATGGAATCGTTGGAGGCGCCGCCAGCTATCGAAGCCAATCTGCTGATGGCTTTTCGTGCTCGTCAGGCGGCTGTTCCGGTCACGGTGACGAGGAGACGGTCACATTCGGCGTACTGGGTGGCGGCAATCGCAGCGATGTTATTGATCGCGATCGGCGTGTTTGTATTTCGTTGGACCAGTCGACCGGTTGATGATCCTCGTACTGCGGCTAAACAGGATGCGCCACAACGCAAGCCCGTAGTCGTCGAGAGTCCGACGCCCAAGGTACTTAACGAAGTCGAGAATCCGAACGATAAATTGTTGGCGGAAACTCCAAAGCCGAGACGAAATCGTAATGCGAGTCAGCGGCGACAGGCGAGTCCTCAACTTGCAAATCACGTAACGAATGAAATCGCAACCGACTTCATCCCGCTTACCTACATGACGGCTGCGAATTTTCAGGATGGCGGACAGATAGTGCGAGTTGAGTTGCCGCGTTCGGCACTGGTGAATTTCGGTCTGCCGGTCAATATGGATCGCTATAACGAAAAAGTTAAGGCGGACGTTTTATTCGGGGTCGATGGCACGGCCCATGCCATACGTTTTGTTCAATAGTTCGTTGATCCGGCGAGCCGGATTGGTTGAAAGGGAGAAGAGATGAAAAGAATATCTGGATTTCTGGTGGCGGCAAGTCTGTTAGCTCTGGTTTTCGCAACTGCGGTGTTTGCGCAGCAGGCTGGACCGGACGGTAATGTCATAATCAGACAGCGAATAATGCAGGGACCGGAAGGTGGGGCTCCGCCACCACCGGATGCTAATTTTGTGTTCATTGCATCGGAGAGTTTTGGTGGAAAGGTCGTGAAAGGCGCGCCATATTCCGCGGAATCTCTTACCGAAACGATCCAAACTCTTGCAGACGGCAATCGCATCATCAACCGCATGACGAGCTCTGTTTACCGCGACAGCGAAGGTCGCACGCGGCGCGAGCAGAGTTTGAAAGGCCTCGGCATGTTCGGTGCTGGTGAAGAGCCTCTCCAGACGGTTTTCATCAACGATCCCGTCGCTGGTGTGACCTTCACACTCGATTCACGTTCGCACACTGCGCATAAGAGCTCTCCGTTTACGTTTGAGTTCAGCAAGAAGCTGGATAAGGCCGGAGCTTCGCTTTCTGCTGTGGAAGGCCAGCGGTTTGAGTTCAAGGTTGAACGAGGAACAGCAGGCGGTGGAGGTATGGTGATGACTGCACCGCTACCGGCACCACCCGCCGGCGCTCGCATGCCACACCCTGAATTGGACCAGTTGAGAACGGAAGCTGGAGCGACCTATGTTTTCAAAACCAAGCCAACTGGCAACTCCAACGAAGTGAAGGAAGAACTCGGTAAGCAGAACGTCGAAGGTGTCGAAGCCGAGGGAACGCGTACTACAGTCACGATTCCGGCCGGTGAGATTGGTAATGAGCGACCGATAGAGATCGTCAGCGAACGCTGGTATTCACCGGAACTCCAGTTAGTAGTGATGACTCGTCACAGTGATCCTCGTTTTGGCGAGACGACCTACAAGCTGACGAATATCAATCGGTCAGAACCGGCGAAGTCACTTTTCGAAGTGCCGAGCGATTACACGATTAAGGAAGGCCCGAGCATTGCGCCAAAGATCGCACCGCTTAAACCGAAGAAGTCTGTAAGTCCGGAGTAACCTACCGCTCTCTCATCACGGGTTACACCGCCGAGCCATCCACAGATTACATAGAGTAGTTTTCTGTGTAATCTGTGGATGGCTTTCTATTCCTCGTCTTCGCCGCCCTTGATGCGTCCTTCGGCGCGCGACTGTTCCACAATCTTCTGGGCCAACTGACCCGGGACGGGATCGTAATGAGAAAACTGCATGTGGAATGAACCACGTGCGGCAGTGATTGAGTTGAGTGTCGACTGATAATTCAGCATTTCAGCCATCGGCACCTGCGCCTTGATGACTTGTTGCTTGCCACTCGTCTCCATTCCCTGAACGCGACCTCGGCGTGAGTTAAGATCACCCATGATGTCGCCGGCATACTCCTGCGGCGCAGCGATCTCAACGTCCATCACCGGTTCAAGCAGTGAGGGCCTCACTTTCTCCATCGCCGCACGAAAAGCCTTTCGGCCCGCGGCTCTGAAAGAATGTTCGTCGGAATCTACCGGGTGATATGAACCGTCGATTAGCTGCACCTTGAAATCGACCAAAGGATAGCCGGCGATTGCGCCGGATTTTGCGGCTTCGATAATTCCTTTTTCAATCGCCGGTCGGAACTGTTGTGGAACTGAGCCACCAAAGATCTTGTCTTCGAAAAGAAAGCCGCCGCCGCGTGGCAATGGCTCAAACACGCACTTGCAATCGCCAAACTGTCCACGACCGCCAGTCTGTTTCTTATGCCGGCCCTGGACCTCCGCACGTTGCGTGATGGTTTCCTTGTACGGAACCTTCGGCGGATGAAGCGTAACCTCCACGCCGTAACGCTTCTTCAATTTTTCGACGACAGTCTCGACGTGCAATTGGCCTGAACCGGAAAGTAGAAACTCTTTCGTTTGTGCGTCGCGGCTGAAGTGAAGCGCTGGATCTTCCTCGAGAATCTTGTGCAGTGCCACACTAATCTTCTCTTCGTCCTGGCGCGATTTTGGTTCGATCGCAAACGCAATGGCTGCCTCGGGATACTCGACCGCGTCGTAAACGATCGGCGACTGTTTGTCGCAAAGCGTGTCGCCCGTTTGGGTCTCTTTCAATTTAACGCACGCGATGATGTCGCCGGCATGCGCTTCGGCAACTTTGTCGAGTTGTTTCCCCTGCATCACGTGGAGGGCGCCGAGCCGTTCCATTGTCCCGCGAGACGAATTGAATGCGTTGGCATCAGTCTGCAAGTGACCACTGATGATTTTGAAGATGTTGATGCGGCCTGCAAATGGATCGGCGACGGTACGGAAACAGTAGGCTGACAATGGTTCGCCGTCGTTATACTTGCGGCCGATTCGCTCTGCATCCGGACCTGCGTCAACCGGCTTGCCCCATTCGGCTTCGTGATGGGCAGGATCCGGGGCGTAGTCGACGAGTCCGTTCAGCAATGCGCGCAGACCAACCTGCGTGATGCTCGAGACGGCGAACACCGGACAAAGTTTACTTTGAGCAATGGCGTTGTTGATGTTCGGAAGGATGTCTTCTTCGTCGAGTGTGCCTTGTTCGAAATACTTCTCCATCAACTGATCGTTCGACTCTGCGACGAGTTCAACTAACCGTTCGCGAGTTTTGTCGACGATGTCGCGACCTTCGCTGGGGATATCGATCTCTTTCGCCTGACCATCGGCGCCAAGTTCGTAAGCTTTCATGTGGACCACGTCCACTACACCACGAAAATCTTTTTCTTTTCCAATCGGCAATGTGAAAGGAATGATGGCTCTGCTGAATGTCTTCTGCGCGCTTTCGAGCGCGGCGCCAAAATCTGCGTGCTCCTTGTCGAGTTTGGTAATCACCATCACGCGCGGGACCATGAACTCGTTGGCATAAGCCCAGGTCTTTTCCGTCTGCACTTCAACGCCTTTGACTCCGTCTACGACGACGATCGCACAGTCGGCGACACGCAGTGCCGGTCGTGCATGTGCAACGAAGGCTGCATACCCGGGACTGTCTATAAAATTAAGCTTTGTATCGCGATGTTCGAGATGAGCGAGTGAAGTATTTAATGTGATCTTGCGGGCGATGGAATCTTCTTCATAGTCGGTGACCGTGGTCCCTTCATCTACCTTTCCCCAACGCGGCGTGGCTCCGGCGACGTAGAGAAGCGAGCTGACGAGCTGCGTCTTCCCTGCGTCGCCGTGTCCAATGACAGACAGGTTTCTGATCGCTTCGGTCGGATAGACTTTCATACATTTGATTCCTTTCAGGCATGCGAATTTTTGGCGAAGGTGTTGAGGCAGTAATTTATCTGACGGTGAAAGTTAAGGCAAGTTGACCCACAGATTGACCCAGAATAAAGCAGATCTGGTTGTTAAATCCGTGTTCATCCGTGGCCAAACTGTTCGGCCATCTTTCGGTCCGAATGTTGCATCTGAATCCCGTTGGAATAGGAGATGGTGAAAAACATGTATGACAGGAAGTGGCTCGCTTGGGCGGTAGCGTTTTTGATCGCACTTTCGTCGCTCGGAGTAGCGTCAGCCAAAGCGAGTGTGAGTAAAGAAAACGAGCAGAGAAGTCTACAGGAAATTGAGCCTTTGAATCTTGCGATCCTGGTTCAGGACGACTTGATTTCGCAGGTCGGTAACGAGCTTGGTGTAACACGCGATTTCATCAGGTCATTGCCGCAAGGTTCTCGAGTGATGGTCGGTTATATCACTACGGGTACATTGCAGGTCAGGCAGCCATTTACAACCGACCTTGAAAAGGCCGCGAAGTCGCTGCGAATTCCGATTGCTGCCAGGGGAAGTTCAGCTTTCAATCCGTATGTTGAAGTGCTGGAAGCTCTGAAGAAGTTTGACAGTAGTTGGACCAACGCAAACGCGGTGTTGCTGATTTCGGACGGACTGGACACGTCGCGTGGATTTGATTCCACTGCAGCAGGTCACACGATCGACATCGATCGCGCGATTTCTGACGCAAACAAACGTCACGTGTCTGTGTTCAGTTTCTACGCACCATCGGTTGGTCTGACTAGCCATAATCGCTTAGCTGCGAGCTATGGACAGAGTTCACTCAACCGTTTGAGCCATGAGACTGGAGGACGGGCGTTCTTTCAGGGCACAACTGGGTTTGTGACCTTCGATTCTTACTTCGCACGGTTGCGCGAAACACTGAACCGGCAGTATGCGCGGGTACGGTAAGAATTCCAGGGAGCCGGTTTTCGGAAAAGGTCCTATAGGTAATATAGGACCTTTTCTATTGTGCGCCTCAGTGGTAAATTAGGGCTTGTCCGGACACCTGCCGGCGGCGTTCTTGTCCTGAAAAACGACCTACTCAAAAGTCCAAAGAAGTGCGCGAATATTGTCTCATTGTTGAAGGCGCGTATCTTTCCGAGTCTGAGGCCGAGCACGCTCTGCGCGATCCCTTCATCGAAGATTGGGTTGAACAAACGGGCCGCTTCCGCATCCACAATATGGATGAAATCCTTGTTGCTCCCGGCGTCACACTTGGATCGCTGGGAGTAGTGATGCTTGATGAACGAGTGTTTGAGATTGCGAGCACAGATCCAGAACATCCGTTGACCGAGCACAAAGCGCAAGCGGTTGCGGACGCGTTGCGACGTCAGGATATGTTTGACGAAATTACAACCGAGCCACGCAGTGAGTAGCCCGAGCGAAGAGTCTTTTCTTGCGGGACGCGTTCTGGTGCTGGTGGGAGATATTACGCAGCAGGACGTAACCGCCATCGTTAACGCTGCGAATTCTACTCTGCTTGGTGGTGGCGGTGTTGATGGCGCCATTCATCGAGGGGGTGGACCGCAGATACTCGAAGAATGTAAACAGATTCGAAAGCTGCTCTACCCTGATGGTTTGCCGACGGGCCAGGCAGTAATCACTACCGGCGGCAACCTGCCTGCCAGATATGTGATTCACACGGTGGGACCAATTTTTGGCCGGGAGCCAGAGCGCGAATCCGAACTTCTCGCGGCTTGTTACCAAAACTCGTTATTAGTGGCCCGCCAGCACGCAGTCTCCTCGATCGCATTTCCCTCCATATCAACCGGTGTTTTTGGTTATCCAAAGCCTGAGGCGGCCAAAATTGCCTCCGCGACCATTAAGCAGTTTCTAGCTTCGGACGAAGAGATCAAACAGGTGCGGCTGGTCTTTTTTCAGCAAAGGGACGCGCACGTGTTTCTCCAGTACCACGAATTCTAGTAGACTCTCCCATTTTGCGGCCGCCGCAAACCCGAAGACGATGATTGAAACCTCCGAAATCGAACAACGTGTGGTGCGGAAGAATGAATTGCCCGCACCACTAATTCCGCTCGAGCGTTTGGCCTGGAACTATTGGTGGAGCTGGGCTGCCGATGGCGCCAGTGTCTTTCGCGATCTCGATTCCGAGATTTGGGAAGAGTGCGAACATAATCCCCGACAACTGCTTGCAAAGACTTCGCCGTACCGGCTTGCCGAGGCTGCTACGGATCCGGTCTACCTCGATCGAGTGCGCAAACTTGATGATAGTTTTGAGGCGTACATGTCTTCCCCGGCACATTTGGAAGAGTCTCCAATTACGCTGGATCACCCCGTTGCTTACTTCTGCGCTGAATTTGGCGTTCATACTTCACTGCCGCTTTATTCAGGTGGACTCGGTATCCTTGCCGGCGATCATCTCAAATCGGCCAGCGATCTAGGCTTGCCGCTTGTCGCGGTCGGTCTGCTTTATCGTTACGGTTACTTCCGGCAGCGGCTGCGCAACGATGGTTGGCAGGAAGAGCATTACGGTGAGACATTTCCAAACGATCTGCCGATTCATCTGATCAAAAATGCGGACAACACACCGCTTCGCGTTGAGGTCCTGATTCGTGAGCGGAACGTTTTGGCCCAGGTCTGGCGAGCAGATGTCGGACGCGTCGCGCTTTATCTACTCGATACAAACATTCCTGAAAATGCAGAGACCGATCGCTGGGTCACAGGACATCTTTACGGCGGCGATCGCGAGACGCGAATCGTGCAGGAAATGTTGCTCGGTATCGGCGGAGTTCGCTTGTTGCGCAAGCTCGGTGTGTCGCCGCACGTCTTTCACCTGAACGAAGGTCACTCAGCGTTTCTAACGCTTGAGCTTGCACGCGAAATCGTGCTGACCGAACAACAACCGTTCGGCGCTGCCATGGAGAGAGTGAAACAGCAGTGCGTTTTCACAACGCACACTCCGGTTGCAGCCGGCAATGATGAGTTTGACGCGGCGCTTGTCACGCGTGCCTTTGGCCCAGGTTATTTCAAGGAACTCGGGTTAACTGAAGAAGAGTTTCTCGCACTTGGACGAGTCGACCCCGCAAATAAGACCGAGCGATATGGGCTAACACCGCTGGCGATTCGGATGTGCCGCTCTACCAATGGTGTGAGTCGCAAGCATGGAGAAGTTTCGCGTGCGCTGTGGCAGAAGTTCTGGCCCGAAAAGAGACTCGACGAAGTTCCCATCAGTTACATCACGAATGGAGTTCATGGCCCGACGTGGATCTCACCGTTATTGCGTGAGTTGCTTGAAAGGTATGTGGGCCAGGATTGGGAGATAAGACTTCGCAATCAGGATGCGTGGTCCGAAGCGGTAGCCCGCATTCCCGATGAAGAGCTGTGGAACGCGCACATGCGTTTGAAGGAACGACTGGTTGCTTTCATTCGCCACCGGTCCACGCAAACACGAATAGCTGCCGGAGAACGCGCCGATTACATCGAAGCAGCAAGTACGATGTTTGATCCTGCGGCTTTGACGATCGGCTTCGCGCGTCGCGTTGCCGGTTACAAGCGCTGGAATCTCTTATTGACAGATCCACAGCGACTGCTGCGAATCATCAATGATGAGGAGCGGCCGGTTCAGTTTGTCTTTGCCGGCAAGGCGCATCCACAGGACGAAGGCTCGAAGTTAGTGCTGCAACAACTGGCGCGATGGAAATACGATCCGGTTGTCAGACAGCGCGCCGTCTTTTTGGAAGATTACGATCAGGAGATCGCCCGTCAGTTGGTCCAATCGGTCGATGTTTGGCTGAACGTTCCTCGCCGTCCGCAGGAGGCTTCAGGTACGAGCGGCGAGAAGGTCGCGCTTAATGGTGGGTTGAATCTTTCGATACTCGACGGCTGGTGGTTGGAAGGGTACGACGGGACCAATGGTTTCGCGATTGGTAATGGGAACGATAGCGCTGAGGTTTCGAAGATCGATGCCCTCGACGCTGAATCGCTGTATCGCACACTAGAACTGGAAGTCGTACCGCTTTTCTACAGTCACGACATTGACGGCATTCCCCACCACTGGATCTCAATGATGCGGCGAGCCATCCAAACGCTCGCGCCGAAGTACAACAGCAACCGAATGGTTGAGGAATACGCCCGAAAGATCTATCCACAGGTTACACAGATTAGCTAAACTCAGTGTAATCTGTGCGATCTGTGGATCTCCCATGAAATACTGCACCACCTGCAAAGCAAAATACGACGACAGCGTTAGCTTCTGTTCGATTGATGGCGAGGTCCTTGAGGCCGATCCGGCATCGATCGTCGATACCGTCCTCGATGGCCAGTATCAGATGGAAGCGCTCCTCGGCAAGGGCGGGATGGGTGCAGTCTACCGGGCCCGGCACATTCTCCTCGGGGATCGCGTGGCGATCAAAGTGTTGCCGCCGGAAGTGCGCACCAATGCCGAGTGGCTGCGACGATTTCGGCGCGAAGGTCAGGCAGCGCGTCGATTTCGTCACCCAAATGCCGTCACAGTTTACGACCTTCGAACGGCAGCCGACGGCACCATCTATATGGTGATGGAGTATGTCGAAGGTCACACCCTCGATCACGAACTCAAAACTCGCGGACGATTCACAGCAAAGGAAGCCTTCGACGTCCTCACTCCGGTCATGAGCGTTCTCGACACCGCGCACTCCATGGGCGTTGTGCATCGCGATTTAAAACCCGAAAACATCATGGTTGGAAAACCGGCAGAAGGCGGTGAGCCGGTCGTGAAGTTACTCGATCTCGGCATTGCGAAGATGCGTGAGATCGCAGGCGGGGACAACGGCGGCAACACTGCGCTCACGATGGCCGGTCAGGTGCTCGGTACACCTTATTACATGTCGCCCGAACAATGGGGCGAGATCCCGCGTGACGAAAACACTGAGATCGATGGCCGTGCTGACATTTACAGTCTCGGCCTCGTCTTCTACGAAATGATTCTCGGCCGGCGTTGCTTTGCCGGTAACACGCTGCATGAGTTGCGTCGCGAACACGTCAGCACAAAGCCACGACCATTGCACGAGGTTGTGCCTGATGTTCCACGCGGTTTCAGTGATGCGATCGAGCGTGCGACAGCGAAAGATCGAGGTGATCGTCAGGCCACTGCGCGTGTACTTGCCGACGAATTGCGCGCGGGTTTGTCTACGGCAAGTCGATCGACTTCTCCGCTGGGCGAGCAGGGGGCGGACCTGAGCGAAACGGTCGCAGTCAACAGCCGCGTCGAAACCAATGCCGACGTCAACGCGCCGACAATACTTACGGCCGACGCAGAGTCTACCTCGCCCGTGGGACGAGTCGTTCCGAAAGACGTTGCGACTGTTTACGAGCCCGCAAAACCGCAACCAGTTCCACCTCCGCAACCTGCTCGCGACACTTCCGCGACGGTAGTTGAGTCAGCCGCAATGGCGTCGAGTGTGACGGTGCCTCAGGTTCCAAAGCCGGCGCCGGCCATCCCAACAGCGGCACCAGTGCCCAAGGGCAAGGCTGGGGTACTGATTGGTGTTGGAGTGCTACTCGTGGTTCTTGTGGTGGCCGGTGTTGGAGGTTTTCTGCTTTGGAACAAGTCGAAGGCCAACGGAGAAGCGACAACTACCAACGCGAACAAAGCAACGGACGTCGCAACTGTTCCAAAAGAGGTTGGTCAATACTGGCTTGAGCTTGAGCCCGCGCAGGGAGGAGGACCGAAGACGAGAGTTGCAGCGCTGGTCCCAGTAGCCTCCGGACAAAAATTCAGGTTCCACTTTGCTTTTGATGAAGAAGGTTACGTTTACATCATTGGTCCCGGTGAAAATAATCAGCTCACCGCCTTCTTGACAGCAAAGCCTTCGGCCGACACAGGACTAACGAGCAACAAGCTCAGCAAAGGGACCGAGTTTATTTATCCAAAGGGTGAATTCCCGCTCGCGCTCGACAAGAGTCCAGGGACCGACAGCTTCACGGTTATTTTTTCGAAACAACAGCTATCGGTTCCTTCAGTTTTTAATGAACCCGTTACGTTTGAGCCTTTATCGGCGAACCAGCAGGCCGATTTGAAGGCATTCCTCTCGAAGTATCAGGGAAAACCGGCCGTGACCGAGCTTGACGAGTCGAACCCACGCGCGCCTTTCGTAAAAGTGAAAATTGCATCTGGCGAAAGCAACAACCCGGTTGTGTTTGACATCCGTATTCAGCACAATTAGCCCCTGCGGGCTCACGCTATGTAGTTTCTGAAAAAGCTTCGATTACAGGTGAATGATAAGGAGATCCCCGTAATGCGATTAAGTGTGATGGTTTTTGGATTGGTTTGTTTTTGTGCCTTGGTGATTGGGATTGCGGCTCCGCTTCCTCAGGATGAGGAAGATGTTCGTGGCGCATTTCTCACATCCCGACCTAAAGAGAAAACCACGACTTCGGGAACTACGGCGAAGCCGGGAGGTAAGAGACGCCCAAAACCGGTCGACGGCGGTAACAATCCGAACAAACCTCCAGACAAAGAAAAAACGCCACCTGTGAATCCGGGGAACTCCGGGAACAAACCAACGACGCCTTCCGACACGGGGAAGCCCGTTAACGCGCGTCGTATGGGATTGGGCGTGACGCTGTTCATGCGTGATTCGAATGGTTTGGCAATTCGTGTCGATCCGGATCATGCGTTCCAAAAAGGCGATCGAGTTCGAATTCTGCTCGAAACGAACAGCGACGGGTATCTCTACATCTTCAACACGACGAACGACGGACCTGCGACTTTGATCTATCCCGACGTCGATCTTGACGAGGCCGGCAATTACCTGCAGGCACACGTGCCGTTTGAGATTCCGTCGAGTTCGTCAACCGAGGAGCGCCTGCGCTGGTTTGCTTTTGACGAAGTTGCCGGTACTGAACATTTGTTCTTCGTTTTTACGCGTGAACCTTTGAGCGGTGTTCCTATCGACGACGACCTGATTGCTTTTTGTCGAGAGTCGAAAGAACGTTGTCCGATTAAGCCGAGCAGTGAAGTTTGGGCGGCGGTGGAAAAACATAGGCAGGAACCGCTCAGGACCGACAAGACTAAGCAATACGGTAAGGCAGAGACGGCCGGTGAGCAGGACGCGACGGCGCGTGGCTTTGGATTGGCAAAGGATGACCCGCAGCCTTCATTAGTAATGATGGCATCATCAACGCGTCCGACACTCGTCGCAACGCTTGATCTAATTCATAAGTAAACTTCGTTTGTGTGCTTTCGGTTGTATTTTCGAAAGGGTGGTGAGATGAGTTGTACAAAGCAAGTCATGAGTATCTCGCTGGTTCTCGTCCTTCTGCTTGCGCCGTTGATTTCAACGAATGCAAGCACGTCTGAGTCCGCCTCATCGTCTCCTCAGCAGGCGGATCAGGCGGGGACAGCTTTACATGAAGGAAGACGGTTGTTGAAGCGCGGACAGGCAGACAAGGCCCTTGTCCAATTGCGCAACGCGCTCAATCTTTACACCGCTGCAAAGAACAATAGTGGAATGGCGGCCGCGCACAACGAACTCGGCGATCTTTACTTGCGTCAGGGACAGTACCAGGTTGCACTCGACCACTATCAAAAAGCATTCGACGGATTTATTGCCGGTGATCCAAAGAGGGACGCAGTGAATGCAGGAGTCGCTTCAGCAGTGGCGCCAGCAGCAGCAACAGCGGCAGCCAGTACAGCCGCGGCTGCCGTCGGAGACGACAAATACAATGCGAACCTGATGCTTGCCAAGATGGGAGAAGTAAATTTTCGTCTCGGCAAAACCGCAGACTCCAAGGCGGCGTACGGGCGAATGGTGGTGAAAAAGCCTGAAGGGGCCGCTGCGAAAGCTGGTCGACGTTTTGGAGGCTTGAGTGCGATTACAGGTGCCATATCAACTGGAAAGGTCAGTGTGTCAGCGCCGACGAGTGCGCTAACTGTCGCGCTTGAAGCAAAAAAGGAGCTCGACGAGTATCGCGTTTCGATTGTTTATTCAAGTTACGAGTTGGGCATGGGCCGTCTTGCTTATGCCGATGGCGATCTGGAAGCAGCAAGTAAACACTTCAGTAACGCACTTGATGCGGCTGGCAGCAGCCTTGCCGGGATTGCGAAGCTTGGCCAGGTGCGACGTTTTCGCGCCGCGGCGCGAACAAGTCTCGGCGATGTTGCGCTGAGACAGGGAAAGTTCAAGGATGCCTCAAAGTATTACAACGACGCCAAGAAAGGCGCTCAGGAGGATAAACGTCTCGATCTGATGTGGCCCGCACAACGTGGTCTGGCTCGCAGTTTATGGCTCCAGGCAGCTCAGGAAAAAGATCCAAAGAAAGGGCTGTCGTTAAGAGAGCAGACGGTCGCGAATTACAGGGAATCACTCGGCACAATTGAAACGTTGCGACAGGGAAGTTTGCGTGCTGATGAATCGCGCACCACATTTCTTGCGACCATCAAAGATGTTTTCGACGAGGCTGCGGCCGCAAATGCAGCACTCGCACTGATGACAAATCCTGCTCCGGGTACTCCGCTGAGTGGCAAGTCGCTTGAGTATGCCGCCGAAGCGTTTCGTATTAACGAGCAGTCAAAAGCACGTTCACTGCTGGACATGCTCAGCGAAACAGATGCGGCCATTACGGAAGGTGTTCCCGCAGATTTACTAAAACGAAAACAGGAGAACCTCGATCAGCAACAGGATATCGCCGACATTCTGACGGGAATCAATATCTCGACAGAGGACGTGAAGAAGAAACCTTCCGAGCTCGATGCAGACCTCGAAAAACTGCAGGTTGAGTATGAAGAGATCGAGAACCAGATTCGCACTGCGAGTCCGCGTTACGCAGCACTCACTGCGAATAAACCTTTGACGTTGGCGGAAGTGCAGCAGAACGTGCTCGACGATCAAACAGTGCTGGTTGAGTATGCACTCCAGACAGATGACTCATATCTCTTCGTCGCAAGCAAAGGTGCGGTAAACCTGTTCAAGTTGCCGCCGCGAATGAATATCGACAAGCTTGCGATGGATCTGCGGGCACAGTTGATCCCGTCGAAACTCCAGCGCCGCATTGTCGGCATCGATGTAGCGGAAGCTAATCGTGGTTTAGGCATCGCTGCGACTGCTCCTGAAGACGTTGCGCCGTTCATCGCAGCGTCAAATGCGTTGTACAAAGTTGTCCTTGAACCTGCTTCCGGAATGATTGGAGAGAAGCGTCTGATGGTGGTTGCAGACGGTGCACTCAACTACATTCCGTTTGAAGTGCTACTTAAAACGACGGACACAGGAGACTTCGCTTCACTCGGATACCTGGTCAAGTCAAACGAGGTGATTTACGCGCCTTCAGCGTCAGTAGTAGGCGCCATCAAACAGCAACGCACAAAGAACGCCAGTCGCGCGATGCTGATCATCGCGGACCCGGTGTTCAACTCGAACGACGCGCGCGCTCAGAAGAGAACTGCCACACCGCCGAGCGATGCCGAAGTCAGAGGTCTTGGCATTCAGAGCGCCCTCGCAGACGTCAGTGGATCTGCACCGTCAGCACCTAACGCGCAAATGGAAGGTCTTCCGCTGGCACGTCTCAACGGTACGCGCACCGAAGCCGACCAGATTTCGAAGTTGGCCAAAGCGTCAGGTGGCCAGGCTGACGTTTGGCTCGACCTCGATGCGAACGAAGATAATCTCGCCGCGCGTGACGTGAGTAAGTACCGCGTCATCCACGTTGCCACCCACGGTCTGCTGAACGCTGAGCGCCCACAGTTTACCGGTGTCGTGCTCTCGCTGGTGGGCAACAAGACACACGACGGCTTTGTGCGCACTGATGAAGTCTTCAACATGCGCCTGGGCTCGCCGCTCGTAATGCTTTCGGCCTGTGAAACAGGTCTCGGCAAAGAGAAGCGAGGCGAGGGCGTGATGGGGCTCACGCGGGCATTCATGTATGCCGGTGCGCCGACCGTCGGCGTTAGTCTTTGGTCCGTGGCCGATAAGTCCACCGCCGACCTGATGACTGATTTTTATAAGCGACTTCTAAGTTCGCCCGAAGGCACCACCTCCTCAAGCGCACTACGCGGCGCGCAGTTAGCCATGATCTCCGGCAAGAAATACAGCGCACCCTTTTTCTGGGCGCCGTTCGTCCTTGTCGGCGACTGGAATTAGCCGCAAAAATCTTTTAGCCACAAAGAGGCACAAAAAGCACAAGTGAGAGAGCTCACGTAGCTTTTGTGCCTCTTCGTCTGAGTCTGTAGAGACCACCTAGTCCACTCAGCAGCAGGAATGCTGTGGTAGGTTCGGGAATCGTTGTGCTTGCCGTACTCGTACCTTCAACGACGATATTGTCGATGCGGTTGTTTCCCGTCGACGAAGACGCACCGTTGAAGACAATTCTGAATGCAGCATTTGGGTTGTTATTCAAGCCCGCAATGGACGCGAGGGTGAAAACGAGTGGCACTGCTCCGAATGCCGTCGCAGGCGTATACGGTGGACCAAAATCGACGAACGAAATGCCATCCAGACTGTACTGGAACTGATTGCTATTGAATCCAGTGCTGGTCCCCTGAGTTGCAAAACTGACGACGATGTTTGAGAAACCAACTGTGCTGACATTAAAGGTGATGTTCCGGCCATTATTGGCATTTCCGGTTCCGCCTTGTAAGGAAAGCGCCTGCCCGGCAGTGTCTCCTTGTCTGGCGTTTGTGGAGGTTCCCGCGGCAAACAGGATGTTCGCAACGTTGAGATTGCTAGTGAGCGTACCGCTGCCGTGATCCACGTTGAGATCTGAGTCATTGAAATTCCAGACTGCAAGCTCGTCACCGTTTGCGGCGTGCGACGCGGTCAGAAAAAGCAGCACGGCGCAGATGAGGTTGAAGGGAATTCGTCGGGTGAGACGCAAATTCGGTCGTAAAAACATACACGTTCTCCTTAGATGAGGTTTTGGACGTAGTTCGTCCTCATTGAGAAAGCAGGAGAATCTTTTATAAGAGACTCGTGAGGCTCATCGAAAAGTTAGGCCAGGCTCTGAGGACAGCCAAAGCTTTCTCTGTAAGCTCTGGCACAATATGACGATTTCGTTTGCTCGTCAATAGAAATGTGAGTTCATCAAAAGGCGCAGAATTCAAACCGAACAGCTATAATGACCGGCAGAGACTTAGCCAGAGGAACCTCGAACCATGGGAAAGAACTTCTTCAAAATCGACAATCATGCCGCGCTCGAGAACTTGTTAAGCGACTCGACAAAGAAACCCGTCATCGTTTTCAAACACAGTAACGCCTGCTCGATCAGCGCCCGTGCTTATCGTGAAATGGAAAAGCTGGATGACGTCAACATCCTCGAGGTTCAATCAGCGCGTGCGATTTCGAACGAAGTGGCGGACCTGACCGGAGTGCGCCACGAAACGCCTCAGGTGATCGTCTTGCGCGACGGCAAGGCGGTTTGGAATGCCTCGCATTTCGATGTTGTGGCCGCTGATGTCAGGAAAGCAGTCGAATCCCATAGTTGATCAGCCTAACAGAAGCTTTAGATTGCAAATGGAACGACGTGGACCCGCAATTGAGCCGAGGGAAATCAAACACCAGGACGATTTCACGGTTAGCATAGTCTGGGCCGACAACAAGCGCTGCAGTTTTCGAGCGGCCGACTTGAGACGTTCCTGTCCGTGCGCTCAGTGCGTCAATGAGTGGACTGGTGAGCGAGTGTTGAAGGCCGAGAGCATTTCTGAGACTATTGAAATCAAGGACATCAGCATCGTCGGGCGTTATGCGCTCAACTTTCGCTGGAGCGACGGTCACGAAACGGGGATTTATAGTTTTCGATACCTGCGTGAACTGTGTGAAAGTCAGGATGCAGAAACATGAATGAACGTGATTTTTTCAACGAGAAAGAAGAAGTAAAGAAGGCCACTTATAGTTGTCCCCACTGCCGCGAGCGTGCCGAATATGACGTCCGCTGGCTGAAGCGTACGAGAAAGCCACAACCGCCGCGCGGTGCAAACGAACATGATCGAGCGCGTTTCGAGAAATCGCGCGACTACCTTGTACGGATCGATGACATGCTGGCTTGCCGTAACGTCCGTTGCCGGCGTCGCTTCGAAATCCCGAGCTCACAGTCAGTCGTCTTCATCTGAGACCGCGGATTAAACGGGACCCTCACAGATCAAACAAAAAGCCGACAGTCGTCGGATAAATCTCAAGTCAACTCGCGAAGACCCGTAGAAAACAAGCCAAAAGCACTGGCTTGTGGCTTGCACTCTCGCTTGTCGCCAGTTAGCTCTCCGTCCGAGAAAACACATGATTGAGACTCAACAATTCGCAGGAACGAATAAATCCAATACTTCTTTTCTGACCCCCTTCGAGCGTCGGCTAGCCCCCCGCGTGTTGCCACACTTCCCGTCATGGCTGCAGACCTATCACATGACGATGCTGACGCTTGTCTGGTCGTCATTCATTCTTCTGTTTTCGTATTGGGCCGCTCGGGATTTGCGCTGGCTCTGGGGCGTGTCGGCGATGATTGCAATGCAATACGTCACTGACCATTACGACGGCAAGATTGGCAAATATCGGGGAACAGGGTTGGTTAGGTGGGGCTATTACATGGATCACCTTCTGGATTACTTCTTTCTGTGTTCGGTGATCATCGGCTATGCCTTTATCCTTCCGGAACGTTCCCGTCTTCAGGTTCTGATCTTACTGGCGATATGCTCCGGCTTTGAAGTCAGCACTTTTCTGGCGTTTTCCACGACGGATCGTTTCAAAATCAGCTATCTGAAGTTGGGTCCGACTGAATTCCGTCTGGCTCTGATAATTATCAACGCTCTGCTGGTGCAGTACGGCACCCGCAAAATGATTAACGGGTTGAAGTACGTGAACATCGGCGGCGCAATCGCGCTCGCCCTGATGATCTACAAGACTCACCGGGACATCTGGGCGATCGACATGGAACACAAGCATTCACAACTCGACCAAAAGCCTTAGTGTGTCTTGCTAGAGTGTGGCTGTCCTGCTCTGTGTGTACGGTTTGCGACCGTACATATCCCTTATCCGTCACTGAAGAAATATTTTTTCGCCAGAAGTGGCCCTTTTTCCGGTCGTCGTGCGCGTTAGCGGATGTGGCCTCTTCTTTGCAAGAGTATCGCCGTCCGACGTTCTAGGGTTATTAAATTTGGAACTGTGTGGCGAGAATTTCGTTTTGATACTTACAGATCAAGCAAACTCGCAATAAAAGCAATGTCAGAGAAAAAACAAATTCGTATCGTAAAAAAGGGCGAAAAATCTCGTCCCATCGTGAAGGCAAAAGCTGCTTCGGCTCGTGAAACCGCGCGCGACATGGTTGGAACTGTAACAAATTGGGTAAATGAGTTTCAGCAAAAACGCCGCGCCGAAACGACCAACGCGCTCAGGATCCTTGCCAAAACGCCACGGGGCAGTGAGGCCTAATTACTCTCGATTAGAACGCCGGACTCAAATTTACGGCGCGAGACGGTTCCAGCCATCTCGCGCCTCTTTATTTTGTTTGACAGTCAATTTCCGCCGGGCGTAGCATCCCGACTGAACCCAAACAAACGAGTGGAGGCTGAACTATGGTTAGAAGGAGTTCTCCACGAAAAGGAAAGCAACAGAGGTCGAGGCCTGTATTCGACAGTATCCGCAAGCCTGGGGCGCCTCCGGGGCATCCCATATCACGTGCCAAGCCGGACGAAATAGCGCGTCCGGCGGGCCGCAAAGCTAAGCATAAGCGACGTCCTGAACCGACCGATGACGATGTCTGAATCTGCCACTGTTCAAAGAGACGACCACGCCATTTCGAGGGCTTTCATCGCCCGCGCCTCAGATTTTCTGCTGGAAGAGTACCTGCCGAAGATTGAGCGTTGTCTTGAAAAACTAACGGACGCGGAGATTTGGTGGCGTGCAAACGAGGAATCAAACAGCATCGGAAATCTAATCATGCATCTGTGCGGAAACGCCCGTCAGTGGATCATTTGCGGAGTTGGCGGGCAAGCGGACAATCGCAATCGAGATGCGGAATTCGAGCAGCGCGATCCGATTCCTCGAAGTGAGCTTCTGACGCTGCTCCGCTCGACGCTCTCGGAGATCCAAACCACTCTTCAGGCCGTTGATCCGGCTGCGCTCCTTGAGCGCCGCAAGATCCAGGGCCACGACGTCGACATCCTCGAAGCCATCTTCCACGTCACCGAACACTTCTCGATGCACACGGGACAAATTCTCTTACTGACGAAGCTACTCACCGCAACAGACTTGCACTTCTATGATTTTGAAGCCAGTACGCCAGTTGAGCGCTGGCACTCTGATCCGTCCGATTCAGCTTAAGTGAGTGGAACGAGGCAAAGTTCGAGCAAAGCAAAATCCCAAGCCGGCGACCGACTTGGGATTCCGACATCGAGATGGTTCGTCCCGTATGTCTACTTGAACGTCACGAGTTTGGCCTAAATCCATTCACGTTTGCCACTACCACTCGACTGACAAACCGAATTCTGGTGGCTTAGTCAGTTTGACAGTGACAGTAATCTTGATCTTGCCAGCCGCACCTTCAGGTATCCACTTTGGAAACAGAGTCCTTATGTTGCGCAAGACATCGCTGAGAACCAATTGCCTGAACTCCTCTTGCCCGGCTGGTTGGCTCCGGCCAGCGTTCGCCTTCATTGCGGGATATTGAGGGTACAATTTGGAGAGTTGGTCTTCATTAAACTCGACTCGGAAATCCCTACCCTGCGGAATCACAGTGCCAATCTGTATTGCGGTAGCAGCTCGTTGAATTTCTTGAGCATTGGCTGGAACTGAGCAGGACAAAATAAGCAAGCAAGTTAATGCCAACAACGGAATAGTCATCTTTGTGATCGGAGTTCTCATTTTCAATTCTCCTTCATCCGGATTTAGTGCTATCGAGGGAAGTTCGGACCCACCACTCTGCGGTAGCTCATGGTGTGGGACTGGCAAGGTTAATTCCTCAGCCAGCATTTGCGAGTGACTCTTTCCGAAGAAACGTAACGCTTTCGCGGACGATCTTTACACCCTCTTGTTGGACAATTCAGCAAGTCTCTAACAAAGAAAGGGAAGCGGTTTGATTCCGCTTCCCATGGGGTGTGTCGGAGCTTACGCATTGGATTGAGTAACGGGTAACCGGGCGCCCGATGGCCAGCTTTGAATGTGGAACACTCGATGATTGCAAAAGGTGAACGAATAGCTATCGAAGTGTCGGGTTGAGTGAGTTTTAGCGACACGAAACGCCGGGCAGCGCAAACCGGAGCGAGCTTCTGACAGTGAGTGCTCCGGTCAGCCTACGTTCTAGAGAACTGCTGCCCTTCTTCCGAGAAGGTGAAGTCTATTGGGTGTCCACGCCCTGTCGGAAGCGAACGCACCAACAACGGGCCAAGACGCCTTTGGGAAATATACTCACGCTACCGGGAAGGTTCATCGTCCAGGCGTTATTGGTATTGCTGGCCGATGTGGTACTAGACCAAATGGCTTGGCCTAGAGTTGGCGGCGTGATAAAGGGATTCCCGAGTTCCAAATTATCTGGCGCCGTTCCTATTGAGAGTATGCTTGTAAGTTCCTGTATGGTCGGCACGCGCCAGCCCATACGATTGCCAACAATCAAGCGATTGCAACGGTCCTGAGCCGTGGACCAGGTAAAAGCCGCACCGCTGGGAGAGCGCTCCCAAACGATATCGGTCTCCGTATCCAGGACAGCCTGACTTGCCAAAGGGGCGAGGATCTGGAACCGGTGGGTGCTTGTATGGTCCCACGCATCCTGCGCGAACGCATTTGGGGCCAAACTCATTAGCGCCACAAAGATAGAAACTCCCAGCAAAAGCTTGCGACTGTTGCTACGTCGTGCACTCGTGATTTTATCCATTTTTGTTTTTTCTCCTTCTTAGTGAAGATTGCGGGCGTCGGGTCCCTTTGTGAGAGTTGGCATTTTCCACGAGCCCTTTCTTCGATTCGTGCTTGCATCTATAGGTGACTCTTGGTCGAAGAAACGTAACGCTGACTCAGAAGATTCTTTCCAAAGTCATCCCTGGATGACTAGATGCACTTTGGGTGACCCTGTTCTTTCTCCTGGCGAAAACCCTGCGCCAACTTATGCGATCAAATTTGTGCTGACTGGGATCGAGCTGGGGGGCGAGATGTACAACCAACGTCCATATAGGTCACGGATAGGCGGGCTCAGGCAGATGCGTGGGGTGGGGAGGTACACGCATTGTTGTTTCTGAAGTTATCTCTTTGTAAGTAGCAGCCTGTTAGTTTCCCGAACAATTCGCAATCAGAAGCCGTCAAGAGGCCGTCAACGGAGTTTCAGCGAGTCTGCAAACGAAAGATATGGAAGCGGTTGAGGTGCCGCTTCCCATCACGATGCACACGGGACAAATTCTCTTACTGACGAAGCTACTCACCGCAACAGACTTGCCCTTCTATGATTTTGAAGCCGGCGCGCCAGTGGAACGCTGGCGCTCTGATACGGTCGGTGAGTCTTAAACTGGGATGATTCCACTAGGGCATAGGGATTTTGCTCGCGTCTGAAAAAGAGAACCAAGTAAACTCGAAGGACCAGTGTATAATGTCCGCCTGGAGCACCCATGACTAAAGAGATCGAAGCAATCTATGAACATGGCATGATTCGCCCGCTGCAACCGTTGGAGTTGCCGGAGGGGTCACGGCTAGATCTCATTGTTATTACTCACGAACAATCTGGAGTCAATGGGGATACCGCCGAAATCCTTGCGGAAATTGCAGCTCTACCTCTGGAGAGCTCAAGTGACAATTTTTCGGGCCGCGAACACGACTCGATTCTTTATCCAAGAAAATAGGCTTACATGATTTTCGTCGATACTGGCGCGTGGTACGCCTCACTAGTGCCCACTGATCCAGATCACGAAAGAGCGGTGGAATGGCTCGCTGAAAATGATTCTCCATTGCTCACTACCGACTACGTAATTGACGAGATACTCACGCTGCTTCGGGTCCGTGGCGAGAGACGACGTGCTCTACTGCTAGGCTCAAGGTTCTTTACACAGGCTCTTGCGGAAATACACAAGATCACTGACGCCGATTTGACAGTTGCGTGGAGGACATTTGAGCAATTCGACGATAAGAATTGGAGCTTCACCGACTGCACAAGTAAAGTCGTCATGGAACGATTGAGTATCAAAGTGGCGTTTGCTTTCGATCACCACTTCCACCAATTTGGAACGATCCAGGTTGTGCCGTAAAAGCTAGGTGACAAACGTGCGACTTTCACACGCTGCTGCGACTTTCGACCGACATCTTTTACGCGCAGGGAGTGAAAGCAAACGTCCTGCAAGACGTCAGAGTTGTGTTGGTTTGGGCACTGCAGGCCATCAAGAAGCCGTCAACTGAATTTAGCCGGTCTGCAACAAAAGAATGGGAGGCGGCTGTTAGCTCGCTTCCCAATGCGCATGCGGCGAAATCTTGCTGGCTAGCAACCGACCTGCGCTTCTAGGATTTCGAAGCCGACGCGCCAGTTGAGCGCTGGCACTCTCGTCTATCCGGTTCGTCTTAAGCGCCGGAAGTGGTCAATACGTGGTCAATGTTTTCAAGAATCAGCACCTCACCTCTTCGGTTTTACACACAGACTTTTACATCACCCGCCAAGCTGGTGCGGTCTGGAGATGTGCTATTGACAGATGCAGGACGCTGGTGCTAAACAGTTCTGCGCCTCATTCGCGAGGCTGTTTCCTCCAGCTCCCATGATCCTCTTACGCAATGATTCGCTGAACTACCCTTCGCTTGCTTCAACCGTCCCATTCTCCCGGTTGATTTCACCTTACGCTAATCAAGAACGAAAAGGCGACAAACACCGGTGAGCGACTGCGTTTTTTGACTTTGTCGTGCGGGCTGGCTGGGACCATTGACTTTCGGAGTTGGGCTACAACGAAACCGTCAGGTCAAGAAGTTTCGCCTGGAACTTTGCGTGAGGAAGTGACATGAATAACGACCTTTTAATTGTACGACTGAAGCAAGACAAAAGTCTGTGCGATGAACTCCTTCTTGAAATAGGAATTCGGGGTGTACACGCGGACTGTGCAGATGTAGACACTCCAGCAGGCTTGGAAAAACAACTCGCGGGTTACTTGAAGGAGCATGCCCTCGTAATGCTCCTGATAACGGATTCACTCGTCGAATTGTTGGATGCTGCAGATGTCGTCGTTCCTACACCCGGATCCGAAATTCTATTTCTCGCTTTTGGACTGAAAGCTAATACCAAGGAGAAGGCGCAACGGCGGCTACAGGGAGTTGAGATCTCTGCCGCCCGATCAGTCGCAAGTTTCGCCGATCAGACGGTGAGGGCGATGGCGACCGGTCCGCGTAATAGTCGCCTTCAAACCACCGCTTCTGCGAAGGATATCTGGAGCACCCCTCTGTATATTTTCAAAAAGAAGGCGGGGTTAAAAGATCGGGAGATATTGGTTGACGTAACCTGGTCATCCAAACCGACGCGCCCAGAGATGGCACCAGCGCTGCAAACTGCCCTGCGCAAGACCTTCGACTATCTTGGCAAGCCGTCTTTGAAGATTCTGGACTTCGGGGCTGGGAAACTGCGACACACTGTTCCGCTACTAACGCTCGGTCATCACGTAACTGCTGTTGATTACAGAGACCTCTACTACAGACCGTCAGACCAAGTCCAAGCAAACCTCTTGGCAGCACAAGCATATGGTAAGCAGTTTGGGCAACTCCTGTACCCAACTGATTTTGTCGCTTTTGCTGGGCAACAATTCGAACTCGTGCTTCTCATCAATGTTCTGAATATCATGCCCGACCCGCTCGAACGGCTATTCGTAATTGAGCACTGCAATAAGAAGCTTAAAGAGAAGAATGGGTACCTTCTTTTCTTCTGCCAACATGGGGACACTTTCCAAATAGCGGCGGCTTCCGACAAGGTAACTGATGGAGGCTGTACTGAGGGAAAAGGCCGCAGGACTTTTTACCGAGATTACAATGACAAAGATGAAATCATCCGATTGATGAAGGTAATGGGTTTTCAACTCGACGACTCGGTGAAAATCGATGCCGGAAAGAACCACGCCCTACTGTTCAAAAAAATCGGACCTGGGATTCTTTTACCAGAACCCATCATAGCGAAAACTCGGAAAATTCTAGAACGAAAGGTCTATCTTGGCGAAACAGACAGCGAGGTAGCTATAGCGAATGTCATGGATGCTGAATCCTATGTCGGCTTCGGTGCGGCACTGGGCGCAACTCTGAAAGACGTGGGACGTGGAAAAGCCGATGCGTACGCTTTCGAGAACATCATCACCGTTATCGTTGAATACGTATTTCGAAATCACTTCACAAGCTCTTCGATCCGGCAGCAGTTTGAGATACACGAAAGGCATAAGCGAATCGACATCAAAGCAGAGTGGAAAACAAATAGCTCTCTAAAGACCATCCTAACCGACAGTAGTCTTAAGAGCAGCTTCGTGCCCATTGAGTGCAAGAATTACTCTACGCGAATTGGAAATGTGGAATTCGCCCAAATGGTTGATCGATGTGACCAACGGCATCGGCACTTCGGCATGATCCTATGTCGTGACCTTGGTGACAAGAAAGCACGGAAGCAAATTAGAAAAGAATGCAATACTCGGTATAATTCCCACAATTACCTGATCATCGTGCTTGATGATTCGGATCTCCAACAACTTCTTTTGTATGCAGACCAGTCGAGCGACGACGATATAGTGAACTACCTGGCGCATAAGATCACAGAAGTCCGTGATCTTGCCTAAGAGTGCCCGGGATAACCATATAGTACAAAGAAGCCGACATCTCCAACCCTTCGTCAATACTATTACTGATAGGATTGCACGCCAGACGAGGTGTGGTTTTCTGCAAATTCAAAGCCGTCAAGGAGCCGTCAACTGGGATTCAGCGAGTCTGCAAACAAAAGATACGGAAGCGGTTGAGGTTCCGCTTCCCATCTCGATGCACGCTGGACAAATCTTCTTACTTACAAAACTACTGACCGCAATCGACCTGCGTTTCTATGATTTCGAAGCCGGTGCACCAGTTCAGCGCTGGCGCTCCAGACCATCCCTTTAGTTAGCATTCGGATAGTTGACGACCATCTGCTACTGGAGTAAAGTGCGGTCGCTGCGCGCCTTATCGACGTAAATAGACCTCGCCGTTTCTTATCAACTAATCCGCGCGGATCATACTTATTCCTATAGCGTCTTTATCCTTTAGCGTCGCATCTTCACTATAGGAGGTCCGAAATGAAAGCCAGACACTCTGCTCGAGTTGCGCGTTGGCTCTCGTTGATTTCAGTCTTCTTGGTTTTCCTGGCTCTTGCCATATCTAAAGTTGATAAGAGTGAGGGAAAGCTGATTTCAAATTCGTTCGCCCGGCCGGACTTCCCTCCGACATGCCCTCCTCCATTCAAGCCTCAGGCGGGTATCTGCGTCCTCCATCAAAGCCAAACCATAAGCACAACAATCGAGCCCATCTCCAATACGACGCTCGATTGCCAGAATAATGTACTTAGCGCGGCCACTTCAGGCTCAGGCATCGATGGCTGGCCCGGTTCGCGGTCTAATCCGGAGGTCGCTATCTTTCTCAATGGCGTTCAAAACGTAGTTATTCAGAATTGTACTATCCAAGGCTTCGACTTTGGCATCATCGCTATTAATAGCAAGCGCCAAGTCCTTCTACAGAGCGCAAAAAAACGGGCGAGAGTTAGGGCGAAAACCAATCCTTTCATGCCGAACAAAATCTTGAAAAACATCATTACGGCCAGGTTTACACCTATTAGTCTGATGGCTGTAGACGGAACAGAAATCAAAAACAACACGCTCACCTATCTGACTATAGGAGGCAGAGGCGTGTACGTGGCGCGTAACTCGGATGCGAATATCATTCAGACTAACAGAATCAACGCCGATTTCTCCTCGGGTAAAAAAGGAGCGCTGATGGTGCCAGGACCTCTTATGCCTGCTCCCACATCTTCACTCTCGAGTAATCCGCAGTCAGACGCAGCGCCTGCCCTTGTGGTTACCCACATGCTTGGGCCGGAGCCAACCTTACTTAATGCGATCATTGGCGGCACGCTTTACCAGCTTGGCCGCCCGCCGGCTGCATTCTCTGGGGATATAAGCGGAGGAAACGTGATCGACGACAACGAAATCAACTATCCAGGTCCACCGCCGGGAGCTTCTCCTGTTCCCACTCCAACCTCCGGTAATGACGGCATCGTCACATCGGTAACTGCGGAGTCAGTCGTCAGCAACAATAAGATTTGGAATGCGGCAGCTGGGATTCGAGCGGGAATTCAGATAGGAGCGGGCGGTGTAAAGCAGTTCCCAGGCAAGTGCTCCTTAGACGCGACCCGCCTCTGCCTTCAAGACTCAGATTGCGCTATTCCGGGTTTCGATCCACAGGGACAGAGCAAGGGGACTGGCACGCTGCCCGCGCCGGAAAATGTGTTTTGGCTGGCAAGCGAAAACACCATTGAGAATAACGAAATTCGCGGACCGTTTGGCGCTGGTATCGTTGTTGCGGGACAATCGATAGTAATTCAAGGCAACACTATTGATGGAAATCTTCCCCAAGCATGGAAGGGCGTCGGTATCAGCCTACTTGGAAAATATGCACTGGAAACAACGACCATTACTGCGAACAAGATTCTAAAGGTCGATATCGGTATTAGCCTGCAGAAAACGTTTGAGCTGTCAGCAAAAAGCTTCAGCGCTAAAGTCTTCCGAAACACCATTACTGATTACAACATACCCGTACAAACCAACGGGCGGCCATCGAACCGTTATGATCTGAAAAGTGAACTCTCGGTGAACGGAGAAGGTGGCTACTGGGGACCCGGACCCTGTCCACCTGGACTTGATCCCAATAAAGTCAAAGATATTACGGCCCCACCCAACTCACTCAATTGTGACCCGATGACAGGATGTAGCGTCACCGATACAAATTGTCTTTCCACGGCTCCGGTTCGGGTTCAGCCGCCCAGTAGTCGACAAAGAGCGGCGACCGCCAGCTCAAGGAAGCGTCAGCAGAACAAAATCGTGCCGTGGAAGAAAAAGCTGAGAAAGGGCTGAGCTTTTTAACTGAGGCGAGTAAAACGAAAGACGCTCCAAATAGAACGTCTTCAGTAACTCGTCAAGAAGCCGTCAACTGAATTTTTGGGAGTCTGCAAACAACAGTTAGGGAAGCGGTTGAGGTTACGCTTCCCATTTCGATGCATGCAGGGCAAATTTTCTTACTAACGAAGCTACTCACCGCCACCGATCTGCACTTCTATGATTTTGAAGACGGCGCGCCCGTCCACACTTGGAACAAAAAATAATCGGCGAATTTCTTTGTTAACAATTTCCGGACCACCGGTGGGTCGCACTTGCACGATCAAACGAGCAACTCGATTTTGAGCCTATCCAAAACTTCACTGATCGGATTTGCCACACCGTAACCTTCGATTTTTGGTAGTTTATCGATGGCTGCATCAGCCGCTGGAATGCGATCAGGTTTCGCTAGATCCGACTTTGATTCAAGTGGTTTGGACGTACCCCCAAAAATCAGACCAATAGCGTTTTGTTCTGCGTCAACTACCAGGGACCCGCTGTCTCCTTTAGAAACAAATCCCGGCAATGTCGGTAAAGCAGGTGCAATCAGGAGCTGGTCCTGGAAAAACGCCGATCGACCCGTCCGATCATAGCGGATCCAAATATCCAGGCAGATCGAAAAGACACGGCCCTCGGTGTAACCAGTGGTTCGTCCGAACTTGCGCACGCTTTCGCCAATCTCGATATCTTTCGTTTCCACATACCTCTTTACCGCGCCAATCAACGGAATCACAGCCTTATGCGGATGAGACGCCCAAAGTCTTGCGATGGCGGCGTCGACGTGGTTAGGTTGTTTTTTGTCGTCGAACTTCAGCGCGGAAAAGCTTATCAACGAGGCGATTGGCCGGTTGCTTGTCGGCTCACCCGGACTCGGCTGCATTATCAGGTCACTCTCATCGATGTTGGTCTTGCACGGATCAGCAAAGACGTGGAAGTTGCTCAGCAGGTGAATTTCCTTTCGCCGTGGCAGTTTACTCTTGCGAGTGCAAAAATATCCGATGGTTCCACTCTGGCCCTTCAAGTTCGCATTCGCGCCGCTGATGCCGCCAATCACTATTTCCTGGGGCTCACGAATGCCATCGGTATATTGCCTCGGCTCCATCGAACTCAAAGTTGCTTCATACAAAAAGCCCGCCATCGGCATTTCGATCATGATGACGGGAACGCCGCGGTATCTGGTCGGCAATCTGGTCGCCCCCGCACCTATCCGCCACTCTTGATTTACGTCATCGACGAAAACCTGAATGCAATAGTCATTACCGCCGGCGACTTTACCAATACCCACGGCGTGAATGGTGTTGGAGAAACCCGCCCGCAGATACCTCGAGCTCAAGTCGCGTTTGATCTTAACTACACGTTTGAGCAAACGGTAATTCGTGTGTCGCGGCGGGCGTCTTAACGCTAATCCGCGCCGGTATCTGCCTATTAGAAACCACGTGAGCCAAAGAAGCGCAATCGCCCCTGCGAGCCAGGTGATGGCATCGTAGTAATAATAGAAGGTGGTCCCGCCATTGGCATTCTGATGGGACCACAGCAGATGTCTTCCGAAGAAGAGAAGGGCCATTGTTCCTCAGAGATAGTCTATGGAGGGCGGATTCTCAATCACGACCGGATGACAGAAATCCTTCTGACTGATCGAGTCGCCCTTCGCGGTTTCGTCGGCATCTTCAACGATCGGCGTGAGGTCAAAATGTTTACCACTCGGGCTGGACAGATATTGATAATAGTCAGGCATGTCGCTGTAAACGGCAGCCGCGCTGTAATCCATGTTCTGGATTTCGATTCTGTAAGGTAAACCCGCGACGTGCTTGAGTGAATGCCTTTCTTCCTGGTGTCCGATGCGAATCGTGAATGTCACCTCATTAGCCTCGAGCTTGACACCAATGGTTTCCGCTACGTTGCCGAAGACCTCCCGTTGCGTGACCGTCCCGCCGGAATCTCTTTCTACCTTTTCAAAGAAGAAGTTCCGATCCAGCTTGTGGGTATAGAATAGTCCGTTCTCGATGTATAGTTTCGCCAGCGGATAGTTTTGTTTTGCGGTTGGCACCAAGCCCGACGCGCCGTGCAGCGTGTGCATGTTGACTATCCAGCGAAAGTCATTAACGTCGGCGGAATCGAGCCTGTCAAAGTCTCCGCTTTGATAGATTTCATAGCCTTCAATCGCCGGATTGGCCACCCCCTTTATTTCAATCTGCACGTCATTCTTCGGGAGTTTTTCGTAGGCTGCGATGTCCTGATAGACGATGATGTCTCTGTCGGCCCCGTCCTGAAATACAGGCTTTTGCACTCTGATGGTGAGCGTATGTTTATTGTCGCGGATGGCAGCAATTTCACCTCTTTGCCGCTCTTTATTGAAGCAAACGATTCCCAGGCCGGTGAATCTGACAAGTGCGGTAGCTGAACTTTCATTGAGAGACATAATGTTCTCCTATCTTTCGGTTAAGTTCCGGGTTTCAGAAATAGCTCTCGGATTGGAGTGACGCTGGCGTCTAAAACGTAACGCCGCAGCCGTAACCAAGGCAGTGAAAAATCAAACTAGAAGCAATGCCACCCGCCCAGAACTTTTGTGCAGGGGAACCTTTTGACCTTTGGGACGTTCACGACTTTGAGTCCCTGGGGGAGATCCGCTTTGACTTGCCACGAGTATCTTGCGGTGACGAGAGCCACCGAGCATTTAGTGACTGCAGGCTGAAATTCAATCGGGCTCAAGGTGGCGACGGCGTTCTTTACGTTAAGAGCCTCGCTGATAATCCGGGAACGCTCTCTCTCAATATTACGCTGCCACAGTTCGCCGAATCTGGCGATGAGGCTTGAGCCGATACGCCTTTTCTCGGTCTCCGAACACTCTTGCGGCGGAGTTGAGCCGAGGAAGTCAGCCGCCTCATTCCGGCGCAGATTGTCAAAGAAGCGACTTGCAGGTTTGAAACTCGTCGGTGCCTGGGGAGTGATGGTGTAACTACCGCCCGCGCGCAAATCAGCGAAAGTGTAGTTGCCGTCGACATCAGTCGTAACCGAGGTGAGCTTTGACCCTTCAAGCTTGACCTTGACGCCGGCGAGAGGCTGGGTCGCAGACATCACGCGCCCGCTGATCTTGTAGACCTCCGGTGGAACGGAGAAGTCAGCCGATTCATTCTGCCGCAGATTGTTAAAGGAACGACTCGCCGGCGTGAAATTCATCTTCACCCCGGGGGTGATGGTGTAACTGCCGCCTACCTCTAGTTCATTGAAAGTGTAATTGCCGCTTGCATTGGTCCTCGTTGAGGCGGTCTTTGCTCCGGTGAGCATGATTTGGACGCCGTCTATAGGTTGACCTGCAGACATCACTCGTCCGCTGATCTTGTAAAGCTCCGGCGGTAAGGAGAAATCAGCCGATCCATCCTGCCGCAGATCGTTAAAAGAGCGACTCCGAGGCATAAAATTCATTTTCCCTTTGGGAGTAATGGTGTACCAGCCGCCGTCCCGTAGATTACTGAAAGCGTAATTGCCATTTGCATCGGTCGTCGTTGAGGTGGGCAATGATCCTTCGAGCATGATTTTGATACCGCCGATAGGTTGACCTGCGGACATCACTCGACCGCTGATCTTATGGACAAGAGTCGGCAAAGAAGATACGGATAGCGACGGCGATGGTGATGCAGATGGCGACGACGATGTGGGCCAAAACGCAGATGCAGGAAAAGGCGAAGATACAGGCAAAGACGAAGATGCGGACGGCACTGGTATAGGTGGTATAGTTTCGGCCGTTGTCGTCTCCACTGTGAAAGACTTGGCTACCGCCATGGTTAATAACAAGGTTGTCATCGCGCCCACGACGATCCGACGCCACATCCGTTTGCGTTTGTGTTTGCGCAGCCCCTTCGCTTTTTCTTCAATCGTCCGAGAACCCTCACCCCATTTTTCGCTGTCCGGACTCACATCGGACAAGGGCGTTCCATCGGCGAAGCAAAACGCCAACTGAACGTCAGAGTAATAGGCGCCGCATTTGGGGCAGATGCGCATAATCCACTAATAATTGGCGTAACCACCGAAGAGGGAAAATGCCGCCCAATAAAAGGGCGCGCTGGTTTGGTTTCGGCTCAACATCTCAAGTTGTGCCTGGCGCAAACTCTCGGCAGTCGTCATCTTCTCTTCTTTGCGATTGTGATGAAAGGCGATCATCAAATCCTTTGTGGGCTCGGAGTCAACCTTCCATTGACTCCCAACAACGAGCGGCGCGCCCAAAGCTAACAGAGTGCGCGCGATGCCGATTGCTCCTTCACTCTTGTTGTAACGCTCAATTCCTGTCTCACAAGCTGACAGCACAACCAGTTTCGCCAGCGGCAGTTTGTAGGCGCTGAGTTCGGACGAACGCAACTCGCCCCCCGCGAAAAGCAGCTTCGAGTTACCCGGCGACAGCCGGTTGGCTACAAAGTGACCGGCAAAGTGAATCACTTCTACGCTGGCCAGGTTTCTCAGGAACTCTTCTTTCGTGGCTTCGCTGCCGAGTAACTCCCGGGATTTCTGGTAGTCTGCCGTAATGGCCTTCGCCTCAGCCTCTGCGTCTCGCAGATCCGGCAGATTCAGATTCTCTTCGCGGTCGAAATCAGGATTGCCGACACTCAGCAAACTCTCGTTCCTGAATTGTTCTTTGCGCCGCGCGTTCTCGGTTGCCAGTACCAATACGGAGGCACTAGGCGCATAGAACAGGGCATAGTCTTGCAGCAGGTACCTTCCGTCTGGTGAAACGAGGGTGGCAAACGCGAGTTGATGCAGCGACTTGTCCGGCACGAGGCAAAGCTGTTTGTCGCCGGCGAGATCCGGAGGAATCAAAAGCCCGTAGAGATGCTGCGCAGTCTTTTTGATCTCGGCAGGCGGACCCTTGCCGATAATCAGGGCTTGATAAGCAGCGATTTTCTTTTCCAGGTCAGCTGCTGTAATTTGCTTTTCAAGCAAATCGAAACGCGTCTTCGATACTACCCAGATGGCTAGCTTGTCAGGCAGTACGGCGTATTGCACAAACTGCAATTGTTCGGGCAGGCGAGACTGGATTTCCTCCAGCGACAGCGGCTGGGCCACCGGGCCAAAACTCTTTTCGGCCTCAACAATCGACTTTCCGGATTCAACAAAATCCAACAGCGAACGTGCCTTCGAGGCTTCGACCGAGGCAAATGCTTCGCGACGGTCATGCGCCGCGATGGTGTTTGCTGTTGCCGCATCAAACACGTCCTGCTCGCTCGCGAAAAACGCCTGGCGAGAATCGTCTTCGCGTATCTTGGCGCGATACTCTTCGGATAATTTAAAGACTGTCTTGAGCTCGCTGGAAAACTCTTCTTGCTGATTCAGTTGCTGGAAACAGAACAACTTTCCTTTGTGAGTCTGGTACAAACTCTCGGTGACTTCCGGAAAGCGCTGGAACAGATCAAGCGCCTGGTCATAATCCATCAGAGCGTCGAGGCAGGCCTTACTCTGCCTTTTTAAGTCGGCAAGTAACCGGTAGATTTCGGCGGTCTTGCGCGCGTTCTCCGGGTTGGCGCCGCCATTAAGGGCGATTTGCATCGATTCGCTGGCGTACTCCAATGCGGCGGGGAAATCTTGCTTTGCGGTCGCCGCTTCAATCAAGGAACGTAAAGAATCATTAACGCGGCTGTCGGTGGACCAGAATTCCTGGGCCATATTTAGTCGCTCGCGGGATAGATGCAGGGCAGTGGAGAAGAAATTCAGCTTGAGAACTATATCTGCCAGCACTCCCTTCTCACGCCAGTTCTGGCTAGGGTTTTGATAATAGAGATTCCTAACGCTCACCAGCTTGCCGGCATATAGCAGAGCCTGCTCAAGCTCGCCCAGCTCGGAATAATTTACTGCCAGCGCATGTTCCGCGTGCTGGATCTCAAAAGCATTGTCTCCCGCTTCGGCTAGTCGCAACGCGGTCTTGAGGTGTTTGGCCGACTCAGAAAAACGGCCTTGCTGGTAATCGACCATGCCAAGCCCGTAATAAGCCGGCGGTATCAGGACATTGAAATTCCTGCGTTCGTTGGCTTCGATGCTCGTCGTGAGTCTCTGTCGGGCTTCGGCCCCTCTGGCTATGTCGACAAGCAATCCAGCGGCCCAGCTCTCTGCTATGGCAGCGTCGCAACGATCGCCGAGTTGCGCAAAAAGATCTCTGCTTCTTTCGAATTTGGATATGGCCTGCGAGATATCGGCGGAGATTGTTTGGTGTCCTGCGGCGAGTGCGTCCTGCGCCTGCAAGAGTGGTCCAATCTTATCAGCGTCAATATTTGCATAGAAGTTGGCCAGTTCAAGAAACAGGGAATCGCCGTTTTCTGTTTGCTCGAAATTGCCGATATAGGTCAACGCCTCGACACTCTCTTTAGTCTCGATCTTATTGCGTTGCTGCCTGGCCACCAAATATCTATGCGAGAGTTGCAGCGGAACCGCAACGCTCTTTAACGTGCCCTTCGTTTCGTCGTGAATCTTGCGCGCGCGTGAGTCGTCATGATTGCGATAGGCAGCGAGAAAGTCCGTCAATACGTGCTCTTTGGCATCGTTGTCCGTTTTGAAAGGCGTCTGCGCATTTTCAAGCCGTGCCAGGTTTTTTCGCGCCTCATCGGCCCAGGGCGACGAGGGATCCTTCTGCAAGTAAAGGTTCCACGAATCCTTTGCCTCACGCGACAAGCCCCATTCCTGTAAAGCCAGGGACTTATTGAAAAGCGCTTCCAGGAAATTGCCATCGAGTTCCGTTGCCTTCGTAAACTCCTCGAGGCTTTGCGCCAAATCCTCCAGTTTCTTCTCGCTGGGCTCTGTTTTTGACAATTCGAGATAGGCGGCGCCCAGGTCGCTATGAATACGTGCGTTTTGGTTCGCAAATTTCAAAGCCGTCTCGAATTCTTTGATAGCTACGGGATAATTCTGCTGCGTGAGATAAAAAACACCGAGTGCGTGATGGGTGTCGGCATTCGGAGACTTTTCCGTCGCCTCAATCAAATTGTTTTCAATACGCCGCAAACGGTTCTTCTCCGCCGGCTCAGACGCGCCACGCAATTGCGACAACGGCGCGTAACCAAATTCGGAAATCCGCGTCTCCGTTGGGCGTGCCTGCTGGTAAATGGATCGGAGTTCGGCGAGTTCGTCCGGATTACCGCGGCTACGGAAGTAGATCGTCAAGCCCAACACGGCAATTAGCAGAACCACAAACGCACCGACATACTTTGGCTGATGAAAGAACGCGTTGAGCGAAGCTAACAACGACGGCGGCTTGTCAGCCACTTTCACAATCCTGGCCAGCGCCTTTTCTCTCAAAGCCTGAGTCAATTTCAGCCTGGTACGTCTTTCGGGATCAGCCAGAAGGGTCGCCCGAAAACTCTCCGCGTCTGCCTCGTCCAGGCGTCCAAACACATAATCATTGATGATGCCGTCTTCCATGAGTTCGACCTGTGAACAAAACTCTTCATCTGTAAACAACAATTCCTCGATCCCCTCGAGTTGTGTTTCGTCGGAAACTCGACCCAGGAGATACTGACGGACCGTCTCTTCACTCTTGAAGGATGAACCCATTGCTCTTGCCGCCCCAATTTGGAGTGTAATTACCGAACGTTATGTAACGGCCGTTCTTAGCCCATACATTCCAGGACGCAAATCTTCAATTTTTGCTTGCTCCGCATCACGCGCATGCGCAAGGCGGTCTGTGTCATTCTTAGGCTTTCGGAGATCTGCCGGTGGAATTCAATCTTCCTAAGCTTTGCTTCCGAAAAATAATCAAGCAGGAGATCCCGGCTCTCAGGCGAGAGTTTTTCAAGGCATTCATCCAGACACTCTCTGGAGAAACTCGTCTCCTCTGGAGCTTTCGCGGCAATTGTCACCTCGTCAATATCCAGATGAATTCGCTCTTTTCGCAACGATTCTCGATAGACGTTTTTGGCGACGCCGTAACAATACGCGGCCTTGTTTTCGATCTTTTCTTCGGAGCTCTTCAGGATTACGCGGTTGATGGTTTCATCCGCGAGTTCATCAGGAAAGCAGCAGTGTCTCAGCGAAAAAAAAGTGCGCAAACGAAATCGTAGTCGCTCATACTCCTCACCCGCGCTCTCATTGTTCGGACTAAGCCACGCGAGAAAGCTCATAAACTTTTCCCGGGTAACTTCATTTTTGAGGCTTGCGATTGGCAATTGTTGAGGCCTCGGGGTGGTGATGGGTGAATTCCGGCGATAGGATAACGCAAATGCGAGAGGATAGACAGGGTGCAATACTGCTCACAAATTGCGCGAGGAGCCCGAGCCGGTGAGGGGCTCGGGCTTCGTCTTGAGGTTGCGGCTTCAGTAATACCAGACAGACAGTCTTGCGTAATCGAAATCAGTGTCGTCCTGCGCAAGTATGTCCAGTGGAGGACCTATTGGCCCCGTGAGATAGTTGTTCAGATTGGCGAGGCCACTGGCCGTTATGCCAAACGTAATTGTCTTGGGGTTAGGGAGGTCTCCGGTCCAGATGTTTGCCGGACCTATGAATCGCAACGCGGAAGTAAAGGGTGCAGCTCCCGCGAGTATGGTGTCGTTGCTGTAGTTTGGGGCGTTCGCGGTCCAGGGGCCAGCCTGATGCCGAACACGAACTTCAAGCGTGGCATAACAAACCCTGCAATTACGAAGCTTGAAACTGTCGGCGAAAACCGTATCGACACGTTTGTCGTCATAACCTTTTGGGGAGATGCCACGGCTAACTAGAAAACTAGTTAGAGCCGAGCTCAGAGCAACCGGATTGCCAGGCGAAGTGAAATTATCGGCGACGTCGTGCGTCTGAACGTCTGGACGAATTCTCTCACACTCTCGGGGGACCTTTATGCGGAGAGTCTCCGAGTCTAATTCCTGACCTGCGAGTTCAGGTATTTGCGGCTCTTGTTGCTGAGTCTGCTGCTGTTGCCGGGTTGTTGGTTGCTGTGCGACGCCGGATAGGCCAAATGAGGCCAGCAGTGCGAACACAGCAAGAATTGAGGATGCTCGAAGGAGTTGGTTTTTCATTTTTAGTTTACCTTTCGTTAGGATTGTTCATCCCGCATGTCTACTTGAAATCCGGATTTTGGAAACTAGCTTCTGCAGGTGCTGCTCACTTTCGCGTTAACGAACATCCCGGATGGCCCACCACTGTTTTGGATCTTGACTCGAAGATAATATGTGCCAGGAGGAACAGTGGTTGTGAACGTTCTTGGGTTGGAGTTATTAGTACTGTTGAAGCACCAACCTCCGCTGCATGCCGCGAGTAGGCTGCTGGTTGAGGTTGTAACGTTGTCCAGGAAAACTCCGGGAACGTCGTCATCTCCGCCGTAGTTTCCTGCCAAGGTCACTGTTTGCTCGATCGCGCAAGCCGGAACTACAAACTTCAACTTGTATTCATAGGGGCCTGCCGCGATGTTACCCGTTCCACCAGTTGCGACGGTCGAAACCCAGTTGGCTGGTCCAGTGGGAAGATTCCAAAATGAATTTATCGCGGTCAGAAAAGCCACGGGATTCCCGGTCACTGTCCAGTTATTCGAACTTATTGTGCTGAGATCCAGAGAGTTAGTTCCGCCGAGGCATCTGCAACAGCCTAGTGTCGCTACGCGCCCTCTGACATCATCACGATTCTGATTGAATTGCGCCTTGCTATCGACCTGCGCCATTGCCGAAGTTGCGGAAATCACCAAAAGGATGACCCCGAAAAACGCTGAGACTGAGGTGTTTGTCTTTGACATCATTTTCTCCTGAGTTGAAATTTGCACGAGGACCTTGCTTCGACCCTCTTGCCTGCATCTTTGAGTGAGCTTTTCAGCAGGAACGTAACGCTGCCCGACTCCTTATTCGATTTCATGCTTGCAACTGTGAGT
>Ga0209215_1000058_pt1 | contig 77630 bp, 66 predicted proteins | sample TexAe_OM2H0_M2_FD_187938 | JGI IMG/M metagenome (GOLD analysis project Ga0209215, IMG submission 187938) | Forest soil microbial communities from Davy Crockett National Forest, Groveton, Texas, USA - Texas A ecozone_OM2H0_M2 (SPAdes) (version 2) | ecosystem: Environmental > Terrestrial > Soil >... | reverse complement strand
CAGTGGCTCGTCACGGATCATCTCGGCACTCCACGCATGATCATCGACCAAACCGGCACACTGGCCAACGTAAAGCGTCACGATTATCTGCCCTTTGGCGAAGAACTCTTCGCCCCAGCCGGCGGCCGCAGCGCCTCCCTCGGCTATGCGACTGGAGATGGCGTGCGCCAGCAGTTCACCCAAAAAGAACGGGATGTTGAAACGGGACTCGATTACTTCGAGGCGCGTTACTACTCGTCAATACAAGGGCGGTTCACCAGCGTCGATCCTCTTGCGGCGTCGGCACAGGCAGGTAGTCCTCAGAGTTGGAATCGGTCAGCTATTCTTATAACAGCCCGTTACGATTCACCGATCCGACTGGTATGGTGGCTGGCGATTACTACAACCAGAATGGCGATTGGATAGGAAATGACCTCCTGGAGGATGGCAAAAATTATCTGGTCACGAACCAGAATGAAGCTCAACAGATTCAGCAAAGTACACAACGTGGTCAAAATGTTTCGAGTCCAAGCGACTATACCTCCTTGCTTGAACTGCCAGAACTGGCTATTCGGCAAGAAGTGGAAGCCGCTGTAACGAGGAGTAACAATCCGACAGGAGGGACCGGCCCAACTGATGACACTACGGGCGGATTCCACGAAGAGGGCGGCATTGGCATAGTCACCGCTAATGGACAACGACCTGCTCCGGCGCTACCTGGGGCAGTACAAGATCCACGGAGTGGTCAACCAGCCACCATTAACGTATACAACATGAGTCCAGCAACCCAGCAAATGATTCAAAATTCAGCAACTAGCGCTGACGTGGTAACGACTTATCACGTTCATCCTCGCGGCACTAGAAACACAATCAAGAGCGACAATACTATAACGACGCACAGTTTTGTCCAGCCTCCCTCTGCTCAGGACAGGACATCGGCAGGCAACCAGTCCACACTCTTGGGTTATCACATAGTTGCCGGGGCTCGGGATAGAACTGTTTATTTTCATAATGCGACCACAACTCTTGGAACTATGCCCCTGAATCGTTTTATCAATCTTCAGCCCAGACAAGCGCCTCGGCCCTTTAGGCCCTAGTCTTATCGATGCACCGTGGAGGAGGGATCTTGTTGAATGGAGGATAATAGGAGAATTCGAGCTATTCTTTTTTTGATCCTGGCTTGCCTGACATTAAACAGATCGATGGCGTCCCAAACACCCTTTGTGAAGGTAACTTTCGAAGTTGACGGTCAGCCACAGCGCAACCAAGATTACAAACTTGCGATTGATATTGATGGGAAGATTATCGAACCAAGGATCGTGAAGGGCGGATTTACCGTCCCTGTAGAGGTGCGGAATGGTAAAGAGATCCAACTGCGGTTTATTGCCGGCAAGTACGACTTGATCTTCCATCAGATGACCAAGGAGCATTTTGATTCAGAGTGGGTGGTTGGGGTAAAGAACCCTCCCTTCAGAGAAGATCCAGATGGTCCGTTAGTGAGTGACGGCAAAGACCTCCGCCTGATCTACTATATCGAGTTTCGACCACATAGCGCTGAGGGAACAAAGTGGGTGACGCGTGTCTATGACTAGCTGTTGGCTCTAACCTCAGGCACACCTAAAAACTCTCTGCGATCTTGTCATTAATGCATTCCAGACACGTTCTTAGCAAAATGCGGAGACGCGGCAGTGTTATACGGCAAGTGACTCCGTAGGATCGTTCGTACTGAGCGGTCAAGAAAGAGTTACAAAGGCAGGCTTCTGCTTTACCGCTGATGGGCGATCATTGCCTCGACGACATCGAGAACCTTTTGTTGTTGCTGGCGAGGTAGAGTAGCAATTGCCTCGAGTTGGCGTTCGAGCTGGGACTTGGGGCCGCGTTTGCTGCGTTGACCACCGTCGTTGATACCGAGTAGCTCTTCCATTGAAACGCCGAGCACTTTTGCCAGTGTTGGGATCAGAGTAGAAGGGATTGCGGCGGCCTCACGTTCGTAAAAAGAAATGGTGCGTTGCGGTATTCCAACCGCTTCGCCCAGTGCCGCCTGAGACAGCCCTGCCTGTCTACGCAATGCCGCTAATCTTGCACCGCTTTCGGTAGCTTTCTTCTTTGAAGGCCTGCCGGCCAGACCTGTCTTTCCGCCGCTCACGGAAACCGCGGCGCACTGGCTCACTCGTTACGTAACTGCCGCACGTCCGGAGCTCGCTGCCGGCAAGTTCTGGGGCAAAGGAAAACGCCGCGGCCAGCCGAAACTCATTCCACCCACTGCGGCGCTCTGGCTCTCAGTCACCGGCCGTCGTCTGTCGTATCAAATGATTGCCGACCGCATCCGCGCCTACGCTTTGCAAGCCGCAGTGAAGGCCTTGGCACACACCTTTCGTCACTCATGCGCGACGCATCTGCTGCGTGGCGGCGCCAGCCTGCGGCACGTGCAACAGTTGCTGGGCCACTGTGACCTGAACACCACGGAAATCTACACCCACGTTGAACTCCAGGACCTGCAGCAGGCCATCCGTAGCGCCGCCGACAAAGCATAGGCTTGCATCACGGAGCGCGGCTATAATGCTCTTTCTTTAGCTGCTGACTCTGGCCGCTGTTTGCTCTTTGAAAACTCGGTAAGGCCTGGGAGATGACGCAAGGTGCTGCGCACCTGAAGGATATGACACGACACCCCCGCTTTGGGCTGTCGTGTTCACGCGGCGCGGATACATCGGCGTGGTCCTTTAGTTACAGTCGTTTACACGTGCACACGGAAAATGCCGTGTTAATTCTTGTAAACGCCGTGTCGACATTTCGATCTTTAACAACTTGCACTCGTACGGGTGGGTGCGCGGGCTGTAATTACCCGTTCTTAACCCTCAAGGAACGGGATCTTGAAACGGGCTTGGATTATTTCGATGCTCGTTACTACGGCTCGACGCAGGGGCGGTTCACTGGGGTCGATCCGTTCAACATCGCACTAGAGATACAAGCCGAAGCTCAAAGCGATCCCAAAAAGGCAGCAGCAAAACTTCAAATTTATTTAAGTCTCCCCCAGCAATGGAATCGCTATTCGTACGCGATGAATAATCCCCTCGTGTACGTCGATCCCAACGGGGAGGCCATTCAGCTCAGCAACGACAAGGATGAGCGAGAGCGGCAGATGCAAGCGCTTAAAGATGCGGTTGGTTCGGGTGCAGCAGGGTACCTCTACGCGCAACAAGGAAGTGATGGAAACTGGTATGTTGGGATTTACGACTACAATCCGATGAATGGAGATAGGAGCGGGTTTGGGCAGGTCAACGAGGTAGCAAGCATGTTTAGTGAAATCATTACCGATCCGCAGATCGCAAGATTGGAAATGGTCACTCCCGGAGAAGTAACTGATGACTCGGGCAGCTCAGTTTACATTGGACGCGCCAGTTCGGCCTTAGCTGGCACTCCCGCAGCAACTGGATATTTCAAAGGAGTTTTGACAATAAAACTGTTGGATTGGGGGAAGAAAAATCTTTGGGGAAGCAACTTTGATTTGGGATATCTCCCAGGGGCACTGATGAGTAATGGAAGCGACAACATGATGACCCCGAGCGTCATGGTAGCTCATGAATTGGCTCACGCCTGGTACAGAATGTGCGGCGGTAAAGACGCAGCAGGGTCAAATAAGTACGCCGTTGACTTCGAGAACAAAGTCCGCAAGTTGCAATATCCAAACGGTCCAACAAGAAAGCTTCACAACGTTCCAACAAGTCCATGAAGGTCATGTGTAAACCGCCATCAAGCAGATAGAGACGAAAGCTGGGAGCCGGGATCGACCATGAAAATAATTGTTGTTTCAGTGCTAGTTACCCTAGTGGCATTTGGCTATTGCGGCTACTCGCGCAAGCAAAAACCGTTGGTTGGTAATTACGATCTTCAAGGGCATGACTATTCGGGTAGACTGATTTTCAATGGAGCCATTTCGCTCACATATTTCGAGAACACCGAGCTAAACGGGACATGTAAAGTCGTGAAAGTGGAGAATACTTTCGAAGGAGCTGTCAACAAGGATGGCGCCTGTGAAGGCAAAGTCTCGGGTGACAAAATTACGCTCAATCTAGCGCCGAACCTATCTGATGGTGGACTTGTATTCGAAGGACATTGGAGTGAAAGCCGCATAGCTGGTACTTGGAGAATTGAAAGCATGCTTGGCGCTAAAACATTTGGTACGTTTGAGGCTGTGAAGCAGTAGGGCGTATTACCGAATAACCGGAGCCGTGATCTATTGCCTGCTAGCTCTGTCTGGATTGCTCGTAATGAGAGACGTAGGCGGAGACCCAATTGACGATGTGCTCTTGTTGCCGGCGCGGGAGCTTTGAGACGCGATCGAAGACCTCACGGACCTTGCCCGCGGGCCTGCCGTTACTCTTAGCCGCTTTTTTCTTCATCGGCTTTTCATCACCGACAATCAACAAATCTTCCACGCTGACACCCAAGGCTTCAGCCATCTTGCAAGCGATGGTCGTGAGTACCGCGTGCGCGGTCTGTCACCTGTGGGTCTCGAAAGATTGAGAGTGAACGTGCGCCTGTCGGTGACGGACCAAGCGACCAGTGGCAATGAGCCAGCAGCAATGACGCGCTTTCATCTGGACACGCTTGATCTCGACCAGGCGCGAGCGCGGTCGTTGTTTGCGCAGAGCGCGGCGAAGCTGTGCGGTGTGAGCGAGAAACAAGTGAGCGCGGACCTGTTGCGGTTGATTGAGAAGCTGGAAGCGGCGCGATTGGCAATGCGCAAAAGCGGCGACGAGCAAAATCACCACGACGCGCCGATGACGCCGGTGGAAAGAGAGGCGGCCCTTCACTATCTGAAAGATCCAAAACTGACGGAGCGCATTGTCGAGGACTTTCGCAAGTGCGGGCTGGTGGGTGAACGAGCGACGGTGTTGACGGCTTACCTGGCGGCTGTCTCGAGGAAACTCTCTGAACCGTTGGCGGTGCTGATCGTGGCGCGCAGCGGCGCGGGCAAGAGTGCGTTGCAAGACGCGCTCTGCGCGTTTGTGCCGCCGGAGGAAGCAGTGCGCGTGACGCGGCTGACGGGCCAGGCGTTGTTCTACAAGGACCCGTACTCGTTGCAACGAAAAGTGCTGCTAATCGCGGAAGACGAGGGAGCGGCCCAGGCGGTCTACAGCTTGCGCACGCTGGCCAGCGATCAGCGGTTGTCGATCGCGGCGACGCGGACGGACCCGCAGAGCGGGAAACTGCACACAGAGCATTACGAAGTCTATGGACCAGTGGTAATCGTGCTGACGACGACGTCGCCGGAGGCCTTCGATGAAGAGACGCGCAGTCGCTTCGTGCAGTTGACGATGGATGAATCAGCCGCGCAAACAAAAGCCACAGATTGATGCAGATTTGGGAACAAGGAGGTCGTAGCCGACCACTTAGGCCAGATGAAATAGTGATAAACGGTTCCAGCATGATGATGAATGCAATGACCGTTAATACGACAGTCTATCGAGGCGGATCTAGCCTTGAGCCAAGGGATATCGATGTTAAAGTGGATCCCAAAACTGGTCTTGTTCAACCAGGACGGGGCATATCTCTTAGTAGTGAAGCAGCGGATTGGAAAAATTCGGAGGCGCTTACAAGATTGAATCTATTCCACCTGAACTGGATATCATCCAGCGCGGTGCAAATCCTGCTCATTTTGAGATAGTTCCTCGAGAAGCTATGACGATGGAACGATTCAGAGAACTGCTCAACCAGGTAAAGCTGACACCAATTCATTAGAAGGAGGTTTCCATGAATCAACCACAGGAGTCAGTCAGACTCTCATTTGAGTGTGAAATTGACGAGCGGGCAGAGTGGGAAATACGACAGAAGGGTTACTTTGAACATGGCTCGGTCAATTTACCGGATGGCAAGACTGTTCGTGTTTTTTTTGGGATCCCGCTCGCTTATCACAAGACTTGGAAACAGACCTGCAGGCGGGTAAAGCATGTCTGGCCGAGCCAGGAATGATTGTTTTGTCGGAGCTAACAATCACTAACATGAAAGCCGCAGTAGAAGAACTTTTTAAACGGGGTTACTTTAATTCCTTCACTTGAGTCGAAGAGATCTCAGACCCTTGGAATCACGGTTTTTGGTAATTTATACCGCAGTGAAGTGTTTTTAGCTCCTACTCTTTGATTTGCAGAGCTATAGAGCGTTTCGTTATATGTGGCTATCATTTCATCGTCACTGTTAGCTCAGACGTAACGAGACTGATCTACTACAAGTGGCGCGTCGATGCGTTCTGATTTGAGATTTCCCTTCTAATCGACCTAACGTACAAATTTGAAGAGGAATGAGCACAGTACATGAATGATTTACCCCCGTTTGTTTAAAGAGATTAATGAACGGTTTCCACTTTACTGCAAAATGAAGCAGAACGATTAACGGAAATATTTCCGAGGGTTCAAGCGACTGCGAGTTCGTTTATAGCCGGCTCCAATCCAGATCTTGTTACGTTTTTCGAATGCGTGCTTCTGGATGCCCCTGATTCGCAGACAGATCTGCTAACGCTGTCACTTATCGTTGAAAATATAGAGAGGGCACCCCGACTTCACCTGGGCATAGGTTGGGGAGATCCATCTGGATTCGTTGAAGAGGAACTATTTGAGTCACCGGTTGAAATCAATGATGAGGTAATCCTTACCATCGAAAATAGTTTGCCTCACTTGTATCGTCAATTCGAACAACTCCTGCGCAGAGGAAGGCCTACAAACATCGACTGAAGCTTCTAATGGGCTATTTTAGTTGCGCAAACAGCGACAATTCGGAAATTGCGGGACAGACCGGCGCCTCCGTAATGCGCAATCGAACCCGCGTGGTGGTTATGGGTTTACTACGCAATAGTTTGCAATTGCCGATGCTCGTGCCGCGGGCATATTCCTGCCACCTGTTGTCTCTCCATATATCCAAAGCGAATGCTTCGACTCTTTGACCGAGTGGGAGATATTCGCGCAGGCGAACGACGTTGAAGGTTCGTTCGTGTCCGAGCTCGAGAATCAGTTCAGGAGTCATTACGTGATCATCACTGGTCCAATATGTGTCTCGTCTGCGGTCAAGAACGTTCCGTGGTAAGAACCGTCGATCACCATTTCCGCGCGTGTTGCTGGCGCTGACACGCGCACCTTGCGCGTAGTCCTCACGAAAGGTTGCATCGAGGATGCGACGGAATTCGCGCAGTGACTTCACATCAGGTTCGGGAATCTGTCCGCGACGATCCGGCGCGAGGTTAAGCAGGAACGAACCACCACGGCCGACTGAGGCGTAGTAAAGATCGACGAGGGTTGAGGCACGTTTGACTTTGTTATCTTCACTGGCGTGATAGAACCAGCCCGGTCTGATCGAAACGTCGCATTCCGCCGGCACCCAGTGTGACCCAGGACGATCGCCACGATTCAGCCGCGCCTCATCGGCTCTGCTGGGCGCAAAATCGTCTCGATTGAGTGTATTCCACAAAGGATCGCCGGCAATGCCGCGCTCGTTTCCGACCCAACGCACATCTGGTCCAGCATCGCTGAAAAGACAAGTGTCAGGTTGAAGGTTTCGAACAAGTCTCCACGTTGTAGGCCAGTCGTAGTATGTGTTGCGGTCGATCCTGCGCGTCTCGCGCGCACCGCCGTAATAGCCGTCGCCGCCGTTCGCGCCATCAAGAAAGATCTCAAACACAGGACCATACGAAGTCAGCAGTTCACGCAACTGATTACGGAAGTACGTCAGGTACTCAGGCCGTCCGTAGTCTTTGTGATTTCGGTCCCACGGAGACAGATAAACGCCAAACTTCAACCCAAACTTTCGACATGCCGTCGATATCTCCTTCACGACATCGCCACGGCCATTCCGCCACGGACTGTTCTTTACCGAATGTTCTGTGTACTTCGATGGCCACAGGCAGAAGCCATCGTGATGCTTGCAGGTGAGAATCAATCCCTTCATTCCTGCAGACGCCGCGGTCCCGGCAATTTGGTTCGCATCAAAATCAGTGGGATTGAAGATCGAGGGAGACTCGTCGCCGTAACCCCATTCCTTGTCTGTGAAAGTGTTCACTGTGAAATGGATGAATCCATAAAACTCCATCTCATGCCAGCGGAGCTGGCGACCCGACGGCGTTGGACCATACGGCTTCGGTGGTCTTTCAACCAAACCGCTCGCCATCATGACGGAAAGTGACGACAAGAACTGACGTCGACTTACACGCACCGATCCGTTTTTAGAATCCGCGTTCATCTGTGTTAACAAATGTCTACGCTTGCGTACTGTAGTGTCCACTAACGAGGACAATTACAGAATTCATTGTCCCTGATCGTACAGATTCAATCTGGAATAGTGATTGCACGACGGTCGCGACGTGTCATTCACCACTTTTCTGATTGCGACGTTGGCTGTCTGGCGCGTCAGTCATCTGCTCTCGGGAGAAGATGGACCAGCGGACATCTTTCTTCGTTTACGCAAGCTCGCCGGCAACAGCTTCTTTGGTCAACTGCTCGATTGCTTTTATTGCCTCAGTCTGTGGGTCGCCGCTCCTGTCGCATGGATGTTAGCTGCGACCTGGCTGGAACGCGCACTCCTCTGGCTTGCCTTGTCAGGAGGCGCCATCCTACTCGAGCGGATCAGCAACCGCACCCCCAAACCACCTCCGGCGATCTGGCACGAAAACCCACTCCAAAGACATAACGATTGAGGAGGAAAATCAAACAATGTCATGCTGCGATAAGGGTCGCACAGCTTATAGCCAATCCAACATTGGTTCAACTCCACCACCGGAAAATCAATATCGAATCACGACGCCAGTCGAATTCGAATATTCCGGCAACGGCGAACTTACCGTTACCGGACCGCTCAGCGGCGTGATTTATCGCTTCACTCCGACTGTGCGGCGTGTACGCGTCCACGGCTCAGACGCGCCTTCCCTGTTAGCAGTGCCGGGCCTACGTCCCGTGTACTGACCCTCTCAATCCTTCGGGGCGCACCCCCCATCGCTCGGAAGGAATCACTGTGGCTCGGCTCGCCCGCGCCCCCATCCTAAATAGAAGGAGTGTTCATGAGTAAACTTGTAATTCCGATTGATGTATCACAAGTTGAGGAAGCAAATCGTGGCCAGCAGAAAGTAAAAGTTGCTGCCAGGGTGGGAGACAAGGTTGTCTCTCAGGTGGTAGCAGTCAAGAGTGGCAAAGCTGAAGTCACTCTCGATGTTGACGGCAGGCAACCACTGACGCTCGCGATCGGCCCCGATAACGTTTCGGATCAGGAAATATTCAACTTTCAAACCCTCACCACCGCTGTGAATCCGGCTCAATGGGCCAATAAGCCCACGCTTAAACTCCCGCCTTTCATTGTGACCCGGACCTGGTGGGATCTTTGGCTGCGCTGGTGTCGCACATTTGTTATCCAGGGTCGAATTATTTGTCCCGATGGCAGTCCTGTTCCGGGTGCAGAAGTGCGCGCCTTTGACGTCGACTTCTTTTGGTGGTGGCTATCGAGTTCGCAGGTTGGTCCAACCGTGGTCACCGATGCGAACGGTCACTTTACGATCAAGTTTAGATGGTGTTGTGGTTGGTGGCCGTGGTGGTGGTGGCAGTTACGCCGCTGGAGCCTCGAGCCACTCTTGATCGACAAGATCAGACCAGTATTAAAGTTCCGACCAGAATTGAAATTCAAAGAGCCGACTCCTGAAGTATCTTTTGACTTCGCCGGTCTCACAAACGTCATCCCGCCTGTACCGATTATCCCGCAGCCGGGCATCTCAATACCCTCGATTCCGACTCCGCCTCCTATCAGAGCTATTACCAAAGTCGATCCAACCACCATTCCGTCGCTGCGAGAGAAGTTGGTCTCGGTGCTTCCAGCCGTACCAGAACTCGAGCGCCTGCGTATCTGGCCGTGGTGGCCATGGACACCGTGGCTCGACTGCTCACCTGACATCATTTTCCGCGTGACACAAAACTGTGGCGGCGGTCAGGACAAATTGATCGTAAATGAGAATCTGTTCCAGGCGCGGTGGGATATTCCCACTTCACTCAATGTAACCCTGGTTGCGAATGATCAGGCGTGCTGTCTACCTCATAACGATCCCGATCCAGTTGGTGCGTGTGCGTTGATTACCGGTGTCTGTGGTGATCCAGGAGTAATCTCCGGCAACATCGGTGGCAACTCTGCTCACCCGGCCGGACCCGACGGCTACGCCAATCCTGGTAGCAGAGACAATCCGTTCTCTGAAGGCATTTCGATTTGGGGTCAACTCGGAACTGATCCGCAAACAGCCTACTATGAGATCGAATACAAGGACCACAGTGCTAGTCCAGGTGCATGGACTTCAGTGCCGCCGGCGGCTTTGAGTGGCTTCACGCGCGGCTACTTCGATTCGAGTCCCGGTCACGTATGGCCCAACCAGTGGTTCTATCCCGGATTTCCACTCGTTCCAGTCGGCACCAGGCTCGTCTATGAAAGTCGTCAACATTACGAGCAAATGCACCCGCTTCCAGCACCCTCGAGTTGGGGCAACGTTGCGAATGGCCGAGTCTGGTTTTTGAACGTCAACGAATTGGCCCAGATCCAGACATCGGGAAATTTTCCTGACGGCACTTACGATTTTCGCGTTCGCGGCTATCGTGCTTTGCCCGCAGGTGGACCCGATCCAGCAGATCCGGGTGTGGTGTTGGCTGGTTGTGGCGCTCATACCGAGAACAACCTGATCGTTCTTCGTATCGACAACCGCATTGTCGGTCCAGGGATACCTGGTAACGTACACATCGACACCTCCGAACCGGATTGTGGTATCAACTTCGTTAAGCTTGGCAGTACCGTCATCCAAGCCTGCGGTGCAGAAAAGCTCTTGCCTAATACACCGCTCGAGATCGATTACTTCTGTAGTGATCCGGACGGCCATTTGGATAGCTATGAACTTAAAGTCCTCTGGGGCGCCGGTAGTGAACGCAGCCTGTTCACCTTCGGATCAGCGCCGGCAGGAGTGGGCGGGGTTCAGCCTGGACCAGACTATTCACAGGCGATAGCACAAGGAGCAATACGGCCAATGTGGCGAGGTGGTCATATGAGGCTGGTCATTCCGGATGCTTCGCAGGTGTTTCCAATAACCTGCTGTTACCTTCTCCAGCTGACCGTGTGGAAGCGTAATATCGTCAACTGCAGCAGCCCTGTTTACTACAACCGGGTGCATCATTCTTTCACGGTAACTGTTGGACCATGATCAAACGAACGGGGTGACCACCTCCCCGTAATTTGACAAGAACGCCGCGCCTGACAAACAGGCGCGGCGTTTCTTATTGCTAATCAAAATCTTTCTGTGCGCCCTCTCAACGTGCGGCGCGGAATCGCGGCGGTCGAACGCCACGCCGCTCGTAAATCTTACGTCCCTTCCACGTCACGCCTCTTCCGGTACTGATCCTGATACTCGAGTCGAGCAACATCGAATACATAATCGCTAAACCGAGGGGAGTTGTTAACCCATAAACCGGCGATACATCGGAATGTCTGCTGACAATGGCCATGACAAAAACCTGGAACAACCATATCAACGCTGCCGGGACCAGCAACAGCGAAAAGAAGTTTGCACGTACTCCCAGGGCAACGGCGATCGCAGAACCAACTGCGATGAGTGGTGGTACCACAGCTACGCCATACATCGAAACGACACAGAACAGCGCAAACGGAAGCGAGAAGTTAACGCCGGAGAACCAGTTCTTGGTACTACATTCCCACATCTCTGCAAACGTTTTATACATGCGCGTACTGATCAGTGCGGGCGCCTGCTCGATCGACAAACGTCCGCCTGAATGTTTGATCCGTTCTGCCAGCCGCGCGTCTTCCATTACCTCATCCTTCAACGCCTCATAACCGCCGACTCGATCAAGCACCGCCCGTCTTATTAAGAAGAATCCGCCGATGCCGACTGCGCGATCACTCTTTGGATCATTACTGCGATAAAAGAGTGTGAACATGAGAAACACCCATGCCCAGGCTGGAATCATCACGCGTTCCCAGAAAGAACCAGCCTCGAAACGCGGAATCAAAGTCAACGCGTCGCCCTCGGCTGCGAGAATCCGCTGTAGAGCCGTACGCAGTGCTGACGATTCGAAAATCATGTCTGCATCTGTGGCCAATATCCACTCACCACGTGCACGCTCTACTGCTTGCTGCATCGCGTAAGGCTTGCCGAGCCATCCTGCTGGCAGTTCCCTGCCTTCAATTACATGAAGACGTTCATCACTCCCGGCGACTCTTTCCAGGATTGCTCCGGTCGCGTCCGTCGAGCGGTCATTAACAGCAATGACTTCAAACCTTCCATAGTCCTGAGCAAGAATTGAGCGAATGCAGGCCTCGAGCACGCGATGCTCTTCGTTGCGCGCGGGAACCAGAATAGACACCAGGGGCGCATCACTCGACGTCAATCGCAAATCATTTGTTGGGGATAGAAATCGTTGGCCAGCCAGGCAATAAAGTGTGAGCACAACGATCGCGAGCCAGACAAAAGCAACGAGCCAAATCGCGCTAATGAGTATCGTTAACACGCCTGCCATCCTATTGTGGCCGTTTCAGGTCGTCCTTATGACTATGGTGAAATTGCAAGTGTTGATGTGTTACTGCTCTTAGCGCCGCGCAACGTCACCACTAATGGCAGGTTTCCAGACGGCAAGCCATCAGACAATCTAACAACAATGTAGGATGCGTCGAGCCGATACCGCCCGTTCAATCGATGTAAATCCCAACCTCACCATTGCCCAATGGCGCTGCTCCACTCACGTCGGTGCCGATTCGATTGTTTCTGATGATCGTTCCTTGACTAGCCGACGCGCTGATTCCAAACAAATGAATTCCGAAACCCTGATTTCCGGAAATAAGATTATCCGCGATGAGGCTATCAATCATGTTTCCGATATTGATACCGGCGTCGTGATTTCCTATCGCCACAGTCCCGGTCGAATCGGTGCCGATATAGTTACCCTGTATGATGAGACCATGTCTTCCACTGGCATTAATATCGATGCCATACTGACGATGTCCTGAAATCAGGTCTGATTGACCCACCTTTAACCGAACCACTACCCGCGACGAGATCCGGAACGCCGTCTTCATTAAAATCCCCACTCGCCAATACTCTAGATCTCAAGTGGAATTAGTCCAATTTCATCACTGAAAATGAAGAAGCCGCCGGAGAACTCCAACGGCTTCCTGGCCCATTGTTCTGAACTCAACGTTACGGCAAGGCTTCGATGTTCAGATAGAACTTGAAGTTGCCGGTCTGTTGAATGCCGAAGAGCATCCTGATGTTGATGGAAGCTCCGTTTGCCAAAGGTGTTCCCAGCGTGACCGTACCTGACGACCAGGAGGAGTTGAACCCACCACCATTGGGTTGCGATGGAGGCTGCTCCAACGTCGTTCCCTGTACGTTGACTGTACAAGGCGTCGTTGCTACTCCATTGGAAGCGAGGCAGGTTCCTGAATCGTTAATCCCCGAAACCACTATCAGTGACGACGTGCGCGGACGCAAGTCGGCGATTCCCGAAGGAGCCGGAAAAGTAGTGATGTCGATGAGCCGGTAGCGCAACCTGGTAACAGGAGCACCGGTGTTATTAACCACACGGCGCCGGAAATCAATGGTGCCGAAGGTCGAATTATTTGCCGGGTCGCTCGTGAAATCTCGCACGCGATTTGGCGGATTGGCAGCAGATACCGTCTGATCAAGGAACAAGAACGGGAACTGCGCGTTGCGTTGGATGGGCGACGCCAGGTTTTGTGGACCAGGCGCACCTAAACGTTGTCCTGCGCCAGCGCTCGTACCGTTGGTGTCTACAAAGTAGAAGTCTGCGGCGTTGTTTTGGGTGTCGACATAGTTTCCACCCGAGGGACAGACGCCGAAGCTTGTAATCGACCCGCCTTTGCCACACTCGTCACGAACGAACGCATAATCGATCGAGAAAGGTACGAGCGCCGCATAACCGGTGCCTTCCTTGTAGAGTGTGTTAGCTTCGGAAGTCGATCCAACGGCATCGAGCCGGTTGGCGAGAGTAAAGTTTGCCGCCACTGATGTATTGAAGAGGGCAATACCGGCATTGTCAGGAATGTCGGTAGTGTAAGTCGCGTTACCGGTGGCATTACCTGAGAGCGAGTAAGCGACGGAGTTAGTACAGAGGTAATGGCCGCGATTCGGAATCACCGTGCCCGTCGGAATAACGCAGCGAGCCACACCATCCGAAGCAGCGACGGCGTAACCAGTACCTGCGCCGGAATCACTAACGGTGTGATCCGCGCCACTGTTGTTGTAGATCTCAATGAACTCATCGTTCGCGCCACTTGGTCCACGTACGCGGAATTCACTGATGATCAGTTGTCCCGTTGTAGCTGGAGGCCCGGCGAATGGTGTACAAGCGAACGCTCTCGGTGTAACGATCAGCGACCAACTGTTGAGCGTTCCCGTATCTACTGCTGCCTGATCCGAGGCAAGTATTCGCCACGTACCCTCAGTACTTGCGCCGTTCATTTTGTTAAGTTCACCGACCGGTTCCTGCGGACCAAATCCGAGGACGGGCCAACTAGGTGAATTGGCGATTGGCAGCCAACTGCCGGTGTATGGCGCTTGCGCGTTAGTAGCAAGCAACATATCGCCAACCGCCTGATTGTCAATCACCATGTTGGTAATGTTGTCGCCATCGCCGCCGCCGGCGACAGCACCACCGATGAATGTGATCAGGTCCACACCGTAACCGTTCGGCGCCTTGAAGCCAACGGTAACGTCGCCTGGGAAGGTGTGTGGCAGGCTGTCCACGCGGAAGTTGAGATCGGCGATCTCAAAATCGTCGGTGATGGTCTGCGAGTCAATCGTACCGCGAGGCCTGTTGTCCTGAATTGCAAGCGGAGCGCCTGGCGTACGTGTGTAAGTTACCGGCGCCGCTGTACCACTGGGAGCACCGACACGGAATTGGAAGTCTACTGCCTTCACACCTAATGAACTCGTGGAAGTGATAGTAAACTTGATTGACTGTCCGCAGCTCGCCGCCAACGGAACGCTGAACTGGAATACATCACCAGCCGCACTACCTTGCGCAGGAATAGCACCGTAGGTCGATGAGCCGTCGGTGATGGTAATTCCTGCTGTTGCGGTGGTCAGATTTGCGGTCGCGGAAGCGACGTTCTTTGAAGCGCTACGCCATGGATTTGCAAGCGTGACCGTGATCTTAATCGATTCACCTTGATCGATGGCGCCGTTGTTGTTGCCGAGGCTGTCGTCAACGGCAACGGTCTGCACATCTAATCCGGGAGCTGTGAACGATTCCGTGATCCCCTGGTGCGACGCGACCGGGGCGAACCCATAAGCCGTGGAAACGCGGGCTCCGTAGCCCAGACCGCGATCCGCAAAGCCATCCCAGATCGACTGTTCATTGGCGCAACTATTGGAGGCGCAATCAGCGTCGATAAGGGCATCGCGCCCATCGATGTAGCTCGGATTGCTCGGCGTCATTTTGAGTGCGTCAGTAACCAGTTGCAGCATGATCTGATTGCCGGTAGGTACACTGCCGCCATTGGCTGCAATGATTCGGCTACGCACTTCCCACAATGTCAGTGCCCAAATTTCACCGACGTTATGTACTTCACCGGCGCCCGCGATGTTGAAGCCGAGTGGATCGGGAGCAATGCCGCCCGACAAGTTGTTTGTGTAGTCGTCGGCGTCTGCCCATGTCAGCGGATTGATCGAGTTGTTGGTTGAATACGGGAAACGGCGACCCCCGTAAACATAATTGTCTGTGAATGTCGTTACACCGAAAAGCTTGTAACTTGTGTACGCACTGTAGGCATACATCCCATTCGGATCATCGGCATTTGTGTTGTTGAGCAGCGAGAGAGCATAAAAATCGCTCCATCCTTCGCCCATACCGACACCCGGATCCCAGATCAAGCCGGATGCATTGCCTATCAGCCGGTTGGTCATTCCGTGCGTTAGTTCATGGATCAAGATCTCTGTGTCGAGTGATCCATCACGGTCTACTGTTGGTCCAATGAATCTGAACATCTGTGCCCGGCCTGATTGACCGTCAGGTGGTGTTGAAAAGTTAGAGTTGTCAGTGCCGGAACTGTCCTGTCCTTCAGCCAGCACACGGTCATTGCCAAGACCCATGCCGGAAAAGTTTGTCAATTGGAAGTTACCTGCGGCTTCGTCGAAACCAAGCAGGAACGTTTTATCGTGAAACCAGTTGCAGACGTAAAACAGTTGAGTCAGCATGCCGCGCCGGAACTGGTCCACTGCAAGCGTGCCGTTGTTGCCGTTGCCGGTTGGAGTTTGGCCCGACTCAGGATTTCCTCCTTGCGGTGGTGGCAGGTAATTGGTCTGAAAGTCTCGTGGTGTAGTACCCAGAAAATCCCGGTTTCGACTATTGGTATCCGGATTACCCATTGGTTTGCCTTCGCCATCGATCACTGAACTGGCAGCGGTATCAGGCTGATTGGCGCCTCCTGCTCCAGCGCCACCGACACGATCCAAATAGGCATGAACATTGTTGCCGATGGTTTGTGTTTGCGCGTTGGTACAGACACCACCCGGACAGTCGTCAATCCAACCATTAGGGCTCGCGACTGCACTCATCGCCGTAAACATGCTAACGATTGTTGGCGAGATACCCGGAGGTTGAGTGTTCGAACCGACAGTGGCATTAGACGGCGAGAGTGGCGCCGGACTATCGGCGGGTGTGGTGCCGTCTGCCTGGACATAGACGCGAAAACGAGCGTCGTGAGTCGAAGCGTTGGCGCGTATATTTTTTCTCCAAAGCAGCTTTCCGGAACTGGCATCAACGAGTGTGTACCAATCGCCGGAACCATTGGTAAAGGTCACTTGCGACCAGGCTGGAATCAGGATGCCGGGAGCTAACGGGAAGTAAACTAGTTTGCTGGTGACGTTTCCAGCTATGTTTTGATTGTTGGTAACTACTTCTACTTCCGTTCCATCGATATTCGCATTTGCCAGCGTGGCCTGGGCTGTGTCGGTTTGAATTGCGACCGAACTCATCGCCGCGCTTAAGGCTTCCTGTGCTGAAATCAATCCGCCGAAGTCGATCGGGGCAGCCGTAGCATTCGGAATGATCAAGCCGGTCGAACGGAACACTCGTCCTTCACCGTCGAGAATAAAACGCGTGTCACTCTGAAAGACGGGCAGTCCGTTGACTACTTGTTCGACGCGCACCATGCGCATTCCACTAACACCACTAAAACTTTCGCCGCCGATTTTCAAAGTAGCGATGTCCTTCGACGAAAGACCGTAGAGATCGCTGTTGGCGCTGATAAAGCTACGCACAACGTCTGCACCATTACGGCCAGGTGTTGGTCCACTGAGAGCGCCGGTGGTGCTTCTTAAAACTTCCAACGCTCCCGTCAGCGGCGATGACTTGACCTGCGCACCACGGGAGAATGTGCGAAGGCGCGTCAGGGCTTGATCAACTGAGATTTTGCGAGCTTGTAATCGTTGCGTAATGCTGCTGGCGTTAGCAGCAGCGATTTCTGCCATGGTTTTGGGTTCTGTGGTTCTGATGTCGAGGTTTGGAAAGCGTCGTGATTTTGGCGCTTGCTCCTCCTGGGCTTTCGTAACGCCTTTGCCTTTCGTTTGCGTGGAAGATCGCGTCGTGTTGCCTGCACTTTCTACTGTCTGCGACAGCGAAGCTGCTAACAAAAGCGCGATCGCTATTACCATGACGGCCGGTATGAGTTTTTTGGTAAAGAGAGGGGAAAGTAAAGACATCAAAAGCTCCTTGGTTTTAGTTTTTTAGTCGCCTCGCGACATACGATCAGAATTCGACCGAGTCACGAAGAGTGAAGCTAATGCTCCATCCTTTGCACGATGATGGCGCAGTTAAAGCTGCAACACTTTGATACTTGCGCTAACGCAAGTTTTCCGAAGAGTTAAAAATTGGGCGAGACTCTTCCGGCTGAATACCGGTGATGAGAAGACAGGGTTGACCGCAATACTACCGCTTATTGCTGAAACTGGAAAGGAAAGAAATACAGCTCTCCCAAAATTCCTTGAGGGTCGTCAGAATATATGGGAGTCCTGCTAATTTAGCGATGAGTGTCTACTTAGTCCAGTAGTTTCTTTCGGACGCGGTTGAGTGATCAGTGGGTCTTCGCGGCTTTGCACGAAAAGTCTGGTTTCTCTGTGCAGTCTCTGTGTGCTCTGTGTCTCTGTGGTTGTTTTTTCGCACGATTCCTTAACCACAAAGGCACAGAGGACACGGAGGTTGCACAGAGAAGAACTCCGATAAGGACTTTTCGGGCAAAGGCCATCAAGTGGCAAGTCTGCTCGATCAAATCCTGTTCAGATGTTAACCACTTTGTGTTCGCTAATTCTGTACGGCGATTTGGTACTGTTCCAATTTGCCATTGGGTAATTCGTAGGTCCACGCTCGCAGTGTCTGTTTCTCGAAACGCACTAAGTACACTCGTAATGTCATTCCACCACGCAAACCTTGTCGAACCTGCGTGAACTGTCTGGGTGTACCAAGCGGCGACAAACCACTCGCAAAGTCCTGCAACGCCTGCTCACTGAAATAGGCATTCGCGTTGTCGCTAAATAACGAACGGTCGATCGTACCGTGCTGTAGGCCATCAAAAATCTTCTTTGCCTGTTCGAGTTTCTCTGGTGTTGCTGGATCATTTTGTTCAAAGAGGAACGGAACAATGCCGTGGGCAATATCACCAGCCGCGGATGAGGCGTCCTGATTTGTTAGCACGACAACTGACACTCGATCATCCGGAAACACCACGCTTTCTGAGACAAATCCCGATACTTCGCCACCATGGGAGACCGCGCGGTGTCCGGCTTCTGTCGCCAGGCTAACGCCGAGTCCATAACGAGTTCCCAGACCATTGTTGAGTTGTGCCTCACGTTCCAACTCTCGATATGAAGTTGGTCGCAGAAGTTTGCGGTCCATGATGGAAATATTCCACTTCGCCAGATCTTCGGCGGTCATCGCCAGCTCGCCGGCAGCGAAGAGCCAGCCTGGTCCTTCCTTAGGCGCCACGCGCACTGGCCCAAGCGCATAACGCATATAACCCGTCGGATCGGTATCACCTAACTTCTTTTCGTCGATATTAGCCACGCTTGCCATGCCCAGCGGCGAGAATACTTTTTCTTTCAGGAATTGCAGGAGTGGTTTGCCACTGACCTTTTCAATTATCACGCCGGCAATTACGTAGTTTGTGTTGCTGTACTGCCATTTCGTCCCCGGGTCAAAATCAAGAGGCTTTCGCGCCCACGTGTCGAGTATCTTCGCAGCGGTCACGGGTTGCAGCATCATCGGCATGACGTAGTCCTGTGGCCAGTAATCCTGATAGCCGGACGTATGTGACAACAACTGCCGAATCGTCACTTCATTCGCGCGCGTCAGGTCAGGAATAAACTTCGCAACCTTGTCGTCGAGCGACAGCTTTCCTTGCTCCTGCAGGAGCAACAAAGCGACAGCCGTGAACTGTTTACTGATGGAGCCAATACTGTATCGCATTCCGGAAGTTGCGGGGGTCTTTGGTTCGAGTCGCGCCGAGCCATAGGCGTTCAGGTAGACAATTTTTCCATCTTTCACCACTGCGATCGAAGCGCTTGGCACACCCGACCGCGCGAGCACGTCGTTTGCCAGTTTATCGATCTTGCCACGCAGCTCAGGCGACAGCTCTGCCTGTCCATTGGCGACGCAGAATGGCAACGACAAGAGGATTACGGCGATGATTAATATAAAGCGGAACGATAAACTGCGAGCTTGAGGCATAGGGTTCTCCTTGAAATAGACGGAAATCGGCGTTTGTGAATGCTTACAACAGACTTGAGCCTAAGTCTAGTCGAAAAACCGACATTGTGAGGAGCAGAGAAAGCCGCCCCCATTCCAAGTTGACCTAAGCCTGAAGCAAGCGTGACGGCTTGGATTGAAGATACTGACGAGTCGCTGCTTTACCTGAGCGTGTTGACCGCTGGGTGAAATTCGGCAGCACAACCTGACGCTGGTTACCAGAGATACTAGACAGATTCCGTCGATGGGTGTAGCAGTGTTTAATCCGTGGGAGAAGAATTGAGATTAATCCACGTAATGTTCACCAAGACTTGCCTTGAGCGCGGCGGGTACTTCTTTCCAAGGGGCCGATACGAGTTCAGTTATTGGCAAGTCAAAAGAATGCATGCGTAAGCCCAGCCAACGCCCGTTCATCTCTTCATATTGCCATCGATAGTATGGGCCACCCGCACGTCTGGTATAAAACACTGGATCTGCACACCATTTGCCAGGCCTTTTTTGATCGATATAAATCCTAAGTCCATTCATTGACGCACTCAGCTTTGCGGCAGGTCGAAATCAGGGCCATGCTTCACGACGGCTGTGTTTTCAGTGGTGTCATTCGAAGCAAGCACGGTATGAGGTTGGAACCCGTTTTCGCCTCTGAAAGGTACGAGCCCTCGTCTCAATTCCTCAAGAGCAATGCTCGTATTTCTTTTCTTGAGTGGGTCGGCTGGAATTCGCGATTGCGCACCGTTATAGAGTTGCTTGCTTCTCCTACCAGCGAGAATAACCAACTGAAATCGCGAGACAATTCCCGGCCAGCGTTCGCTGCCCTTGTCATCCCAAAACTTTCTGCCTGTTGTTTTTGCTGTGGCTAATGTCAATGTTGGATCTGTCCTTCACGAACAGACCAATCATGAAGCAAACTCATCGACAATCTGAGCAAACTTCGCCGCGACGCCGGTTTGAGTTTCAAATGATTTGTCGCGAGCGAACGTTTCCTGCTCCTCGATTGGTTGGCTGTTGATTTCAGGAGATCTGGTTGATTCCAGAGGAGCTGAGAAGGGAGTAAGCCAGGCTCGGTTCACAAGAACCTTACGCCCGTATGCACTATGTGTCAAATGACTGCTGATTTATGCAGATCAACTAATCACCACGTGATTACCAATAATTAGAAGTTTGCGTCTGAAGCGGTACAGGCGATGAGCTACGCCGCAGTTGGGCCGCGGATTTTTCACCTCATCACCCGGTTTGCCTTCCGCGCGATCTATTTCCCAAAAACAACCAGACGCGCATGGCTCAAAGTGTTTTTTGAGAATCGGCGCACCGTCTTCACTCTTGCGAAAGAAGCGATTGGTGCGGTGCTGACTTCAAAGAAACGAATGGAAGAAAAGATGGTGGCTCCGCTGACATAGGACCACTGAAGCTGTTACTGGTCTGAGGTGTCAATCGGCCTAGTGGCGCGGCAAAGCCTTGGTCTGGTCTTGAGCGTGTAGAAGACGGCGCAGCCGGTCCTGGAACAGCACATCAATCTTTCCAGGCTCGATAACACCCGTTACTTCTCCAATGCCGAAAGTCTTATGTGAGATGGTTTGCCCGGTGCGATATACACATGTCATATCGTAATTGGACTGAGTTTTGTCAGAAAGACGAGGAGACGTTCTCGTACTCAATTTGAATGCACTGGTGGTGCCGCACTTCGAACAGCTTACACGGGAAATCTGCCCTCGGGTGGTGACGGCAGACACGATGTGGCCACGTTCCTCGCCACACTTTGCACATAACTTATCGACCCGCTCGCCCACCTTAAATATTGGTTTCTCCATTGGTTCTCCTCTTCGGCGTGACTATAACCATCACCAGTATTGATCTAAAAAGTCTCCGGGACAAATGCTCGCACTGGACTTCGCGTGAAAACCGTATCCGTCAACTCGATTCTTGACGGAAACAAGCATGGCCAAGTGGAACATTTTGGAGCAACGAAAACCGAGGTTGTTCGGCGTAACTTATTGAGAGGATTGGTAGGCGCGTGCGGATTTGAACCGCAGACCCCCTACCGTGTCAGAAGCCGTCCCGACGAGGCGTCGGTTGGCCCGATTTGGATCGCGTCAGCGTTTGAACTCTTTGTTGTGACCTCGAGTGCCGCCGCAGCTATTTCGTCGCGAGATCCATGAGCCATATGTCGGCCTCTGCGGTGACATACGTGAAATAAAGTGTGCGATTGTCCCGCGAAATCGCGGGGCTGCCGATGTCCACATCCTGATCCGTTACTACAAATATCTGATGGTACTTTCGCGACTCTGTGTCGAGAAGATAGATGGTTCCCTGGCTCACAAACAACACGTGACGATTGTCGTTGAGCCAAAGGGGCCAGTCGCCGAAATCAGTTAACCAATCATAGGTCTTTGCCTCGAGATCGTAGATCCCAATACCTGAATGGACGCCATTCGGCAGGTGCTTAATACCGGCCAGCTTCCTTCCATCCGACGACCAGGACCACCCTTCGAAAGATAAGCTCGCATTGCTCAGCGGCGACAGATAAACAAATTTCTGATCGCTCCATGCCTTGTCGGGATTGATAATTATGCAATCGTTTTTTGGCGTGTGGATGGAATACGCAATCATACTGCCGTCAGCGGACCAGGGTGAATAATGACCGCCACCGCTTTGAGATAATTGATGCAGACTCGAGCCGTCGCGATTCATTATCCAAAGCTCGTAGTCACCTGTCCGGCGCGAAGTAAACGCAATGCGTTGTCCGTCGGGAGACCAACGCGGCCATGCATGGCGATAATTATCAGGCGTGAGATCGCGCTGGTTTGTGCCATCCGTGCGCATGACATAGATGTGTCTTTGCTGGCCCATCGAATAAGCCGTCAGCCACTCGCCATCCGGCGACACATCCGGAAACCATAATTGCAACGAACCCGAGGTGACCGCGACGGGTTTGCCTACCACTCCCTGCGTCGGAGTAAATGAGATGCTGCGAAGATTTCTGATGTCGGTCTGCGCCGAATAAGCGAGTTGCCCTGTGCGAGAGAAGCTAAAGTACAGAACAGAGGAGGTCGCACCTATTGAAGTGACGGTTTCGGGAGTTCCGGCGACAATACCGGTACCTTCATCAATGGCCACACGCCAGATATTCGAACTGCCGCCGCGGTTGCTCGAGAAGTACAAGTACTCCCCATCGGGCGACCACACCGGATTGAGATCGGTGAACGAGCCGTCGGTTACTGCAACCGGCTCACCGCCGCTTACGGGAATGGTCAGGATGTGTTCGCGTTGTCCATACCGATCGGGCCGGCTCCAGTAAGCGATCCGCTTACGGTGAGGAGAAAACGTCGGTTGCAGGGCATCGCCTTCCGAGATCCGCTGTTGCTGTCCTGACTTCAAGTCGATCATCCAAAGCTGACTCTTTGTCGGACGCGTTGAAGGCTGCGGAATCTTCTCCGTGCCGACGACGATCTGCCCTCCATCAGGTGACCATGCAGGCGAATAGCCGAAGTCCGACACACGAACAGGCGAATCTCCATTCGCGTTCATTACATAAACACCTCCGCCATCGCGTTCTGAGCGAAATGCAATGCGTTCGCCATCGGGCGAGAAAGCGGGTTGGGAATCATCTGTTACAAAATCCTTTGTCAGGTTAATCAGGTCCCCATCGCCAATGCGCTGGAGGTAGATGTCCCAATTACCTGCCGCGCGGCTCGCATAAACAGTTGATCTGCCATCAGGTGAGAGCGATGGGAAGAACTCAGGACCTGACTGGTATGTCACCTGTTGAAAACTTACTGGCTCCGGACCCTTTGTCGTTCGCTTTCCGCTGAAGTACGTGACTAACAAATAACCAGTGCTCAATATCAGGACGGCCAGAAGTGAGACCAGCGTGGCGGGTCCAAACCGTCCGACGAAATTCTGGCGCGGCTCGAGTCCAGCCGGCGTCGATGAGATCGAGTGAGAGTCTGACTCCAGCTTGCCCGGCACTGGCCTTGTCGGTAGACCCATTCTGCGGAGCAGTTCCATGAATCGCTCATCTGACCGAAGGCTATCGACAACGGGATCAACTAACAACCAAATCAGCCAACCATCGCGAGATTCATAAGCGTGTTCGAGCCACTTGAACGCTCGATCTCTATCACCAAGTGCGGCATAGACGGCTGCGATCCGGTACGGAGAAACATAGTGTTGTGTTGAGAGTTCGTTTAGCTCATCAAGCAGTGTGAGCGCTTCGTTTTTTCTTCCCGCACGCGCATAGGTGCGCGCCAATAAAGCACGAGGAAGCGTGCTTGTTCCCGAAAGCGCAATGGCCTTCTGGAAAGCAGCGATTGCGTCCCTATACCTTCCGCATTCTTCATAGGCGAGACCTATCTGCCAGTTCGTGTAAACAAAACTTCGGTCCATCTCGAGATTGCGCTGAAAATGAGTCAGCGACTCGTCATAGCGACGCGCGAGATAGAGTATTAGGCCGATGTTGGAACCCACCGGCAGCGAAAGCGGATCGAGATCAAGGGCGTGGTGCATTTCGGCGATCGCTTCATCCAACCGGCCAAAGGCAGCGAGAAAGAGGAAGCCATACCAGTGATGCGCTACGGCATAACCCGGCTTCAGTTCCAGGGCGCGTTTGAATTCACGTTCAGCGGCGGTCCAATTCCAGTCGTAGTCCGCGAGACAATATCCGAGCGATGCGTGAGCCTCAGCTAATGTGTCGTCGATCTCGAGCGCCCGCTCGACAGCCTCTCGCGCCTTAGGATAGGCGTCCTTTGGCGCCAGCGTTGCAATGCCAAAACCTCCGATAACCAAATACGAGTCTGCGAGGCCGACGTAAGCCAACGCATAAGTGGGATCCGCATCGATGGCCTTTTTGAAGTACTCGATGGCCTTTCTGACGTCCTCGTCGGTACGTTTGTTCCAGCAGTAACGTCCCTTGAGATACGCGTGATATGCCTCGACGTTGTCAGTCGGCCGCCTGGCAAGTTGCTTCCTTTCTTCATTGGTAATTCGGAGTAACAGTCGCTCTGAAATCTCACTCGAAATCTGTGTTTCAATGTCGAGCACGTCCGCTGGATTGCAAGTGTAATTGTCCGCCCAGAGTTGTGAGCCATCGCCGACATCCACGAGCTCCAGTTTGATCACCAGACGATCGGTTGACTGCATCATCCTGCCCGTGAGTACAGTGCGAACTCGGAGCTCGCGGCCCACTTGCCGCGGATCTATTTGCCGGCGTTTGTACTGTGAGATGGTGCTCCACGCCATCACACGCAGTTCAGGCAAGCGTGAGAGTGCATTGATCATCGACTCGGTGATGCCATCGCTAAAGTATTCCATGCCAGGCTCAGGTTCGTTGTGCTGAAACGGAAGGATTGCCAGTGAGTCGATCGCACCACTCGACGACTTCGCTTGCGACTGATAAGCGGGACTACGAGCGTCAATCGTATCGAGCGAACGTTCCAACTCTTCTTCGAAGGTCAGTCTTTGAGCGAGGTTCTTCAGGTCAGCCAGAAACTCTCTCGCCGTTTGATAACGCTCGTCCCGATCTTTGCGGAGCGCTTTCTTGACGATCCACTCCAACTCCGTCGGGACCTCCGACCTGTATCTCGGCAGAGGAACAGGTTCTCGACCAAGAATTGCTACCAGCACGTCCGAGTTAGTCGATCCTGCAAAGGGCTGACGACCTGCCAACATCTCGTAAAGGACCACGCCGAGACTCCAAATGTCCGTACGTGGATCGATACCAAGTCCACGCGCCTGCTCCGGCGACATGTAAGGAGCAGTTCCCATTACTATTCCCGGATCCGTCTGAAACAGCGTGGACGCTTCAGAAACTGCTGGTTTCGTCTCGGTTAACTTCGCCAATCCGAAGTCGAGCATCTTCACGAAACCGTCCGCCCGCATCATGATGTTTTCCGGTTTGACATCGCGATGCACAATGCCGGCTTCATGTGCACCGAGCAGCGCAGCCGCAACGCTGCTTGCTACTTGCAAAGCTTCAGCGATCGTGAGTGGCGCAGTTGTCATGCGCTGGCGGAGCGTCTGTCCGTCGACGAATTCAAATACGATGTAGTGCAGTTGGTCTACCTGTCCGATTTCATAAATCGTGATGATATTGGGATGACTGAGTGCCGAGGCTGCTTTTGCTTCGAGCTGAAAGCGGCGAACGCGGTCTGCATCTTTAGTGAAGTGCTCTGGCAGAGTTTTGAGCGCGACTTTGCGTCCGAGCCGCGTATCTTCTGCCAGATAGATGTCGCCCATTCCCCCCGCGCCGAGGCGGCGAATAATCTCGTATGGGCCAATGGAAGTGCCGCTAACCAGGTCCGTTTGTGTGAGCGAATCTGCCAGTACTTCGTATGCCGGCGACTCAATGAAGTCGCCGGAGCGCGCATGTGAGTCGATCAAGGCTTCGACTTCGGCGCGCAAGCTGGAATCACCTGTGCATGCTTCGTCGAGAAAAGCGTCGCGTTCGGAAGGATCGCGTTCCAGCGCTTCCTCCAGGAGAGATTTAATCTGCTGCCACTGTTCGGGAGTCATAGCAGTCGATCTTTACTGTTTTGCGAGTTCACGATAGAGCCAGGCTTTCGCAGTACTCCATTCTCGTTTAATTGTCGCAGGTGAGACATGCAGGACTTCCGCTGCTTCCTCAACCGTTAGACCACCGAAAAATCGGAGCTCCACGATCCGGCTCTGCTGCGGATCGATTAATTCCAGCTCGTTGAGGGCTTCGTCCAAAGCGATCACCTCCGATGCCTTGTGCTGTGAGACCACCAGGGCCTCATTCAACTCAAGTTTGTCGGCCCCACCACCTCGTTTTGCGCAGGCGTGGCTGCGCGCGTGGTCCACGAGAATCGTGCGCATCAGTTGAGCGGCAATGCCGAAGAAGTGGGCCCGGTTCTGCCAGTGGATACTTTTGCGATTGACCAGTCGAACGAAGGCCTCGTTAACGAGCGCAGTGGTCTGAAGAGTGTGTCCGGCGCGTTCTCGCCTCATATAGTGATGTGCGAGCCGCCGTAACTCCTGTTCGACTATCGGAACCAGCTTGTCGAGAGCCGCCTGGTCGCCGTTCCTCCAGTCAATTAGCAACTGCGTTACGATATGTGTCTGGGCTTCCGTCATTCAACAGGCGCTCCTAGCCGGCATTACGATGGCGAATTCTATCTCAGGCTACGGCTCGCTCAAAAAAATTTCCCGGCGCTGAGCCCCTTTCCCCGTAATTCTCGCTTACAGGGTGAACGTTACCCTGTGAGGGGAATTGCGAGGAGAAGACGAAATGACAGCCTACGTTCTTATCGAGTCAAGAGACCCATTCGAATCGCGCGACACGGAGTTTTTCGAACAAACAGCCATCGCCATCAAGGAACGCGGCCACCCCGTCACGGTATTTCTGATCCAGAACGGAGTGCTCGCGGCCCGTAAAAACACTGGTCGACTGTGCCTTCTGACGGAAGCAGGCGTGACATTGCTCGCAGATGACATCTCGTTGCGCGAACGCGGTATTAAAACCGAAGAGCTGGCGCAAGGTATCCAGGAATCGGGAATCGACCGGTTAGTCGACGCCATCGCGCAGGCAAACACAAAGGCGATCTGGCATTAGTTCATTGGACAGGAGGAACCATGAAGGAACGAACTCTGACGCTGGCACTAATGGATCCGCCATATGAATCGGCGAATTCGACTACCGCGTTGCGAATCATTTCTGCGGCCCTGGGGCAGGGGATCAATGTCAACGTGTTTGCTTACGAGGGCGCTGTTTGCTTGCCACTGATGGACCAGGCGCCGCACGCCAACCCTGTAAAAGGCACAAGCGTCGACGAGGAAGAACATCCCACTACGAAAGCGTTCGTGAGCTCGCTGCTCGCAATGGGTAATGAGAAGCCGCGCCTGACCTGGATCAACTGCGGACTATGCGTGGACGAACGTGGCGCGGCGAACGTTATCGATGGCGTACGGCGTGGTAGTCCTGCTGACTTCTTCAAGATGGCGAGCGAATCAACTAACACTCTGGTCATTCCGACCAAATGAGCAGGGAGGTAAGAATGAAAATTCTCAATGTCGTCGAAACAGCTTACCGGGCCACTTTAGAAGAACAGGACGATACGATTCTGTGGCTCAGCGGTGCCTTGAAGAACGCGGGCGCTGAGCTCGGCGTGATGCTGAGGTCAAACGCGGTCAACTATCTCGTGCCGCAGGAATGTCCGCCCGTCAAGATCGGCACGATCGGAATCAATCATCCGGCCCGACCTAACGAAGATCTCAAGAGATTGCTGGAAAAAGGTGTTCCTGTTTTTGCTATCCGCGAGGATCTTGAAGATCGAGCCGTGAATCTCTCGCGTTGCATTGACGGAGTGAAATTCATTCACCGCAACGACGTCGCGCTCTTGATGGACGACTACGATCAAGTTTGGCACTGGTAACAAACATTTAGTTGTTAGTCTTTGATCCTTTGATCTACGACGCCAGTACCTGAGTGATAGCTTCCAAGATCTCGTCTCGTGCAAAGGGCTTAGCAAGTACCCGTCGCGCGCCGAACAATTTCGCCATTTTCAGATAGTCGTAAGGTCCTTTGCGACTGCCTCCTGATATCGCAATGATTCTGGCGTCGGGATAATTCTGGCGAAACTCTTGAATTGTTTCGAGCCCTTCTTTTTCGGGCATGATCAAGTCCGTTATGATCAAATCCCGTGGATGATGGGCATACGCTTTAAGACCCTCACGACCATCGGACGCCTCGTCCACGCTAAATCCTGCCCGTCGTAGGGATTCGGCCAGCATGGAACGGAATTGCTCGTCGTCGTCCACAAGTAAAATGCTGTTCATTGGTTTGTTCTTATCCTTCCGCTAAGAGCTCGTTGTATTGCCTCGGTCAATGATTGGACGGTGGTAGGTTTAAAAAGGAATTCTCTTATGCCGAGCGCGTGCGCTTTCTCCGGATTTAATCCCGTGGTGAAACCGGTGGCCATGATCACAGGCAACTCCGGTCGAATCTCGAGCAGGCGTTGCGCCAGCTCAGTCCCACTCATGTGGGGCATGGTCTGATCCGTTATCACGAGATCGAAAGCACGCGGTTGAGCCGTAAAGGCCTCTAGTGACTCGAGACTGCTGGTCTTGGTCGTAACTCGATACCCGAGCCGTTCAAGCATTGATTTTGCCAAAGATACCAACGACTCTTCGTCATCAACGAACAGGATATGTTCACCATTACCCTCGAGCACTGCATAAGACACCTCCGAAGGAAGTGGCGCTTCGTGAGAATGACTGGGCAAGTAGATACTGAACGTAGTACCGTTTCCGATTTCACTGTCAACGGTAATTACCCCTTCGAGTTTTTTGACTATTCCATGTACCACAGACAATCCCAGGCCTGTGCCTGACCCGGGTGGTTTCGTCGTAAAAAATGGTTCGAAAATGCGTTCAACCGTAGCCCGATCCATGCCGCTGCCCGTATCGCTTACAACGAGTCGAACGTGAGGACCTTTCTTAAGGTTCGGGTGAGCGTTTGCGAAATCAAGGTCAACCTCAACACTGGCCAAGCCGATCTCAAGTACGCCCGTCTTGTTGCTCATGGCTTGCGCGGCATTTGTGCACAGATTCATCAAGACCTGATGGAGCTGTGTGGGATCCGCAAGGACCGAAGGAACTAAGGTGTCGACATTTAGCCGGATCTCAATTGATGACGGTAGGGATGCACGTAGCAGATTCAATGTCTCATCGATGATCCCCTGTATGTTTACAGGGCGTTGTGTGTGTTCTTCCTGGCGGCTAAAAGTCAGAATCTGGCGCACTAGTTCTTTTGCTCGATTTCCTGCGTTAAGAATTTCTTGCACTCGGCTGCTTAACTTGCTTTCCTTCTCCAGGTCCATCAGAGCCAGTTCGCAATGACCGATTATCGCAGCCAGAATATTGTTGAAATCATGTGCAATGCCGCCGGCGAGCGTGCCAATAGCTTCCATCTTTTGTGACTGATGCAACTGTGCCAGAAGATTTCTTCTCGTTATCTCTGACTGTTGACGCTCGGTGATGTCCTGAGCCATAGACATGAAACCAACAAACTTGCCATCGGCACGCGTGAGTGGCGCCGCGTGCCAATCGCAACTGATTCGGCGTTGATCTTTGGTTACATTCTCCACAATCGCCGAGACACTTTCACCCACCGCGATTTGCCCAAAGATCCCCTCTACGTATGCTTGCGTTTCCTCCGGAACAATCATCAGGTGACTGGATTTACCTAGGACTTCTTCCTTCGCAAACCCGAAAATCTTTTCAGCCGCGGGATTCCAATACGTTGTGTGAAGGTTCGTGTCCGTCAGAACAAACGCGATTGGCATGACCTCCATTTGCAACTGTAATTGTTCAAGCAATTCGTCTCGTTCGCTTTGTAGTTTTTTCTGCTCTATTTCGACCTGCTTTTGTTCGGTGATGTCGCGACTGACGACGAGAATGGCCTTGTGATTTCGATAATCGACAAGCGATGCGCTAACTAGAAGATCAATATCTCGGCCGTTAGCACGAACATGTGTGGTCTCGAACTGCTCCAGCTTTCCAGTTGTCCGTATTTCATTAAATCGTTTTTCTGCGCCGGCACTTTCGCTCGTGATCTTCCGCAAGCTGAGGCCGATGAATTCCTCACGCGGGATGTCATAAGTCTCGCACGCTTTCTCATTGACATCGAGCACGGTCCTGTTGTCTGCATCGAAAACCAGAATTGCATCGTTCGCCAGAGTGAAGAGGTTACGGTACTCCTGCATTTGTCGCAGTTGCTCTTCAGCGCGTCGATGTTCGGTTATGTCTCGCGCTACTGCCTGGATCCCTACGATTTTCCCGTTCTGTGTGAGTAGCTGCACGTTCTGTCCGAGCAATCGCTCTCGTCCGTCTTTGGTGATTACGGCAAACTCCTTGTACGTTTTGTGGGTGCGATTAAGAATCTGCCGATGATAGAACTGCTCGATCTCCGTGCGGTCATCGGGCTTAACAAATTCAAGATAGTGCCTTCCCAGAATCTCCTGTTCTGTATACCTGAGGATCTTTCTGGTGGTTGGGTTGCAAAAAATGAAGTGGCCCTGCTCATCAGTCTTGTAGATCACGTCACTAGCTCGCTCGACTATCTGCCGGAAAGATGCTTCGCTTCTGCGCAGCAACTCCTCGGTTTGCCGACGTCGGTCTGATTCAGCACGGCCCTCCTTCCATCTTCGGGCTGCGAAAATACAGGCGGCGAAACTCAACCACACGAGCACGGTCGCGACTTCGTCCACTTGCCACTTATCGTGTTTTAAAGCCCAGTTCTCAAAGTGCTCGAAGAACTCGTATTTTCCCGCTGCCACAAAAACAACGAAGGCAGATGCACCGATCATGAAGAGATCTCTCTTTGCCACACGGCTGCCTTTAGGTTTTTGATTCTTTTGACTCATCGTTTATCGAACATCGTCAGGGTCATCACAGTTCTTGGTGTGGTCAGTTCGCAAATGAAATGAGGACAAACGCCTCGTCGAGAGAGGCTGCGCGACGTGGCAAAAGTACCAGACTGTTTCCTGCACTGCATGAGCAGCGCTTGTTTAATGAATCACCTCAATTGATGTGCCAGCCAATGAAGTTATAGTGATCCATGCCGCTTACCATATCTGCCGTTGTCTAAGAATCCTATCCAGTTCCAGGCACGTTTGGTGTGAGCAAAAACGGCGGCACGCTAAATGCCAAATGTATTGTCAGGTAGTGCGTCCTCGCGCCCCGTTTAAAAACACAGCAACTACCTTTTGTCAGAACCTTCATGATCGGATTCGATCAAGTCTCTAGGAGCATTCACTCCTTAGTGCAATCGCCTGACCTTCCAAAGGGAGCAGATACAAGCAACATGAGAAAGTTAGTTTTGGCTGCAGTGCTAACAGCACTTACATTGGTCTCTAGCTCCGAAGCTATTGCACAAGACGAGAGTGATCCGCCGATTCAGGAGGTCTTTCAAAGCGAACTAGTTTACCCTCAGGAAAAGGGTGTGTTTCAGCTTACGTCGACCGCAGCTTTCAGGAAGCGCAAGGAAGTCTCGAGCGTTATAAGCATCGAGTACGGCCTTACACAGGTATGGCAGGTTGGTTTAGAGTGGGAATCGTTTTCCCGTAAGACGAGCGAAGATGGCTTGGTCTTGCGCGGTTCTGGAGATTTACGCGTCGGCACAAAGTACAGTTTCCTGAACATCGGGGGTTCGAATTTCCACAGCGCTGTAGGATTTGAACTGGGCCTGCCCACTGGTAGCGCAAAAAAAGGAGTCTCCTCTGGTCAAATTGAGTATGAACCTTACGTGGTCGTTGCCAAAGATTTTCCCAAGTTGTCGCGCTTGCAAGTGTTCAGTCAGATTGGGATCACTTTTGCGCGTGCCGCGCGAGCTGTTGCTTCCAATGACAACGATGATGAAAGGTCCTTTGAATGGAAGGCCGGCATGTTTGTTCCATACCGCAAAGCTCGTTTCACATTCGAAATCAATGGGAGTAGTGGAACTGACAAATCCCTCCAGCTTACGCCGGGAATTATTTGGAAGTTTCCGCACAATATCGAATTTGGTGTGGCCACGCCGCTTGAAAGAAGCCCGGTCTCCGGTAACTCTGGGATGATTGTTAAGATCGTGTACGAATTTGGCGGTACGGGACATCGCCGGAATGATTAATTGCCGGCACTGCCGGAAACTGACACGGTAGAAGTCTGGAATTTCAGGCTCCCACGCCTCGACACCGATAAGAAGACTGCAACGCCCGCTCCTTTTGGCTGACTGCAAACTTCCGACTAGAACCCTGGGACATAAGACGATTCTCAACCTGGTCTGCTCAAAGATCACGCTATCTTGTCCTTAGAATTATATAGATAGCGTTACCGCCCATAGTGTGAGTCGTTCCTTGACCATGCAACTACTGAAGCTAGCTTTTCCCAGAAGGTGCCTTTGAAGTTCACTGCCGGACCGATCTTGAAAACCACCCCGCTTGCCGTACGTCTGGTGTTGTGCCCCACTAAGACACCGACATCCTTAGAGGTGGAATTGCCCGAGCTATCCGTACAGGTGATGGTGATCGTGTAGAAGCGACCACTACCAGTACCAGCCCGCTCGGCGCGGAGTCGCAAGTGATGAGCATCCACGACTGCCCAGTCCGGCTCGGTGTCGCCGTCGCCTGTGCCGTTGACAGGCTCGTTACTCCTTACGCTGAGCGTGCAGGTGAACGGACAATTGTCGGCAGCAGTGTAATCGATAGCGATGTCCCGCATCGTGTGGTTCGGCGGCCACAAGGTTGTTGGGCTTGCAGACTCGCCTGTGATTGTCGGAGGTTGGCTATCACCGCCAGTAGCGCAGTTAGAAACGATCCGCGTTGATGCTTCGGCAGTAGCACTTTGAACTTCTATGTTACCAGCGGTATCTGTTGTGATGGCGAGGAAGCCGTAAGCTCTTCCCACTTCGCCTCTAAAGGTTGCGCTTGTCTCGCGGGTTCTCTCCAGAAAAGGAGTGAAGGGCCCACCGTCCACGGAAACAGAGATTGAGTAGAAGTCAATCTCTCCAATGGCGTCGCTCCCACTCCACGAAATCGGAAAGTCTAACGCAGAGGTTTCGGCTGGCAACGGGTTCACGAAGGAAGTTGGCCGCGTGCTGTCAATGATGTTGACAACTTCGTTCGTCACGATCGGCTGGAAGACTTCGAATTGTATCGTTGCGTTGTTGCGGATGACGGTTCCTGACGGCAACCCAGGCCGTGGTCTCACCGAGAGTAAGACATTACCTGTCTCTCCTGGCTCAAGATTCCTGTTTAGGAGATCCCACTTGACAGTCCTCGTCGCTACGTCAAAAGACCCGCCAGTCGGTGTGAGTAGGTTGAGGGTTGATGCATCAAGATTAGGATCCAGCTTATCTGTAACGAACACATCTCGCGCCTCGATATCGCCGATATTCTCAAAGTGAACAGGATAGACAAGTAGCTGATCTGGTTGGATAAATCTCGAGCTAACAACTCCCTTCTCGTTGGGATCCACTGCACCACGTGTTAATTGCTCGTGGGACGCGCAAGTAACTTTGCCCGTCAAACCTACGGATGCTGCCGCACTTGAGTCGCCGTCGGCTAATGCAGCCAATATTCCGTCCGAACACTTTTGCCATTCTTGTTGGCAAGCTCCTGCAGTTTGCCTTAAGCACTCCTCTTTGTTTCTCGGTTTGAAGCCACTGGGAAACGGGGAGCAATGCGCGTCATCGCAAAACGCCTCGCATTCCAGTTTAGTCGCTTGTTTACACATCAAGAGCCTCTCATCACACTCTGTATTCGTTAGACACAATTGCCCCCGAACAGTGTCGCCGATAGGAAATGAATCGTCTATCCTGGCACTGTAAACTAGAACACGAGTCTCTCCCGGCCCTAACCCCACAATTTCCCATATGAGAAGGGCGTCGTACGTGCCCGTCGGGGACGGAGCAAATACGTCTACAGCTTCCCTGATGGTTGTAGGCAGAGGATCGGCCGAGACGAAATTAAACCACGGTTCGAGAGCCTCCGTGATCGAGAAACTTGCTGCCGCATTACCGACATTCTCAACAACGATAAAGTAATCTAGAACTCTCCCTGGAACAGCTAATGTCCCTGTTTCATGGATGCGAATGTTTGAAGGAGGTAAGGTAAGCAGGACATCCAACGTAAAGATTTTCTCTGCAATTTGGTTATTGCTGTCGGTAACTCTTGCTGTAAATGTAAATGAGCCTGCCTCAGTAGACGTGCCACTTAACACACCATCGGAACGGAGATTCACGCCGGCGGGAAGAGTGCCACCGACTATGGACCAGTTGAAAGGAGGCTGGCCGAATTTTGTTTCCAACTGTTGAGAGAAGAAATCTCCCAGTTTTACGGCCGAGAGAGATTTAGTCGTAATACTTAGCTGTTTACATTTGCCTGCACTCCCAGCGTTGAAGATTTCCTGTAGCTCTCCTTGTGTGAGGGCGCGGTTATAGATTGTCACTTCGTCAAGCAAGCCGTTCATAAAGCCCCCAAACGGCTCGTTAGATTGCCCGATTATTAAAGGCGCGTTGGCGTTAGAGATCGGCGGAGTGGAAACCTCAGAGCCGACCTCGACGCCGTTTACATAAATCGTGAACAGGGTTGCGGTCTTGGTAACCGCAAGGTGGTACCACTCACCGACGACGGGAGAAAACGGGGCCCGGACCAGAAAGAAATTCGGAGGCACATCCGCCGTGTTGACGACAATAAGTTCCAGAAGTCCTCCGCCCAGGGCAAAGATCCATTTGTTTTGAGTGCCAGGGCCATCGTCACTGGAGATAAAGACGTCGCCCGGGTGAACAATGTCGCCGCTAGTCGGTGCGTCGAAGTTTGCCCAGAGCTCCACAGTAAAATTCCCTGTTCCAAAAGCCCAAAGATCGTTATCAGGAGCCCCCACATACGAGCTGCTGCCGTTGAAGCGGAGTGCGCCACCGACCTTCCCGGGAGTAGGTACTGGTCCGTTGATATGTACGCCATTGCGTCCGCCGATAACGTCTTCTGCGGTTGTCCCGCTCGTCTCATCGAACGGCCACCAGGCGATGATGCCCGGCGGAGGCTGAACGCACGTCTCACTGGCCTGGGTCGAGACTCGATTGGGCAGCAGAAGGAAGGTTAGACAGAGCCCAAGAAATACCACGAACATAACGAATAATCTGTGGTCAGGTACTCTCGCGTTGCGGGATTGGGGGCTCATGGCGCAGGCTCCTTTGTTATCTCACAAGGGGTATTCCGGCTGGAACGAGAAGGTTGCGGCTGTTTGGGCGCAGGCTCTGAGGACCAGCCTCTTAATTAGTTTCGAGTTCCGGGTTTCGAGTTAGAGGGAACTCATTTCAAGACCGAGTGCTTGCGAGGTAGCGAATGATATTGATTTCTAGCCTCCGGCTCAACACACCCTTGACGCAGTAGTTCCGTTAGTGTGTTGCTGGTTCATAATATTGTCTTCAGTTGTGAAGGCACGGGCCTCCTTAAGGACACGCCTGCCTTAGTCTACAAGCTACCCCGCCATAGGTTGTAGGCAATCAAGCCCGCCAACAACAAGAAATGGGAGACAACAATCGCGCGAAATTGGCCGTTCGGGATTCCGGTATAGTCTGCTTCAGGATCGATACTTGCGCTTGCGACATTCTCTATCGCATCGCAGATCTGCGGATTGTGAATTGCTGTCTTTGGCTTTTTCTTGAGTCGTAATCTTACGCGCTCACGAAGCATAGTTTGGAGATAAGCGAGCAGAGCCGTGCCGGCGATGTACATTGCCAAAGACGGGATTAGATAGAGTCTTATTCGATCGGTTAGATTCTCATGAAAGAGCAGGAGCAGTCCAAGAATCAATGCGCCAATGACTGTTGGAAAATACCTTGAATCCTGCGCAATGTCCTTGGGTAAATCGAAGGCTGTGCCCATTTGAAATCAACTCAATTGTTGTGTTCCGTGAACGAACCTATTGTGTTGGGTGGCTGGAACGAGAAGGGTGCGGCTGTCTATGCGGCGTGTCGCAGGCTCTGAGGACCAGCCAGGTAAAAGTTTCCGTCTCGCGGGTTTCGAGTTCCCGGTTTCGAGTTGGTGGAACTCGATTTCAGACCAGATTCTTGCGAGTTGGGAAAAGCATACTCTTCGCCTTAATTTGAAGTCAATCGTAAATCGTGTCTAAAAGATAGCAAAGCGCAAAGGGCTAAGAGCGAAGGCTCGCGCGTGAATTTCTTCAAGCAATCCCGATCCGCTCGGTTGCCGCCGGTAAATGAAACCTCCGCCAGCTTGCGTCAACTCGAACTGATAAAGCCGAAGGAACAGGTTAAGCACATTCGCTAGCTTGTGACGATGGCTCGCAAAGCAAGACTCGTAACCCGGTCCCTTTTGTGGATATGGAGGGTATCACGGTGTTTCCTCCTGAGCTTCTCTTGAACTCGCAAATTGTCTAGGATTTTGAGAGTGTGCCAAAGTCTGCCAAAACAGAAACGGGGGGAACCTTACGCACTGCACGCGGTGGCTAATTCATGGAAAAGACTTTGACATAAAATTGGTAGGCGCGTGCGGATTTGAACCGCAGACCCCTACCGTGTCAACGCAGCGCTCTACCTTCATAAATCTCAATTAAATTGGGCTAATTCTATAATTTATCCGTATGCCCGACCAATTACCCGACCAATTCCGGGGAACTGAAGAATAATTCTCTTGATCTCCACCTTGACCCACTGGTGTGGAGCTATTATTGTCAATCTGGTCAGACTAGTCAGTGAGGTGAAGACTATGCCGCAAACAAGAAAGAAGAGTAAACCAACCACCAAGCGTTCGAGTCAACCATGGCAACTACAAACTGCCAAAGCACAATTTAGCGAGCTGTTTCGTCGCGCTCGCACTGAGGGACCGCAGGTGGTCACCCGTCAGGGCAAAGAGCAGGTCGTAGTCCTGCCGGCGGAGCAGTTTGCTCAATTAACCAGACGAGTTCGACAGCCGAAAAGCCTAGTGCGATTCTTCGCCGAGTCGCCACTCACGCGTGTCAATCTCGATCTTAGCCGCGACGCTGATTTAGGGCGGGAGATCAAACTGTGAGTGGGTTTCTTCTTGACACCAACGTCATCTCTGAACTCGTCAAACCCCGGCCCGAAGCAAGCGTAACAGCCTGGGTTGAAGATACTGACGAGTCGCTTCTTTACCTCAGTGTTTTGACTCTCGGTGAGATTCGACGTGGGATCGCCGCTCTTCCCCCGTCACGACGTCGAGCAATCCTGGAGGCTTGGCTTAATAAGGATCTCCGAGCGCGCTTTGAAGATCGGATCCTGATCATTGATCAAAACGTTGCGGATCGCTGGGGCTTGCTAACTGCCGTCGCCCGCAACAGTGGAATCGCGTTGCCGGTCATTGATGGTCTCTTGGCGGCTACTGCGTTGGAACACAACCTGACGCTCGTTACCAGAGATACCGGACAGATTCCATCGATGGGCGTCTCAGTTTTCAATCCGTGGCAGAATAGTTGAGTTTGCATCTGTCTATTCGACGCCCTCATCTTAGAATAGTTTGGCATCCTTCTGGATTGTTAACACTGGTTAATAACCTTACGATTACGCATCTTGAAGTTCTCGGAAGTTCCGCGGATACATGATTGTTTCGACTATGTCTGATGGATGTTTCTAATCCAAAGATAATCGCAGCGGCGAAACCGTCTTGTCCGCTTTTCACCAGGTTTCATTCGTGAACAGTGATGAGATTCTGAAAGCCGAACTCGCGAAAGCCCTAGCGGAATGTGAGCGTTTGCGTGAAGAGAACGCGCGGCTAAGGCTTCGCATTGGCGACGAGCTTGCGGGCGATCATCAAGACGTTGAACGTCCGTCGTTGAAGGGTGACGTAAAGGCATACCCATCAGCCACTGTGACCGTTGACTCGCCGCCGGAAGTCAAAGTGTCCTTGTTCAAGGATCTGTTTCGCGGCAGGGACGACGTGTACGCAGTCAGATGGGAAGGACAGAATGGCAAGACGGGCTATTCGCCGGCGGGTGAAAAAGAATGGGACAAGGCACTGTCTGGTCGAGGACCGAAGAAATCATTTCGCCTCACCAAGCTCTTTTCACTAACTGACGAAGTGGTCAGAGATCATCTGCTCGGAAAGCAAACCATCGGAGTCTATCCTCTCCTACAGGATGATACCTGTTGGTTTGTAGCAGTAGACTTCGACAAAAAGAGCTGGAAAGCAGATGCGTGCGCCTTCTTGAAGTTATGTCATGAGACCGGCATGCCCGCCTCACTTGAACGCTCGCGCTCGGGAAACGGAGGTCATGTCTGGATATTCTTCGCCAGTCCGGTACAAGCCGCATTGGCCAGAAAACTCGCAAGCGCTATCTTGACGCGAACGATGGAGCGGCGTTATGCACTGGGCCTCGACTCTTATGACCGATTGTTTCCAAGCCAGGACACGATGCCCAAGGGCGGATACGGAAACCTCATTGCCCTTCCCTTACAGCGCGGTCCTCGCGAAAAAGGCAACAGCGTTTTTCTAGACGATCAACTTCAGCCGTATGACGACCAGTGGGCGTTCCTCTCCTCGATCAAGCGGTTAACCACGGAAGAAGTGCAAACTCTCCTTCGCAATGTCTATCCCGCCAGCGACGTCATTAACGTTCGACACGTGACAACTGATTACGATGTCGCCAATGATCCTTGGCTCCTCCCGCCCTCTGGACAGGTCATTGACAAGGCCATAACTGAACCGCTGCCTCCAAATATATCAATCACACTTGGAAATTTGATTTACGTCGAGAAGAAGGATCTGTCCGATGTGTTTCTGGACGGCTTAATGCGACTGGCTGCATTTCAGAACCCGGAGTTTTACAGGGCCCAATCGATGCGGCTTTCGACTTTCGGCAAACCCCGAGTCATCTCTTGCGCTGAAGACTTGCGTCATCACATTGCATTGCCTCGTGGCTTGCTGAAAGAAGTACTGGAGCTGTTTGATAGCCATCGCATCGCAATCAAAGTTACGGATCGACGATTCGGCGGAGTTCCTGTCCAGTTTGACTTTCACGGCGAGCGCCGACCAACGCAGATAGAGGCAGTAAAGGCCCTGGCTGCTTCCGATGAAGGCGTCCTTTGTGCTCCGACAGCCTTTGGCAAGACGACCATTGCTGCGAACCTGATAGCCCTGCGCAAGGTAAACACCCTGGTGCTGGTCCATCGCCGTCAACTAATGGACCAGTGGCGGGAGAGACTGGCTCTGTTCCTCGGTCTCGCCATCAAGAATATCGGTCAGATAGGGGGTGGGAAGAACACGCAAACCGGGCGACTCGATTTAGCAGTCATACAGAGTCTGATTCGAAAGGGGGAGGTGAAGGACGTCGTGGCTGAATACGGCCAGGTGATCGTCGACGAGTGCCATCACGTCTCCGCTTTTTCGTTCGAGCGGGTGCTGAAGAAGGTCAAAGCAAAGTACGTAGTCGGACTAACGGCAACCCCAGTTCGCAAAGACGGCCACCATCCAATCATCCTTATGCAATGCGGTCCGATCCGCTTCAATGTGGGCGGTAAGAAGCAGGCCGCTGCTTCAGCTCTTCAGTATGAGGTCATCCCCAGGTTAACCGAGTTCACAGTGCCCCCTGAATGGAATGGCATAGGCATACAAGAAATTTACACCGCTCTCGTTCACGACGACCAGCGTTCTGACTTGATCGTCGCCGATGTTGTAGCAGCAATCGAAGACGGACGCTTTCCGCTGCTGCTCACTGAACGTACGGACCACCTGGAGGTTTTGTTTGAGAAGCTGGTGCGACGAGTGCCCAATATTTTTGTGATGAAAGGTGGAATGGGCAAGAAGCAACGTGATGCGCTTGCCTCTGAGATCAGGGCCGTCGCGGATGGCCAGCCACGAGTGATCCTTGCTACGGGGCGTTACATTGGAGAAGGCTTTGACGATGCGCGGCTGGATACGCTGTTCCTTGCTATGCCGATCTCGTGGCGCGGAACCCTGCAGCAATACGTTGGGCGGCTGCACCGGCTTCATGCCGACAAACGAATAGTTCGAGTCTATGACTATGTCGACGCTGCGGTGCCGGTATTGAATCGCATGTACGAAAAGCGCGTCAAAGCTTACGAGGCTGTTGGCTACAGCGTGGCCCGGCCCTCTGGTGAGCCAGAAGCCCAGGCTGATTTAAGATTCGCGACAATTGAACGTATCGCGGTTCAGGCAGTTGTCGCTTTTGAAGAAGCGCGAGGTTGCAAGGTAGAAAACGTCGAGGGCGATACTCGTGGGTTTGATCTGATCTCGCGTTGTGCTCTCTCTGTGACTGAAGGAGAGCAAGTCGCGACTCGATTCATCGAGGTAAAAGGGCGCGCTGCGGTTGGCGAGATCGCCCTTACCGCTAACGAGTACAAAACGGCCTTACGCCTGGGGGATGATTACTGGCTATACGTCGTCTTCCACTGCGCCTCGCAGCCTAAGATTACCACCATTCAAAACCCAGCACGCTTTGATTGGCAACCGCTCTCAAAAATTGATTGCTATCGCTTAAGCTCCGAAACTATTTTGAAAGCCAATTGGGTCAGCCAGTAAACACGTCTGGTGGTAAACAATCTCGTACACAGGATTAATTGGAGTGTTTTGGAGCGACGGGAAACGTGGTTGTACGGTGTAACCGTATTGAAAAGATTGGTAGGCGCGTGCGGATTTGAACCGCAGACCCCTACCGTGTCAAGGTAGTGCTCTACCCCTGAGCTACGCGCCTAGAATTGAGGAGATTTCAAAGAGTCAACAAAACTACTTTCCACTCTGCTCGCTATCACTTCGCCACTGAATTGTGCGGGCAAATTGGACCGACATGATAGCACGTCATGTCAAAACCGTGCACTGGCGAAATCTTCTGCTCAGTTATCTCGGATCGATTGACGTATGGCTAACTGATTCAGCGCATCAGACACGATCTGACGAGCCATACTCTCACGAACATTTCGATTTCGATTTGTACCCGGCCACTTCTGAAGGATGATTCCATTTGCGTCCAGTAGCAGGGTGGGAGGGAATAACCATCGTCGCCGAAGCCGCATTTGACTCTTCTCTCGGCGACCCAAAATAAGCACGGTCCTGAAATTTAACAAGCTCGCAAACTCCAGGTGATCTTTAGACGCAACGTCGCCTGGCAACATGAGAACGCAGTAGAAAATCGCCGAGCTCACACTTCCATCGCGCACCGCGACTCCTTTGAGATGATGCATGTAAATGGTGGCGATTTTGTTTTCCGTTAATCTAGTATTGGTGCTCGCAGTCTTCCAATGGCTTTACGAACCTCATGAGCCGAGTGTGAGACAAAACCGTAAACCAACAGAGTAGTTTCACCACTGGAAAATCGATGGACCGCCCAGGAGATGATCGTCAACTGTTCTGAAATTACTGATCGGTGACTGTTGCGAGGGTCACCTTTTGCAAAAGCAAGTAACTACTCTTTGGCTACCCAAACAGGGACTTCGTAACGGCAGCAACTCAAAACCTCGAGCGGCAGGACCGTCAAAGAACTTTTGCTGAAACGCTTTGATTTTCTGTGGCGAGTTCTCGCTGCCTAAATGTGCGCTGCTGTACAAAAATTTCCTAACGAACATTCAATTGTGAAAAAAACGCGACGGGGTGTTCACTCTTTTGCAAAGGCTCTCCAGTAGAAGCGTAACCTCGTCGCGTTTTCAGCCGAGAAACGAGCCAGGGAGGGTGGTTGGTGCATATCGATAGGATTGCGGTTCCTTTTCTCCTCAAACTGCTTTCAAACTCCACCACTAACATCCCCGCTGGGCCACAGCTGTCAACGCATACAAGTTAGATGAACTTATGACCTAATCCCGAGTGCCCGGGATGAGGTTCCTGGAGGGCTACTATCAAGTAGCGAGGAGTGTCGACTTTTATTTGGAGCCGATTCTCAGGCTCCTGAGGAGGACAGGACGAAACCCACATGAACGTTAGAAGAGTCTTGATGCCACTGTTATGCGCCGGGTTTTTGGCGTTCACAGCAGTGGCAGCCAAAGCCGATCCGGTGACGTTTAGCACCACAGGCGTCTTCAGCCTGACAGGTACAAACGTTGTCAATTTTTCCAACATCTTTGGAACGAGCACTATCACTTTCAATGGCACCACAAATCCGGTTAATACGCCGGCTGGTACCAGTTTCGGTGATATCGTCGTTACCACAACCGTCCCGGCAAATCAGATGGGTCCGGCAATCGCCGGAAACTTCACGTTGAATTTCTTTCAGGTCTCGCCCGCCGGAACTGCCAGCCTGGCCGGTACTCTTGCTGGGAACCTCGGCTTCAACACAGGAATAGCAACACTGACCTTTACAACTACATCAGTAAACATCGCCGGCTTTACCTACACCGTCAATCCTATGTATACGATTGCGTTGCCGGTAACCGGTGTTGGTGGAGGAGCAGGAACAGGTACAACAACACTTCAAGGTACGGTTACAGGCGGCGCTGCCATTCCCGAACCAACGACCATGGTGCTTCTGGGCACTGGATTATTAGGTGCGGCGGGTGCTTACAGACGTCGAAGAAGTCGTCAATACTAAATCGTGACTCAGTGTTCGCGGGGCTATCCCGACGCCCTTGCGACACTGTGGCAAATCCCACCGGTGGAAGAGCGCGCTGACTTGATGGCAAGACCATTACTCATACCGTAATGCAATCAGTGGATCGACTTTCGTCGCGCGTCGTGCCGGAACATAACACGCAAGCAGAGCTGCAAAGACCACAGAAAGTACCACTCCCGCGAAGGTAATCGGATCGGTCGGAGAAACTTCAAACAAAAGAGTCGTCATCAGGCGTGTTAATGCGAGTGCTCCGGCAAGTCCGATAGTCAGACCGAGTGCGACGAGCGACATCCCGCTGCCAAGGATCAACTTCAACACATCACGCCATTGCGCACCGAGCGCTATCCGCACCCCAATTTCCCGTGTGCGCTGAGTCACGAAGTACGCCATCACGCCATAGATCCCAGCGGCGGCTATCACCAGAGCAATGCTCGAGAAGATGCCGAACAACAGTCCCCACACACGTGATTGCCAGACCGTATTTGCAGATAACATCGACACCGGCACAACATTGAAAACGCCTGTGTCCGGCGCAACCTGCCAGATTGCGCGCTGGATGTCCTTTGCGAACATCATCGGATCGCCTTGCGTGCGCGCCACAAAGTGAATCTGTTTGCTGTAACTTTGATAACAGGAATAGTAAAGATCGTAACCCACGTCATCAGTCAGACTGTTGTGCTTCACATCGCCCACGACCCCAACAATCTCGGCACAGCCGGCGCCATTGTCATCACAATTGATTCGTTTCCCGATCGGATTAGCATTGGGCCACAGTCGCTCCCCCAACCGTTCATTGATAATGGCGACATCGCGAGTGCCGTCGGGCCTCAGATTGTCGCGATCCGTGAAAACGCGGCCACGAAGCAGCGGAATCTGCATGACTTTGAAATAGTCCGGCGAGACTGCCTGGTAATTAACTAATGGATTGTGTTTCTGTTCGTCTGCCGGCTGGCCCTCGATCGAAAACTCACCTCGGTACCATGGCTTTTGACCGACAAAAGGCAAGTCGCTGTTCGCCGCGACAGCAATGACACCGGGCACCTGGGCCACACGCTCAAGCAACTGTTGATAGCGTCGCGACATAAATTCCACGCGGTAATCTTCCGGGCGTTGGTAGGTTGGATTGATTTCCAGATGGAGGACGTTTTCAGGCGTGAAACCAGGCGAGGTATTCTGCAAACGTGCGAAGCTTCGCAGCATCAGTCCAGCGCCCGCAAGTAACACGACCGCCAATGCGATCTCCGTTACCACCAACAAACTCCGTATACGTTGCGTGCCGGCGCCGGTACCAGCTCTTCCTCCGTCTCTAAGTGACTGGTCCAGATCTACTGGCCTCGTTCGTAACGCCGGCAACAGTCCGACCAATAGACCGGTCAGAATTGAGATAAGCAACGCGAAGGTCAGAGCCCTTCCGTCGAGTTCAATCTTCACAAAGAAAGGCAAAAGCTCTGCGGGCAACATCGCAATCAACACCTGTAAACTCAACGCACCAAGAACAACGCCGGCGGCGGCCCCAATCGCCACAAGCAGATAAGCCTCCGAGAGTGATTGCCTAACGAGACGTCCCTGGCTCGCGCCGAGCGCCGCACGCACCGCCAACTCACGACCGCGAACAGTCGCCTGCGTCATTAATAAGTTTGAGACATTCGCGCAGGCAATCAACAAGACGAAGACACAAGCGCCGAGTAGTAGCCAGAATGAGCGTCGTAGTTTGCCGAACCAGAAATCCCGCAATGAAATCACAGTGGCAGTAACGTCGGCATTACTATCTGGATAGACCTGTGCGAGCCGGGCCGCGATTTCCTGCATCTCTGCCTGTGCCTGCTCCCTTGAGACTCCGGGTTTCAGACGGCCGATCGTCTGATCGATGCGCATCCCACGATTCTGTCGATTGAAATAGCGATCATTCAGCCACCAAAGGTCACTTTGAAAAGGAAAGCGAAACTCGGACGGCATCACTCCAATTACAGTCAAACTGTGTCCATCGATGTGAAGCTGACGACCGATGATTGACGGATCACTGCCGAATCTTCGTTGCCACAAACCATGACTTATCAGGACAGTGTCAGAATCTCCGGCAGTCGGACCATGGCCCAGTAACGGTGTTACCTGCAAAGTCGAAAACAGATTCGCAGTGCCAAACGTGAGATTCAGCGTCTCGGTCTCGTTGCCAAATTCCAGATTTGCATTCCAACGGAGATTGAAAAACGCCAGTTCGTGAAAGACTTTGTTCTGTCGCTGCCAGTCTTCATAGTCAGCGAACGATACCCCGATCGATTGGCCGCGATGCTGTGAATCGACCATCACCAGCTGGTCCGGGTCGCCGTAAGGAAGCGGTCGCCAAAGAAATGCGTTCGCGATGGTAAAGATCGCCGTGGTGGCGCCAATTCCGAGGGCAAGCGTTACGATCGCTATCAAACTGACGCCGAGATTTTTTGCCAGCAGTCTGACTCCATAACGAAGGTCCTGGAGAGACTCCTCGAGCAACCTGACGCCACGAGCGTCTCGACATTCTTCTTTAGATCGTTCGATGGGCCCAAAGGTCTTGAGGGCAGAATGTCGAGCGTCGTCCGAGCTCATTCCGTCGCGGAGATTACGGGCCGCTTGGTGTTCGAGATGGTAACGCAGCTCTTCATCGAGTTCTCGCTCAAGCTCTGCTTTGCGAAAAAATGCCCGCAGGCGCATCCTGATTCCATTCAGCACGGTGCGATTCTCCTCCGCTTCCTATAGACGCCCAACTGGAGCGGACTATATGCACGTTCCTATCGACTGTCAATAGGAATGTCACCACCAAAAGGCACAAAAGAATAAATTGGTGCTGCTTGTGATCCTAATTCGAGGCGGAGGCCGGTTCGGAGTTAACACGTTCCCATTCGTCGTAGAGCTTGCGAAGGAGCGCTTCGGTTTGTTGATACTCGTCGTTGAGCGCGAACAGTTTTTCCGGATCGCGGGCCACTTCGGGAGTGCCCATTTGCTGCGAGATTTCATTCAGGCGTTGTTCTGCATGAGCAATGTCGGTCTCGACGAGTTCCGGCGTGCGGGTCTCGGCTTTCTTCTTCTTGATTACCTTGACGCCAGGTTTCTTCGGCGCCTGTGGAGCCTTCTTCGGCGGTGGCGACGGTGCTTCCTGAGTCACCGGCTGAGTCGACACGGTGACCAGGTTATCTGATGCAGGAACGCTTGCGACAGAAGCAGTGCCACGCAAACCCAACTTCCAATCATGATACTCAGTGTAGTCGCCGTCGTAATGCTCAGCGCCGCCCGCACCGTCGAGGGCCAGAATCTGTGTCGCCACTCGATCTAAAAAGTAACGATCGTGACTGATCGTGACGATAGTTCCCTCGTAAGCTGACAACGCTTCTTCGAGGGCCTCGCGTGAAGGGATGTCGAGGTGGTTGGTCGGTTCGTCAAGCACGAGAACGTTTACGCGGGAATAGATCAACTTCGCGAGCGCGAGTCTTCCCTTTTCGCCGCCCGAAAGATCCCGAACGTGTTTGTAAACGTCGTCGCCGGAGAAAAGAAACTTGGCCAGGAATGAACGCAGCTCGCCGGCAGTCGCCTGCGAAGGTGCGACTCGACGCAGTTCCATGATGATCTCATTGCGATCGTCGAGATCGTCCAACTGCTGCGCGTAGTAACCGATTTGAACTTTGGAACCCCAACGGACCTCACCGCCAAGTGGCTCCAGCTTGTTAAGAATCGTCTTTAGAAACGTCGTCTTCCCCGATCCGTTTGGACCAATAATGCCCAGACACTCACCGCGTCGTAACAAAAACGAAATGTCACTCGCCAGCATTTTCTCTGGATACCCAATCGAAACTTGATTAACGGTAAGCACATGGTTACCCGCGCGTTCAATCGCCTGGAGTCGAAAGTCGCCTGACGACTGGTCCTGTGGCACAGCCTCGATGCGTTCCAACTTCTCGAGCATCTTGCGACGCGATTTGGCTTGCTTGGTTTTTTGCCCGGCGAGGTTGCGACGAATGAACTCTTCAGTCTTCGCAATCAAGTGTCGCTGATTGTCGTACGCACGTTGTTGCGCTTCGCGCCGCTCTTCGCGCTCGACCAGATAATCTGAATAGTTTCCGGTGTAACTGGAGGCGCGACCACTCTCGAGTTCAACGATGCGACGACAAGCGCGATCGAGGAAATAACGATCGTGACTGATGATTACGTACGCGGACTGGTACTCGCGCAAAAACTCTTCCAGCCACTCAACCGCATTCACGTCGAGATGATTCGTTGGTTCATCCAGCAACAAAACATCCGGAGCGGCCAGCAATAAACATGTGAGACCGAGACGATTCTGTTGACCTCCGGAAAGCTTTTCGGTTTCCAGCGACCACGTATCGCGCTCAAATCCGAGACCCTGAAGAATCGATTCTGCTTTAGCCGCGTATTCAAATCCACCCTCGTGTTCGAACTCGTGCTGCAAATCGCTGTAACGTTCGAGAATTGTGTCGAGATCATCACCGGCATCAGCCATGCGATGCTCAAGTTCATGCATCTCGTGTTCGATCTGTTGCAGACGACCGAATGCCGCGAGCGCCGACTCATGGACAGTTGAGCCCGGCTTAAAGTGCACATGTTGGTCCAACAAGCCGAGTTTTACGCCACGTGCGCGCACGACGTCGCCGCGATCAGCGGTCTCATCACCCCGGACAAGACGAAAGATCGTGCTTTTGCCAGCGCCGTTACGGCCTACAAGTCCCACGTGCTCGCCGGGATTTACCTGCAGGGAAGCGCCCCGCAGCACGTCCTGGGTACCGTAAGACTTATGAACATCTGAGAGTCGGAACAACATCAGAAAAGCTGAGATCAGATTCTGGAAGCAGAAAACAGGAGCAGATAAATGATCCTGCTCCTGCTTCCCGTTCCTTCTTCCACAGACTTATTTATTGGTATTCGAATTGGCAGCTGGCTTCACCGAAACTGGCGAACTGGTCGAAGCCGGGCTGGTAGCGGCTGGACTCGCTGCCGGAGCCTGCGTGGGTTGCGTTGTGGTGGAATTCGCAGCAGCCGGACGCAAACCGAGGTTACCAGGGTTACTGAGCATCTCGTTGGCGAGATGATTAACGATCTTGGCGTCGTTGATGGCGGTTTCCAGTAACGCCGCATTGAGAACGGCTTTATGCTGTTCGGTAAGTCCCTGTGTGATTTGCTGCCTTACACCTGCGCTCTCCAGTGTCAGGTTCTCATTTGTGAGTCGCTTCTCGGCCAGCTTGAAGATGTACCATTTGCCGCTGCTAAACCGTGTCGGTTGGGTGTAATCGCCAACCTGCATCGGACCGAAGAGACTTGCAATTAACTCTGGAGGAAAGTTGTTGTTCTTAAGATCCTGTTCGGTCGCGAATCCAATATCACCGCCGCCGCGAAGAGTGTTGACGTCTTCACTCTTGGCGCGCGCGACAGTTGCGAAGTCGGCTTTGCCCTGAAGCTGTTGGTAGATACCGTCGATCTTCGCCTTCGCAGACACGTCGTCTTTTGCATCATCCTTGATCCCGGTGGCGCTGTTGTCTGCCGGATCAACCAGGATCATGGCCAGCGCCACGCCACGTGCTTTCACAAACTGCTGCCGGTTATTGGCGTAATACTCTTCGACTTCCCGGTCGCTGATATCGATCTTGCCGTTATACTTATCCTGCAGAGAGGCGATCGCCAGATCCTTGCGAGCTTCTTCGCGCAGAGTCTCCATCGACATGTTCTGCGCTTTCAGGCTCTTGTCGAAATCTTCCGCCGTCATACCGCTATTTTGCTTTTGCGTGGCGATAGCGCCGTCGATCTGAGCCTCGGTCGGAAGAAGTTTTTCGCGTTCAGCGCGCTGAAACAACACTTCCCTTTGAATCAGGGTGCTGAGCACCTGCAATCTGGCCTGGGCCATCTGCAGTTGATTCAAACTTGAGGGATTGCCGCCCGCCTGCTGGCTTACGGTTCGCTCAACCTCATTGAGCATGATGTTGCGACCATTGACGGTCGCCGCCACCATATTGTCTTTGGCATCTGAAGTACTTGAGCTACAGGCACTCAAGACAAGTCCGGCTGCGACCAGACACGTAACGGTAAGAACTTTTGCGATGTTGCGCACTTTAACTCTGCTCCTTTAACTATCTACGACTGACTACTGACGCTTCACAGCGCTACATCCAGGTCGCTCTCCTTGACGACTTGGAAATGCCTTTGCTATAAAGCTTGGTTTCTGATTACGGCAAGATTACATTCCGTATGATGCCGAAAACGCCGGTAAAGAAACCTGAGAATTCTGGAGGTTGAACAAAAATGGCTAAACGTTGCGAAGTCTGCGGTAAAGGACCACAATTCGGCAACAATGTCTCGCACGCGAATAATCGCACTCCCCGCCGATTCGATCCGAATCTTCAATCGATTCGCGTACAGAGTCCGCAGGGTGGCGCGCGCCGGATGAAAGTTTGCACATCTTGCATCAAAGCCGGCAAAGTCTCCAAGGCTGCTTGAGCCTTCCCTGCTGTTTCAATCAACCTCGCAACCGGCACCCTCTGTGCCGGTTGTTTTTGTTCCCGAACACTCTATTCGGAAACCAGTCCTACAGCTTCAATCTCAACCCTGGCATCACGCGGCAAACCGGCTGCCGCAACCGTAGCCCTTGCCGGCGGCGGGCTCGGAAAGAACTTCGCATAAACCTCGTTCATGCCCGAGAACTCTTTCATATCTGCCAGAAATACTGTGGTTTTAACTACCTGCTCCAGACTACTACCGGCTGCTTCGAGCACTGCCGACAAGTTCATCAAAACACGCGCGGTTTGCTCGGCAATTCCACCCTCAACAAACTCTCCCGTTTGCGGATCAATCGGTATCTGGCCTGAGACAAAAACAAATCCATTGGCCTTGATGGCCTGCGAATACGGCCCAATTGCTGCCGGCGCATTTTCAGTCTGGATTCGTTGTCTCACTGGCGTAAACACCTTCAAAACAAAGGCGGGATTCTAGCAGAAGCCACAAAGAAGCACAAAAAGCGCTACAGATTCATTTATTTAGAATCTGTGTAAGCTGTGGATAAAGCGGCTTCTTCTCTTACGCGACGCCCTGGAGGCGTTCGACGTCGAGGACGCCGGGGACGCCTTTGATGGAGCCGATAACTCGATCGAGGTGCTTTACGTCAAACACTTCCACCGTCACCTCGATATGACCGCGCTCGTCGGACGCCACTGAAGCCCGTGCGTCGCGAATTCCTGTTTTCATGTCTGAAATCGCGCCAGTGATACCGGCAATCATGCCGGTGCGGTTTTCAGTAATTGCCAGCAGCTTAACTGCGTAGGCAGTCTTTTCAGGCCGGCCCGCCCATTCAACCTCAACGATACGCTCGCGATTGATCATCAGCTGGGTCACATTCTTGCACCGTGTCGTGTGCACGGCGACACCCTTGCCACGCGTGATGTAACCAATGATCTCCTCGCCGTGAAGCGGGTTGCAGCAACGCGCGCGCGTTACCATCAGATCATCAACACCACGCACCAGTATTGAATCGTCTCCCAAACGAATGAGCCGTTTGACTGCGCGAACGCCGCTCCTGAGACGCGATTCCTTCTGTTTATCGAGCTGCTCAAACTGCTCTGGTCCAAGATATTTCGCGATGACGTTTCGCGGCACGAGCTTGCCATAACCGATTGCCGCCAGCAGATCATCGACGCGGCCATAGCCGTAGTCGCTCGCGACCCGCTTCATGTCCTTATCGGTATCGCTGAGCAGCTTCTTCGCCGAGAGTTGAAAGCGTGACGATTCTTTGTCGAAGAGCTTGCGTCCGATTTCGATCGATTCGGCGCGCTGCTGCTCGGCTACCCAGTGGCGCACACGATTGCGCGCCCGGGAAGTAACAATGAAGTTCAACCAGTCGCGCGACGGATGTGAGTTGGAAGAAGTGATGATCTCGACGACGTCGCCATTTTGAATCTGGCTGCGAAGTGGAACCATGCGGCCGTTGATGCGCGCGCCTGTACACGTGTTACCCACTTCCGAATGGATCATGTAAGCGAAGTCGACCGGCGTGGCGCCCCGCGGCAACTGAATAACTTTGCCCATCGGCGTGAAGGCGTAGACGTCCTTTGGATAAAGGTCGAGCTTGAGCGAATCGAGAAAATCCTTTGAGTCGTTTACTTCCTGCGTCCACTCGACCAGCGATCGTAAGGCTTGCAGCGCCTGATCGTCGTCACGCGCGCCACGTTTACCTTCCTTGTACTTCCAGTGGGCCGCAACACCCTCCTCTGCGACCTGATGCATTTCCTCAGTGCGGATCTGGACTTCGAAGGATTGGCTGTTTGAGCCGATCACCGAGGTGTGCAGTGACTGGTAGAGATTGTCACGTGGCGTGGCGATCCAATCCTTGATACGTCCGGGTACTGGTTTCCAGTTGTTATGGACCACACCCAACGCTGCGTAACAGTGGCGGACTTCATTCGGAGTGATAATTCTCGCCGCAACAAGATCGTAGACCTGGTCCAAGCTGATCTTTTGCGCGCGCAGCTTTTTCCAGATCGAATAGAGACGTTTGACACGACCTTCAACCGATACCAGAGGCACTTCGGCCTCCTTCATCTTCTGTTCGATGCGCGCGGTGACGCCGTTGAGAAACGCTTCATTCTCGGGGCGTCGTTTTTCGAGTTGCTCGGCAAGCTCGCGGTAATCGTCCGGGTGCAAGTGTCGAAACGCGAGATCTTCAAGCTCGCCGCGAAGCTTACCCATTCCCAGGCGGTGCGCGATGGGCGCGAAGATGTCCATCGTTTCCTGCGCGATGCGTTTACGCTTTTCCGGATTCAAATACTGGAGCGTGCGCATGTTGTGAAGCCGATCCGCGAGCTTGACCAGTACCACGCGAACGTCATCAACCATCGCCAGCAGCATCTTCCGTACGTTCTCGGCCTGCTGTTCTTCGCGAGAGATATTGCTGATCTGGGCGATCTTCGTCAGACCATCAACAAGGTGCGTGATCTCTTCACCGAAGTACCGTCGAATGGTGTCGAGGTCGACGAGAGTGTCCTCTACTACGTCATGCAATAGGCCTGTCGCCACTGACACTTCGTCGAGTTTCATGTCAGCGAGAATATTCGCGACCTCGAGCGGGTGGACAAGGTACGACTCACCCGATGCACGCTTTTGGCCCTTGTGTTCCCTGGCGGAAAACAGGTAGGCGCGACGCAGCAGATCTAAATCTGCCTGCGCGTGATTGGTGGCAACTTTCTCGACGATGTCTTCGATCCGGATCATTACTTCTGCCGAGAAATTATAACAAAAAAGCAAAGAGCCGCAGATTTACGCGGATGAACGCCGATCTGCGTTTATCCGCGTAAATCTGCGGCCCCGATTTTAGATAACTAACCCTTCGGTGTAGCGGCTTGCTTCTCTTGTTCTTCTTTCCGCTTCTGATTTGCAACGCTCAATTCGGTCGTGCGTTTCAGAGCGGCTTCATAATCCTTCTGGTACTGTGCTTTCTGATCCGTCTTACCATCCATTTCCGCCAGCTTCGAAGCTTCGAGCAGCAGATTTGTTTTGTAAGACCATGCCGATTCGTTGTTGGGATCAAACCTGATCGCGTTCTCAGCTTCCGACAACCCCGACTTCACGCACAACTGTGCCTGATCGAAATCCTTCTGCTCCTTGGGTTTTTTGTAGGAAACAGTCGCCTTGTTGTTCGAGGGATCGATGGTGGTCGTCTTCACGCCTGGCTGCTCGGTAATCTTGAACGAACAATCCCAATCCTTACTGGCCAGGACGACGTAGGCCTCAGCTCGTTTTTCCGGCTCGGCTGCGTCGTTCGCAGCTCTCGCGGAAATCCAGTTTTTCAGCTTGTCGTCTTCCTTGATGGCGCCGTAGAGATAGGCAACAGCCTTGTAGGCTTCGTCGTCCTTCGGGTTGTTTTCAAGAATCTTTTGATACGCATCGATTGCCTGCTGGGCTTTGGCAATGTTCTCGGGAGCCTGTACCCCTGGACGGTACTGCGCGTGAATCGTTCGCGCGATAAACATTGGGGCCGTCTTATTGTCGGGATCCAAAGCCGCAGCCTCTCTTGAATGCTGCTCGGCTTCCGGGAACCTGCCTTCGCGGTAAGCGCGCGCGGCTTCGTTCAGCTGGTTCTTGGCCCTGATTCGATTGATAACCCCGCACCCGGAACTAGTGGCAACAAGGATCGCCAAAACAATGGCGATCCTGGTCTGAGAGAGTTTCATTTATACGTGACTCCAAATTTGAATAAGACCGGCACTGAGCAACAACCGGGCAAGTTCTGGGCCGGGCATCGAAGCTCGCCAATCCCTTATCTATTAAGGAAGATCGTCAACCTGCAATCCGACCGGACTCGCGCCGGCGCCTTTAATGGCATCGATGACTTTTACGACGTCACCGTATTTCGTTGCTCTTGGCGCCTTCACAAAAACAGTCTTCTCGATGCGATCTTCGTCCTTCAGATCCGCGCGCGCTTCCATGCCAATCTTATAAGCGCGCTGCTCCTTGCGCTGCGCAAACGTCTGGGCCAGCTTCTGCGCCAGCGGCGCTGTATCATTCACCGAACCGAGTGAATCCTGGTTTAGCTTGATCTGCAAGTCAGGCGAGATCGTAACCACCAGCGTCAGAGGATTCGGCTTCAGTTTGCTCAGGTCTTCATTGGGATCCCGCTGGGTCGGGATGTCAGCTTTGAAACGGCTTGGTTTCAGTGGCGTGACGACCATGAAGATAATCAACAGGACGAGCAAAACGTCAATCAACGGAGTGACGTTGATATATGGCTGGGCCGTTGTACTACTTCTTTTCTCTATGTCGCGATCACCTATCGACATTTACAAGTTCTCCTCGTTAATAAAGCCGTTTTAAGCAGCAGGCTTTGCCGGCGCTCCGCCTTTCTTCTTGTCAGCGACCAGTCCGATCTTGTCGACTCCGAGCTTTCGGACCTCATTAATGACATTGACAACGTCGCCGTAGCTCACACCAACGCCACTCTTGATGTAAACGATCCGATCCTGCTCATTCTTAATACCCTTGAGCAGTGTGTCCACCTTGTCAGTCAACTGTTCTTTCGCGATCTTGTTTTTGGCAAGGTAGTACTCGCCATCGTTGGGGATCGAGATCACAATTGACGATTCCTTGATAATGTTCGGATCGACATCCGGATTGGTCATGTTCTTCGGCAGTGCAACGGTGATGCCCTGCTGCAAAAACGGCGTGACCACCATGAAGATAATCAACAACACCAACATGATGTCGACCATCGGGGTGACGTTAATTTCGGACTGAAGGCCGCCGCCACCGCCTCCACCTGACATTCCCATGACTAATCTCCTTTACTTCAAGTGGTAAACGCTTGGTGCGGCGCGCGGCGCCGCACCCAGGGGTTCACCAGTCCCGGCGTTTCTGGTTTGTACCGAAACTACGCCTTCAACTGCTTCGTGCGGTTCTTGATGAAGTAGTCGACGAGTTCTGAAGCCGAGTTATCCATCTCGACCACAAAGCCATCGACCTTACCGGTGAAGTAGTTGAACAGCCACACCGCCGGAACCGCTACCAACAATCCAAGCGCCGTCGTAAACAACGCTTCCGAGATACCACCTGCCACCGCCGCGATACCGGCCGACTCTGCGTTCTTCATACCGCGGAATGCGTTGATGATCCCGAACACGGTTCCGAACAAACCGACGAACGGCGCGGTTGAACCGATAGTCGCCAGGCCGGAAAGGCCCCGTTTGAATTCCGCAGTTTTGATTGCGATGGCTCGCTGCAGAGCGCGCTTCGACGCTTCGATCTCATCGCCAGAAATGTCTGTTGACGCTTCATGCGCGCGGAACTCCTGCAAGCCGCTGCTGACGACCATAGCCAGGTGTGATTTGCGATGCTTGTCGCTGATATTGATCGCTTCTTCGATGCGATCGTTCTTCAGCGCCTGCGCCACGCGCGGCGCAAACTCGCGCGACTGCTTCTTCGCCGCGGAGTAGGTCAGATAACGCTCAACCATGATCGCGATTGAATAGACCGACATGATCAGCAACACGACGACGACGGCGATAGCCACGCCACCCATGTTCTTGACCATCTCGGTAAGTGTGAAATGGTCGGCGCCGGAGGCCTCTGGGCTGGCTGCCGCATCCTGCAACAGCATAAGAAGGCCGAGAACCTTGGTTCCAAAAAGACTCATTAGCATTGTCACGGTGAACCCCTCCAAAAGGTTTTATTAGTTTAATAGCAAGCAGAGAAGCCGGGACGGCCCACGTTAACCGCGGCGACACGACAAATGTTCTCCGCAGTTATTGCGACACGAAGTTGTACTGGATCACTCCGGTAACCTTAACTGGCTGCCCCGAAAGCTTGGTTGGGGAGAATCTCGCTTGTTTCGCAGCACCTACAGCAGCCGCTTGTAACAGGGGATGCCCTGAAACGGCATGGGCAGAAACCACACTGCCATTTTCGTCAATGAGCACCTGCACTACCACCGTGCCTGAAGCATGTGCTGCTCGGGCAATTGGCGGATAAGCCGGCTTGGGTAAGCTGATTGCTTTGCCGTTAAGAACGCCGCCGGAAATTGGAGCACGAGGCGGAGTCGGTTTGACCTCAGGTGGCGGTGGCTCGTCGGCAATCTGCACCTTGGCAGGCGCAGTTGTTACATTGCCAGTGCCAGGTCCGGCGGGCATCGGCGCACTGGCATTTGAATCGGCGGTACCGACTACGGTGGTGACACCGCGTCGTACTGGCGGTACATCACTGGCTTTTGCCGAAATCTCTTTCGGTGGCAGGCGACTTTCGGCAACGTCTGCAATCAACTCTTTGCGAACGTCGACGTTCTGCTCGACTTTTTGCGGTTTGGCTTCCTGCTTTTGTTCCGGCTGATTTTGTTGTTGCGGCACCGGCACCGGAGCAACGAGTGTAGTCAACTCGAGGTCCAGTGTTGAGAGGTGAGCGTCATACAGGAAAATTCCGGCCACAAAGAAGACCAGGATCAGCACAGTGTAGACCGCGAAAGTTATACCAATGAATGAGCCTTTTCTCGTTAAATCGTCTTTGTGCGAACTGGACTCAACAAGATTATCGAACATTTAATTTATCCTCCGACTCCGGCGCCAAATGGATCAGGGGTTACGAAAGTTAAAGCAGTAGCTACCTCGTGGCATCGATTTAAGTACCGCTTGTGTTCCGTCATTTAAGAAGGGGAAACAGCAGCTCCAGCGATATTGAGCACACCGATTTGAATTGGAAGCCGCTGTGCGAGAAACAACTCGCCGGCCCGCTCAACACACACCACCACCGCGCCCAACTTCTGCGTACACACACACCGCGGGGTCGATACTTGAGATCTTAAATTGGCCAGCAACGGTCGCATACTATGCCGCATGACGTTTCAAAGTCAAGCGCAAATAGGACACCCGTTCTGGTCAAAATGTTCCCACTATAAGGACAAATATCTTAGTGAAGTGGCTTCGATGCGTCGCGAAAACTCTGTTTCGTTCCTTTCGCGGCGCCGGCCGCCTTCATCACTCTGGGCTGATTAAAACTCAATGCCAATTCACGATTCGCAGCTTCGAGTCGCTGCTCCCACCAGACCATGATCGGACTCGCAACTGCGATCGACGAGTAAGTACCAAACACCACACCGATAAATAACGCCAGCGAGAACGCCCGCAGCACGTCGCCTCCGAAAAGGACCAGAGCCAGTACGGACAGAAACACCAGCCCGTTGGCAATCACGGTGCGAGAAAGGGTTTGATTGATGGAATCATTCGTGACCTTGTAGAGAGAATCACGGCGGTGCAACTTGCGATTTTCGCGGATGCGATCGAACACCACGATCGTGTCGTTCACTGAAAAACCAACCAGCGTCAACAACGCCGCGATTACCGTCAAGCCAACTTCCCATTGAAACAACGAAAAGAAGCCGAGCGTCACGAGTACATCGTGAAAAACCGCAATAACGGCCGCAGCGCCGTACGTCCACTCAAACCGAAAAGCGATGTAGACCAGAATGCCGACGAGCGCAGCGAGGGTAACCGCAATCGCTTTATTTCGGAGTTGCGCTCCGGCAATCGCCCCCACGGCATCAGTTCCCACAATCTTGTAAGCAGCATTTGGATCGGCTTCGATTTCAGTTCCTGGCGCCGCCTCAGTCCCAAACGTGTTGAGAGCGGCTTTTACTTTGGTTCTGCCGTCCTGTCCTTCGCCTTCGAGTGGCACCTTGATCAGTACTGTGTCAGGCCTGTCGGTGACGGGCTGTACGACAGCATCGCGGACATCTTTCGCAATCAAAGCGTTTCTGATGGCGTCATCGCTCGGTTTTTGCCGGAAGCGCGCCGTTACTACCGTTCCACCTTTGAAATCAACTCCAAGATTGAAAGCCTGACGACCAGTCGCCTGGCGAATAACCGCAGACCCTAAACCAGCCAACATCAGCAATACTGATGCTCCGATAAACCAGCGCCGGTGACCCAGCCAATCAATATTTACATCGTGCAGGATTTGAAACATGATGAATCTCTAAATACTCAGCGACTCCATTCGCTTCCGCGACAGCAACCATATAAAGATCGTACGAGACACATAGACTGCCGAGAACAGGTTGATCAATAGTCCAATAACTAAGGTCACCGCAAAACCTCGAATCGGTCCAGTGCCAAACACAAACAGGAAGAGCGACGAAATGATCGTGGTGACGTGCGTATCGATGATCGTGACGAAAGCACGGTCAAAGCCCAGATCCACCGCCGATGGAACTGTTTTGCCAGATCTCAACTCTTCACGAATTCGTTCGAAGATTAGCACGTTGGAGTCGACGGCCATACCAATTGTAAGAATGATACCGGCGATACCAGGCAGCGTGAGTGTGGCGCCAAACACGATCAGACCCGCGAGCATCAGGATCATGTTCAGCATCAAAGCGACAACCGCGTTCACACCCGAACCGCGATAATAAAAGAGCATGAAGACGATGACCAACGCGAGGCCTACGAGCGAAGCACGCACGCCCGCGCGAATTGAATCCTGACCCAGGCTCGGACCAACCGTGCGTTCCTCGAGATATTCGATCGGAGCCGGCAAAGCGCCTGAGCGTAGAGTCAGTGCCAGGTCTTCCGCTGACTGTTTTGTAAAGCGTCCGCTTATCTGACCGGAGTCGAAAATCTGAGACTTAATGAAAGCGATCGATTTGACTTCGTTATTGAGGACAACTCCCATGTACTCGTTGATGTGAGAGCCCGTCCACGCGCCAAACTTTTCCGCACCGGCCTTTTTCAGCGAAAAGTTGATTTCGAAATCGTCCGACCGGCCGCCCGCCGACGGAATTGCCGCTGCGTTTCTTAACTCGCTGCCATCAATAATGGCAGGGATTTCAACCACGACCCACTGCTTTGGTTTTTGCTGGTTCGGATCTGTTGAAGCAGCACTCTTCTCAACACGTTCCTGGTACGCTAAAACTTTGCGATTGGATGGAACGGTGCCGCCAGTGTTGAGTGAAGCGATCGCCTCGGCTTCGGTCGGATAAGTCGTCGCCGGCGCGGGATTCGGTGGCCCGACTACGTGCACCAGTTCGAGCCGCGACTCGCCCTGAAGAATCCTCTTCACGCGCTCCGGATCCTGAACGCCCGGCATCTGCAAAAGGATTTGATGTGAGCTCTGTGCGCCATGGGTTTGCAGCGTCGGCTCCGCAATACCCAGCGCGTTGATACGACTATCGATGATGTTGAGAGCCTGGGTAGTAGCGTTATCAGCCAGGGTTCGCTGGGCCGCAGTTGTCATCGTCCAGACGAGTTGGTCGCCTGATGTGGTGTAACTCCAGGTGTTTGAATCACCGAGCTCGATCTTCTTTTCGATTGCTTCTTTAGCCGCTGCGGATTTTGAACCATCCACCAGTGGAACGATCACGCGATAGTTACCATTACCTGCCTCTGCGCGGCCGTCTTTGGTTTCGAATCCTGCATCCTTGGCAGCGTTTTGCGCCGCATTGTAATTCTCTTCAGTCAGTCGTTTCAGGTACTCTTCGGTTTTGACTCGCATAACGAGATGCGAACCGCCTTGCAGGTCTAACCCCAAATGAATATTGGAGTTCAGAGTCTCCTTTATTCCAGACCAGGCGAAGTCCTTTAAATGCGGACGGCGCCGCGGTCCGATCACCAGGTAAATTCCAACAACTGTAACGATAACGATGATAATTACGCGGGTGAGAAGGTTCTTTTTCTTCATTGCAGAAATGCTCTTGTAACTTTTGTGCCCTCTTGCGGCCTAGCTAGCTTCCTTTCCCTCACGATCGATATCAGCAATCGCGGTGCGTGCTATCTCAAGCACCGTCTTGTCCGCGCTGCGAATAATAAAGCTCGATTCCCGCACCGCTGCGATGACGCCGATGATGCCGCCGGTGGTAATAACCTTATCGTTGACCTTTAAGGCAGAAATCGTTTCCTGTAACTGTTTTTGTCGACGTTGTTGAGGTCGTAATACCAGGAAATAGAAAACGACGATGATCAGCAGGAGGGGTAGGAACTGTGCGAGTCCGCTCACGCCACCGCCCTGGAAGAGAATCAGAAAAGTTTGCATTGACCTCTTAGTTGTTTCGAAGGAATTTTGACTCCGGTTCCCTGGTCAATCAAAACGTGAACAAACAGAAGCGGCCAGCTCGCGAACCACTATTCACCATTCGCACCCAGCCGCTCGGTGAACTCACGCCGAAATTTTGGGAAATCGCCAGACCGGATAGATTGCCTCACGCCTCGCATGGTGTCAAGGAAGAAGGCCAGATTATGGTGGGTCAGCAGAATACTCGCCAGCATTTCCCCAGTCATATATAAATGACGTATATAGGCCCGCGAGTGTCTACCGCAGACCGCACACGGGCACGATTCATCCAACGGACGCGCGTCGTTCGTCCATTGTGCATTCTTAATATTAAGCTTGCCACGAGACGTGAATGCCTGGCCGGTGCGACCATTCCGCGTTGGTAAAACACAGTCAAACATATCGACACCGCGCGCTACAGCCTCAACCAGATCCTTCGGAGTTCCAACTCCCATCAGGTACCGCGGCGTGGTCTGCGGCATTCTCGGCGCAATGTCTTCGATGACTTCAAACATCACTGACTTCTCTTCACCGACGCTCAAACCACCGATTGCATAACCGTCAAAACCTATGTTGACGCTCTCTTCGAGACTCATTCGCCGCAGATCTCGATGGCCGGCTCCCTGAATGATGCCAAACAATGCCTGTCTGCCGCTGACCTCTTCCGCCTCAAGATAACCAGTGTCCGCGCGCTCTTGTTGCAGCTTTTCGAACGCGATTTTCGAGCGCTTTGCCCACCTCGTGGTGAGATTCATACTGCGCTCAGTCTCTTCGTGGCTTGCTTTTCCGGGCGCGCATTCATCGAAGACCATCACTATGTCAGACCCGAGAGCGGCCTGAATCTCCATCGATACTTCAGGCGATAGAAATCTAAGCGAGCCATCGACGTGAGACCGAAATTCGGTTCCTTCCTCAGAGATTTTTCGTAGTGCTCCGAGACTCCAGACCTGAAAACCTCCCGAATCAGTTAACAGAGCGCGGTCCCACCCGATGAAACGATGAAGCCCGCCGGCTGCGCGGATCACTTCAATTCCAGGGCGCAGCCATAAGTGATACGTATTGCCGAGGATGATTTTCGCGTCGAGATCTTTCGATTCGAGCTCCTCAAAGCGAATGCCTTTGACAGTACCCGCCGTGCCGACCGGCATGAACACCGGCGTCTCAATCTGCCCGCGACGAGTCGTCAAGACTCCCGCACGCGCCTCACCATCTTGAGCCTCGATTGTGAAACGTAACGCCCCTGCCGTCATTGTTTGTGTATTTTGTGCTTTCTGGTGGCTAACTTCTTATGCCTTTCGATGATCCGCAGCGGCGTCGCGAAGAAATCAAACTCCTCCCGCAACCGATTCATGAGATATCGCTCGTATGAAAAGTGCAGACCCGGCTTTCCACCTGAAGTGAAGATCACAAACGTCGGTGGTCTCATTCCGGCTTGCGTTAAATATTGGACTCGAAGTCGCGACATTCCTCCCTTCGCGGGAGACGGAGCAATGCCCCCACGCGGCTGTGCAATCGCTCTTTCAAAAAAATCGTTCAATCGTGAGGTCGGAATTCTGCGGTTGCGGGCTTCATCCGCTTTCAGCACAAGGGAAAGAATTCGGTCGACCCTTTGACCCGTCAGCGCGGAAATCGTGATCACGGGCGCCCACTCGAGAAACTTCATCTTGTCGCGAAGTTCACGCTCAAACTCATTCGCGGTGTTCGTCTCTTTTTCCATAACCGCGTCCCACTTGTTCACGGCAATGATGATTGAACATCCCGCTTCAAGCGCGTAACCGGCGATGTTTGCATCGAGTGCAGTCACTCCCTCAACCGCGTCAACGAGAACAATTGCAACATCCGCGCGTTCTAAACTCTTTCGCGCCATGATGACTGACAGCTTCTCAGCCATCTCATCAGTCTTTCCTTTGCGACGTATCCCGGCCGTATCGATGAGACGGAACTTGCGTTCCGGGGTCTCAAGCACGGTGTCGATCGCATCGCGAGTGGTGCCGGCGACGGGCGAAACGATTACACGATCTTCGCCCAGGATCCGATTAAGCAGTGACGACTTCCCAACATTCGGTCGACCAACAATCGCGAGTCGCAGCTCACGCTTCTGAGGCGTTTCATCCTCCGGTGCGACTTCTTCCGCACGGAGTAACTCAAGCACTGCATCGAGCAGGTCGCCAACGCCGATTCCCTGCTCGGCTGAAACCGGAAAAACGTCTTCAAAGCCGAACCTGTAAAACTCGCCACTGTCGCTCTCCAGTCTCGCCGAGTCGGTTTTGTTGGCAGCGACGAGAACGCGTTTACCCGTCGAGCGCAGCAACGCGGCTAGTTCTTCGTCCAGTTGCGTAATTCCGGCACGTGCGTCCACGACCCAGATCAGTACATCGGCCTCGTCGATGGCCATCCCCGCCTGTTTCAGGATATTGGCCGGAATCACCGCGTCGTCGTCGGGGACGATACCGCCTGTATCTATTAAGGAAAACTTCCTGCCGCCCCACTCAACCTCGCCATAAATCCGGTCGCGCGTGATTCCTGACTCGTCTCCCACGATGGAGCGCCGCTCACCGATTAGACGGTTGAAGAGCGTAGATTTACCCACGTTCGGGCGGCCGACAATCGCGACGAGTTTTGGCATGGCCGGATTAGCTTACCCCAAACCCATCCAAGTCTGTGTAATCTCGGGAACCGTTTTCGAAAAAACTCCATTGACTATCAAACCAGCCTATCTGTATAAGCCTACAGATCTCAGTTCGACTTAAAGGGGAATCCACGTATGAAAAGGTTTTTGGCGATTTCGTTGATCATGTTTGGGTTGAGCATCTCTCTCAGTGCCCAGGAACACAACCCTCGCCCGACGAACACTCCCAGTACTGCGCCTCCAGCCGGCAGCGCGGTCGATAGCGCTGGTTGGGTGAAATACACATCCGACGATGGACACTTCTCGGTGCTGATGCCTGAGTTGCCCACGGACAAAACAGAAACGACGCCGAGTCCGCATGGGCCGTACACAACACACCTGTTCATCGTGCGCGACACGACGAGCGTGTATCTAATCGGTTGGGTTGACTATGATCCGAGCTTCAACTTCAACCGTCAGGCTGAACTCGAAGCAAATCGCGACAACTTCGTTAAAGGCATTAGCGCGACACTTCTCAGCACTCGCCCGACGGTGATCGACGGGTACTCAGCCCTGGAGTTTACGGCTGAGACAGCAGACAGGATCTTCAAGTCAAGAGTTTACATGGTGGGGCGCCGGCCGTATCAGATCGTGATCGGCTCGCCGAAGGGCATGGACGATACGGCGCTGGTGAATCGATTTTTCAATTCGTTCAAGGTTCATCTTCCTTAATGATACCTGGACAGGATGAACAAGATTCATCCTGTCTAACTGTCTAACAAACTTCCTCAAAATGAAACGCCGACAATTTCTTCAAACCACCGCCGCGACCTCCATCATCTCGATCATCAACCCGGTTTCAGCGTTAGCAAACGAAACCACAACGCACGCACCACCACCGGCATTCGAGCTTGATGAGCTGAACATCAACGATCTGCAGCAGGCACTAAAATCGGGCAAATACAATTCGCGACAACTTGTCGAGAAGTACTCCGATCGCATTTCTGACATCGACAAGAAAGGGCCCGCGCTCGCCTCCGTCATCGAACTGAATCCCGACGCCGAGCAAATTGCAGCGGCACTCGACCGCGAACGAAAAGAGCGAGGTCCGCGCGGCCCACTGCACGGCATCCCGATTCTGATCAAAGACAACATCGATACTAATGATCGAATGATGACAACCGCCGGCTCCCTCGCGCTGCTTGGCTCAAAACCATCGCGCGATGCTTTCGTGGCTCAAAAACTTCGTGAAGCCGGCGCTGTTATTCTTGGGAAAACCAACTTGAGCGAGTGGGCTAACTTTCGCTCGACGAAATCTTCGAGCGGTTGGAGTGGTCGTGGGGGACAAACTAAGAACCCATACTCGCTCGATCGTAATCCATGCGGATCCAGTTCAGGGTCAGGCGCGGCGGTGGCCGCAAACCTCTGCGTCGCGGCGATCGGCACGGAGACTGATGGTTCAATAGTTTGCCCATCGTCAGCCAACTCGCTCGTTGGCATTAAACCGACGGTTGGTCTGGTTAGTCGTGCGGGGATTATTCCGATTGCGCACAGCCAGGACACGGCTGGCCCGATGACGCGGACGGTGGCGGACGCGGCCATCATTCTTGGCGCTTTAACTGGCATTGATCCTCGTGACGCGGCAACGAACGCGAGCCGAGGGCGCTCCGACGCAGATTACACAAAGTTTCTCGACAAAGATGGTTTGCGTGGCATGCGACTCGGTGTTGCGCGTAAACACTTCGGGTTCAACGAGCGCGTCGACAAGTTGATGAATGAACTTCTGGCCGAGATGAAGCAGGCTGGGGCGGTGCTCGTGGATCCCGCTGACATTCCGACCACGGGCAAGTTTGACGACTCTGAGTTTGAAGTGCTCTTGTACGAGTTCAAAGCCGACTTGAATGCTTACCTCGCTGGCCTTGGACCACAGGCGCCTGTCCGTTCACTCAAAGACGTGATTGCCTTCAACGAGAAGAATCGCGATCGAGAGATGCCATACTTCGGCCAGGACATCATGATTAAAGCTGAAGCGAAAGGACCGCTCACGAGTAAGCCATATCTCGCGGCGCTTAGTAAGAATCACCTGCTGACGCGTGCCCAGGGTATCGATCTTGTGATGAAGAAGAACCGACTCGACGCGTTGATCGCTCCGACCGGAGGACCATCGTGGCCTACTGATTGGATTAACGGCGATCACTTCACGGGCGGTTATTCATCAGCCTCGGCAATCGCTGGATATCCACACATTACGGTGCCGGGTGGTTATGTCTTTGGCTTGCCTGTGGGTATTTCGTTTTTTGGCGGCGCCTTCAGCGAAGGAAAGCTGATCAAGATGGCCTATGCGTTCGAGCAGTTGACGAAAGCGCGGCGGACGCCGCAGTTTCTATCGAACGCCCGCTTTTCATAATCCACAGATTCCCCAGATTATCTGCGTAATCTGTGGATAGTTTTAAGGAGATCCAATGCCTCCCACAGCTACCGTTCCCCGCAAAAAGTCGATCTACAGCGTTCATCCAGGCGTTCTGATGACGCAGAAGTGGATCACCGAACTCAAACAGAAAACCGGCCGCACACTCGAAGAGTGGCTTGCGCAAATCAAGAAGGCCGGACCAAAAGACGAAAAGGAACGGCGTGAATGGTTGAAGGAGAAATACGGACTGGGTACGAATACTGCGTGGTGGCTCGCGGAACGTGCAGAGAGCAAAGGCGCTGAATCCGGCGATCCGGATCTCTATCTCGAAAAAGCCGAGAGCGACGTGGAAAAGATGTTTTCCGGTGGTAAAGCTAAACTGCGGCCACTTTATGATGCACTATTAAAACTCGGACTCAAGACCGGCAAGGATGCAAAGGCGTGTCCGTGTCAGACCATCGTGCCGCTCTATCGCAATCACGTCTTCGCACAGATTAAACCCACCACTCAAACTCGCATCGATATGGGCTTCGCGCTCGGCGACATGAAACCTACAGGTCGTCTGATTGACACTGGTGGCTTCGCCAAAAAGGATCGCATCACTCATCGCATTCCGATCACATCAAAGGAAGACATCGACGACGAAGTGAAACATTGGCTCAAAGTCGCCTACGATCGTGATGACTAAAGGTTGATTGATAAAGATTGTTCAAGATTGATAGGATTTATCTTGTCCATCCTGTTCAAATCCTGTACATCCTGTCTAACAATGTCTTCCTCACCAGGCGCGTTAGGTGAATCATACGCCGCTGCTTACCTCGAGCAGCTCGGCTATCGTCTCGTCGCCGCTAACTTCACGCTGCCAGTCGGCCGAAACATCCGCGGCGCAATCATCAACGCCGAGATCGACCTCGTCGCTTACGACGGCGACACGCTTTGCTTCATCGAAGTCAAATCGCGTTCTTCTGATTGGTTCGCGCCACCACAAGTCAACGTCGACTTGCGTAAACGCCGCCAGGTAACTCGCGCCGCCCGCGCCTATCGCAAGATGCTCGGCATCGAGGATCAACCTTACCGTTACGACGTCGTCACAGTGATCCTCGCTAACGACGCCCCTCCAAAGATCGAACTACTGCGAAACTTCTGGACCGAACAATCCCTACGCAAGCGTCGCTGGCATTTCGAGCAGTTTTACTTAACCTGATCGGTGGTTGATTCCTTACTTCTCGATGGCGCGTTCTTCACGTACTTATCGAACCAACTGATCATCTCGTAAAGCACATGCTCGATACTCTCACGACCCGAATAACCATGCGCTTCGTGCGGCAACATCACTAACCTGACTGTCGCCCCATTCCCTTTCATCGCCTGGTACATTCGTTCCGACTGGATTGGAAACGTTCCGGTGTTGTCGTCGGCCTCACCGTGGATCATCAACATCGGCTCGTTGATCTTCTGGGCAAACATGAACGGCGAGACCTTCAGATAAAGCTCCGGCGCCTCCCAAATCGTGCGTCGCTCGCTCTGAAAACCAAACGGGGTCAACGTGCGATTGTACGCGCCACTGCGTGCGATACCGGCACGAAAGAGATCGCTATGCGCCAGCAGGTTCGCCGTCATAAACGCGCCATAACTGTGCCCGCCAACACCAACGCGGTCCGGATCAGTCACGCCCATCTCCGTCGCTTTATCGATCGCCGCCTTCGCGCTCATCACGATCTGTTCGACGTAAGTGTTATTGACTGTCTCCGGACTACCAACCACCGGCATCGTCGCATTGTCGAGTACTGCGTAACCCTCCATCAGGAAAAACAGGTGCGACGGACCAACTATCGAAGTGGCTCTTTGCGTTGAGCCAGTGATCTGTCCGGCCGTGCCTGCATCGGTAAACTCGAGCGGATAAGCCCAAACAACGGTAGGGAGTCGCGTACCTTCCTTGTAATCGGGCGGCAGGTACAACGTGAACGAACACTGCACGCCATCAGCTCGCTTGTAAGTAACAAGCTGTTTCTTGATGCCACGCAACTGCGGCGTCGGATCCGGAAACTGCGTAAGCGCGCGAGGGCCGGCGCCCGATGTGCTGAGCACGTAATAATTCGGCCCTTCCGTTGGTGATTCACGGCGCGTGATGAAACTACTGGCATCGTCATTCAGCAACGCCACCAGACTCTCATAACTCTTTGAGTCGCTGCGGAAGATTCGCTCGGACTTTGCCGTCTGCAAGTTAAAACGATCCAGGAACGGACGATCGCCTTCCGGCGAAGAACCATTGCCACTGAGATAGATCCAATCGCCGTTTTGCAAAATCGCACGCTGGCCACCGACAACGCGCGTGATGGGCGTGCCGCGATCGTTGTAGCGATCCTGTTGATTTCTTTCCCAGAGGAGTTTCGGTGGCGTTCCAGGCTGATCAGCATCAAACATGAACGTGCGTACCCAACGCTTGTCACGTTCAAAGTCACTGAACAACACCAATCCACCTGTCTCGCCGAAGGTGGCTCCGGTCAAACGATGCTCGATCTTGACGAGCTCGACGGGCTGGCCGGTAAACGGCGCCTTCAGCATCACCAGACTGTCACGATGTGCGACTTTCTTCTTTGGATCACCGCCATCGAGCGCCTGAGTCCATATCAATGTCGCGGGGTTATTTGGCCGCCAGCGAATTGAGCGTGGTCCATTGATCACGCCGTCGATCGGAACCTGATCCGCGAGGGGCTGGCTCGCAACCTTGTAGACCAGCTTTCCCCTGGTGTCCCACACCTCTATTTCTTTCGGAAACGAAGAATCGGGGAAAAGGTATGAAAATGGTTTTTGAATTCGCGTGACCAGAATGTGGTGACCATCGGGTGCAGGCTCAACCGACTGAAAGATCGCGGGCTGACCGATCGCGGTTGAATGCCCGGACGTTGCGTCAACGAGAGTCAACCGCGCAGTGGCGTAATACTCGAAGAGTCGCTCATCGTAGGGACTCTTCAAAAGATCTTCATAGGTTCTCACTGGTCCAGGACGGCCTGAACTCTCCTGCGTGTTCGGTTCAGTTGGCACGAGTGGTTCTGCTGGTGCAGGTCCGCGAGTTGTTGGCACGAGCTGGACGAGCAACGTCTTATTGTCGGGCATCCACGTCAAAGGATTACCCATAACCGAGTTGACTGTGAGCGCCTTGAGATTCTGGACCTTCCCGGTCGCGGCGTCGCCTACCCACAACTCGACGCGATTTGCGGTTGTGTTCAGGAAAGCGAAGTGTTTTCCATCGTCACTCCATTCAATCGCGCTGACTTTTGCGCCTGGCGGAAGTTCGATCTTCACTTCGGACGCGTCGGCAACACGCTTCAGAGTCAAACTCACGGAATACTGAAAGCGATGTGGCGAGTTTGAAGCAGGATTGATGCGGCGTCCTGCGAGTCGCAACATCGGCTGCGACAGATCGGCGAGCGGTGGATTGCGCAAGCCTGTAGCCAGAATGATGTTGTCGCGCGTCGGACTCAGTGATGCGGTTGGCGTGACGGGCGCGTTCAGGATATCGAGCACTTCCTTCGGCGGTTTCTTGTAACCTGTCTGCGCATACGTGATGTTGGCGAGTAAGACGAGAACTGCCAGCGAGGCGAGACGGAATCCGTGATGGGCTTTCATGGTAGGCTCCTCCGCAAAAGCTGTGATTCGGAAATTTTGTGGAATGCTGCCACAAAAATGCACAAAAAGCACATCAGAAAGAACTTCATTGTTTTTGAGCAACCGCTGAAATTTTTACCAACGCCAGTTTTTCTTTATGAGCGTTTGTACTTTCTTGTGGCTGCTGTTTTATTTTTGCGCGCTCGGTTGACGAGGAAACATCTGGCGCTTAGACTGCAAAACATAGACCCGACGGCTGCGCGTCGGTACCGGCGTGAGGCTTAGGGTTCAAACAGCGGTGCAATGTTATCGGGTGATCCCCTTTCGCATTGCACCGTTTGTTGCGTGTGGGTGTGGGCGTCGTTGTTGCGTGTGGGTGTGGGCATCGCTTGACAAGCACAGTTGAATCATTAGAATCGACCGTGCTCAAGCGGGAGTAGCTCAGTGGTAGAGCATCGCCTTGCCAAGGCGAGGGTCGCGAGTTCAAATCTCGTCTCCCGCTCCACGAAATTGGGATGAAGGCGGGCGGATGAAGGACGAAAGCCGAGAGCTTTCGAGCAGGTGCTGCTTCATCTTTCCGCCTTCATCCCTTATTCTTGCCTTTAAGGCGGCGTAGCCAAGTGGTAAGGCAGAGGTCTGCAAAACCTTTATTCATCGGTTCGATTCCGATCGCCGCCTCCAATAACACTCGCTTAACCAATCAGTTACAAGCGTACAAGGCGAGGCCTTAAATTCTTATGGTCCTATCGTGTAGCGGGAACTGTAGCGACTCTTCTAATCTCATGGCCATTAGACCCCTTCACCCTTAACAAAGACCACAAAACTTACAAAAGAAGGTCTTGATCATGCGACTACTCAGATCCGACAACTTGCCGTACAAGAATCCAGATCGCTTAGCTGATGTTTTGGCGTTGATTCAGGTTCTCGCGTTAGATGCCTACCGACATCGCAGCGAGAGTGGGTTAATCGAGGAGTTACAAGCGGGCCCGCGTTCAGCCGCAAAGTGGGAAGACATTGCGCGGATGCACCCCGAATTCTTCCGCTTCGAGGAAGGCAATAAACTCCCTGTGTCCTTGGTTGCAACTCACGTGTTGCCTAAAAACGAGAACAACAAACGCGAACTTCCCCCAGGGTTTCTTGCTTTGCTACTTCAAACCGCAATCACCCTCCATGACCGCCAAATGGAGCGCGCCTATCTTTGGAAGATGTACCTTCCCATCTTAGGTTCAATCATTGGCCTGTTGGGCGTTTTTATCGCTGGCGTCTTTACGGTGTTGGGTATTTTGCTTAAATCCTGGCTGGGTTAGCCTAAATAAGAGCGGCAAGCCGTGAAGCCTAACGCCTTGTTGCATTTTGGTTGGTTCTGTGAGTGATGAACAGCTTCGCACAAGTCAATAATCCAGCCGCAAAAAAGATGAGGAGAAGATATGGATATTCGACACGGATACGCGTCAACAATAGAAGCAACAAAGCGGGTCCCCAGCACAAGAGAGTGCAAACCGCATAATAAACAGAACCAAAATGCGCCGCTCCGCTTTGATATACTAACAACCGACCGAACGCTTTCGTTTTGACGGTTGGATGTGCATGGCGCAGTACCATCTTAGACCGGTACCTTACCATTGGCCGTTCGAAAGACTTGAGGCAGCAATCAGGAATAGATTCCCACCCTTGTTTAGATGTAACTCGTCAGGTTACACTTCGAGATGAGTGATAAAGAGCTTTCGCCATAAGGGACTGAAGCGGCTATTTGAAACAAGTGAGCGGCGAGGAGGCGCCGGAACTCGCCGACCGTTTGCGCAGACAGTTAGACGTGCTCAATCGCGCTCGCACGACAGCCGACATGAATTTGCCAGGTTATAGGTTGCATCGGCTTAAAGGTGATCGAGCCGGCACATGGAGTATTAGTCTCAGCGGCAACTGGCGCATCACATTCAGATTCGAGGGCGAAGATGCTTTCGATGTTGACCTTGAAGATTATCACTGAGGATTTGATCGGTGCCGAACAACTGGTTGAACAACAGAAAGAGACGACCCACGCATCCCGGCGAGATTCTCCGCGAGGACATTTTGCCGGCAGCAGGACTGACCCAGGACAAGTTCGCGAAGCTGCTTGGCGTGTCGCGGCGAACAGTGAGCGAGGTTCTGCATGAGCGCAGGCCAGTCACCACCGACATGGCCCATCGCCTGGCGCGCGCTTTCGGTACTTCGCCTGAGATGTGGCTTGGTCTGCAGCAGGACGTTGATCTCTGGGACACGCATCACGCCCGGCAGAGAGAGTACGAAAAGATCAAACGAGTTGTAACCACAAATTCTCGCTGACAGTGGCCCTGGTCGAACTGCAGACACTATTCGGTTCGATTTCGATCGCCTCGTCCAAATGCAGTTTCAAGAACCCTAATAATAGTAAATGAATTCGCGGTAGGTCCACTCCGTCGCTCGGACCTTCTTACCCGAGGCGTAGGTCTTGGAGGTTGAGCCGGTGGTGCCTCTGGTCCAGTTGCCGTGACAGTCCAGGTCAAAATACTCGCCGACTCTCTGACCAAAGCTGACGACGGGGTCCGCAGTTTGTAGCGGACACGCATTTGTCAAGGGACCATCTTCCGGTGTGGATGGTGGGTCAGAAGACTTGTATTTCTTAATTAGCGATCCGTCGCCGCGATACTCGGCCACTTCAATCAACTCACCGAGTTCACCAAGAATGATCTCGGACCTCTTGTAGAGCGTTCCGTCTTCGTTCAAATCCTGGATCGTCGTATGGACTTTGAATCCATTGCTCCCATAACTGTGGGTCACCTGCCGGACCAGCACACTCTGAGAATCGTAGGTGTTTAGACCAACTTTAGTCTTGCCATCTGGCCCATACTGGTACCTGATCCTCCGACTCACGTTGCCCTCTCGATCATACAAGGTTAACTCCGTCCGATTCCCTGTTTGATCGTAACTGACTTCGTGAGTCAACAAGAGTGGCCCTTCAGTTTCTTTTGCATCCTCACTCGCGATCGTGGCTTGCCTGACGCGAACCGCCTTTACCGGTCCTTTCAACCCATCACGCTCGCGATCGGTCGTCTGTGAGAACGCAACACCAACCGTGAAAAGGCACATTCCACAGATGAATAAAAGCTTTCTCATCATTGTCCAAAACGCTTGCGGTACTCGACCGAATAGACGAAACCAAAGATCAGATGACGAAAATCGCCGGGAGGTATACTGCCGCGGCCATTGGTCAGCACGTCTACCCAATCGTTGTAGCCAGCATCTTCAGGATCTCTTAATAGATACCCGAAATACTGCATCGCCACGAACGCGCGATAGAAGAACGCATCGAACACCACCTTCTGCTCGATGAAGGCGCGCAGCGTTTGTGCTGCCGTAAACTGCCCGCTCTGCATCTTCTGGATCAATTCGTTCCGGCCATACTGCGGTGGCTGTCCGGGTAAGGTCGTCGTAGTCGCGGGCAAAGTGACACCTGCTTTCTGCTCGAGCTTGGCGATGAACTGCTCCGCATTGGCCGCCGTGGTCAACCCACCATAGATCGCCGTAAACTCACTCCGCTGCATGAAGTCGGCCACAAACGCCGCGCGCTGTATCTCCTCGTCCGCCGCAGTTAAAAACCCGCTCAGCCGTCTCATATCCGGCACAAACTCCGCAAACAACGGCCGCCGCCCGAGGACTCCATGATAGAAGCGATAACTCCAGTAGCCACGCTCTCCAAATTCCGTCGAGCGGAAGAAGCCTGAAGATACATGCACGCGGTCACAAGCAGGATCAGACCCCAGGCCACCCTGATTTGGCTGACAGTTGTTGAGCACATTCAACCAGTCATTGAACCCGCCTGAATCAGGCTCGCGCAGCAAGAAGTCGAGATATTGCTGTCGCACAAAGAAGTTATTGTTGTCAAAAGGATTCGTCTGCGTCGAATCGTTATCAGTGATCGTGATTGTGGCTGAACTCGGGGAGGCCAAAGTCATCCCATTGGGATTGGTCAAAGTGAACGTGAAAGTTTCGTTGCCTTCCACGAAGCCATCGTCAACCACTGAGAGCAAAACTGTTTTTGACGTCTGGCCAACACCAAAACGTAGTGTGCCTCCGGCCGTACCAAAGTCACACTTCGCAGAGGCGTTTCCAGTAGTCTGGCTACAGTCAGCTCCAAAGTTATCATTCGTCTGATAGTCGACCGTCGCCTGTCTCGTCGTGTCGCCCACTCGTGTGACAGTAATGGTGACAAACCCGCCTTGTTCGCCGATGCTGTAGTCCGTCGCATTAAATTGCGCGGTCGCATCATCGTTAACGATCGTCGCAACAGTCTGCGAGTTGGCAATAAAGCTGGCGTTCGACGGATTACTAAGAGTCAACGTGAACGTCTCATCCGACTCGACAGAGGTGTCACCGCTGACGAGCACAGTTGCAGTGGCGGACGTTGTGCCGGGGGCAAAAGTGAGCGTCCCCGAATTAGAGACGTAGTCACTTCCTGACACCGCTGAACCGTTAGAGGTTACATAATCAACTGTAAGAGTTTGCACAGAAGGATTTGAAAGCGAAACGGTGAAGACAAAGCTGGTCACACCGCCGTTTCCTTCAGCGACTCGTAACGTTGAGCCCGCCGTAATGAATGGCTTCGAATCGTTGTCGAAGATGGTTACGACTGTTGTGCTCGGTGTGCTTAGCAAAGCGCCGCCAGTTGGTGCACTCAGGTTCAGCGTAAATGTCTCGTTACCGTTTTCGAAAAGATTATCGTTGAGAATTGGAATGGTGACGAACTTCGACAACTCGCCGGGTCCAAAGTTCAACGTTCCTGAGACTGCCGTGTAATCGCTTCCGGCCTTTGCCGTCCCATCTGAAGTTGTGTAGTCAATCGAAGTCGATCCAGAGATATCTCCACTTCGCACTACCTTGACAAGCTGATTTGACGAACTGCCCTCGAACGCATTCTGCGCATCAGTTTCAAACTGAACTCCTGTTGGAATTGGCTCCGCAGTCGAGACCAATGCCGTTTGGACCAGATAAACTGCACTCGTGCCGCTGCCAAATTGTGGGATCGTGTTAAAGGCAAGGCCATTTACGCCCCATCGAACAAGACTCACGGGCGCACCAGTGATGCCGGGAAGAATTACCTGTCCAACGAGCAGGAAGGTATTTGTATCGAACGCGTTTATGACGATACTGGAGCCACTGTTAAAGATGTAAAACGCACGGTTATTAACCGCGTCTACAGTCATTGCCCCGAAGCCAGTGTTTTGGAAAGTACCCTTTATTGTCTTTGCTTCCGGATCGGCAATGCGCCCTGATCCCGAATACAAGAAACCATCGGAAAACTTCAGACCGGTAACAAAGCCGGTCAGCAGATTGTTAGTCGTACTAACCGGTGTGATCCCTGAACTATCAACCGTAAACTTCACCAGCTCAAAACCGCTGGAGAAACTGTCGTAGCCATATAAAGTTGATGCGGTTGTTCCAAATTCAATAGGGCCAATCGCGTAAAAACCACCGCCAAACCCACCGCCGCTGTTCGGGCGTTGCGCACCATCGTCATAAATGACGACTCCTTCCGAGATGCCCCGGGATACAGCGATCGACTGGGGACTACCCGGAAGGACGTCCATATCAACGGGACGCGTAGCGCTGGTTGGAAACTGCAGTCCTGCTGTTTGTGATACGACGTCGAACCGGCGCATCGCATTCGCGCCGTCCAGGTGTGCATAAAGCGTTTGTCCATCGCTCGAGATAGCCAACTTGTTCGGTTCACTACCGACAAATGTCGATGGTCCAATCTGGCCGGTTCCGGGAATGATCCTGGTAATGCTGTTCCCATTATTGCCGGCGCTGCTTGGTACACTCGCATATATAGCTTGCGTGGCGTTGCTGTATGCGATGTCGTTTGCACGTAGATCGACGCGCCGCACAAACGTCGGGATATACGCCGGCGACGGTGTTGGTGTGGGGGAAGGTGTCGGAGTTGGCGAAGGTATTGAAATCGCCGGATTCACCAGAGGAGTCTGAATCAAAAAGATTTGGCCGTTCTGCGTGCGGAATGCCAAACCATTACTACCCCAACGGACCAAATCACCCGGCGTACCGCTGACTCCCTGGATATTGATGAAGCCGAGAGGCAGGAACGTATTGAGATCATAAGCCTTGATCTGAATGGACCCAAAGTCGCCCACGAGGAAGTAGGCTCGATTACTTGCAGTATCAATCGCCACACTTTGTGAACTGAAATTCGCCCCAGAGAAACCTCCGACAAGCGAGCCGGTAGACGGATCTATCACCTGGCCAAACGAACCATAAATAAGATTATTCGCAAAAACGATCTGGCGTCCCGCCGTAAAGGGAACCGTCGATGTAACCGTTACTCCGTTCGCATCGACAGTCATCGTACTCAGTCCAGAAAAGCCTGCGCCATAAAGAGTAGAACTGGATGATGAAAAAGCTAGGAAGTCACTTCCACTTATATGGCCGGGACCGGTGTTAGTACGTCTGACACCGTTGTCAAAAACCGCAACGCCGGCCTCACTCGGCGAGACGCCGAGAAATTGACGTGCAACGGCAACGAGGTTGGCGTTGTCGGGCGCGACGGCCAAACCACCTGCATCCAGTACGCCGTTAAAGCTGTCGTTCCCGATTGAAAACTGCGAGCCCGCCGTATGAGAAACAATATTGAAGCTTCGAACAGCCCCTGCGCCAGACAACGAGGTGTATATCGTTACTCCGTCGTTCGCTTGCGCTAATTGCGCCGGCTCACTGCCCACAAACGTAGAATTCGTGACAGTCCCCAGGTCCGGATCGACTTCGGCAATGCTGTTTCCGTTGCTGCCCTGCCGACTCGGCACACTCGCGTACAACTTCTGCGTCGCAGTGCTATAGATGAGATCGTTTGTATTCAAAGGCACTTGCCTGATGAACGCGGCAGTAGGTGTTGGCGAAGGGGTCGGTGTCGGTGAGACAAACGGCGTCGGAGTCGGGATCGGTTCTGCGGACGGTATCAACGAGGTTTGGATAATAAACAACTGATTGCCGGTGGTACGAAATGCGAGTCCGTTAGCTCCCCAGCGAACAAGTGAAGTAGGCGAACCACTCACACCTGGAATTGTGAGTGTGCCGGCGAGCAGGAATGTATTGATATTGAATGCCTTTAGAATCAGTGAATTTCCAGAGTTCGGATCCGGAGTCAAAAAGAAAGCTCGTCCCGCCGCACTATCGGGCACGAATGCCTGCGAACTCGCACCTGAGAAAGTCCCCAGGAGGGTGCTGGAGTCTGGATTGATGACGTGGCCTGCCGAGCTGAAGATCAGATTGTTCTCAAATTTGATGTCAGCGCCTGCTGCCAGACCGGTGGAGGAACTAACAGTCACGCCCGACGCGTCTACCGTTAACGTTTTTAACCCGCTCGAGAATCCGGTGCCATACAACTTCGAAGCAGAAGCCGAGAAGGCTAAATAATCACTTCCCTCAATGTGACCCGGTCCAGTGTTCGTACGTCTTACGCCGTTGTCGAATATCGCGACTCCTGCTTCGGGCGGACTTAGCCCGGGAAACAATCTTGCCACCGCAATCACATTTGGATTTCCGGGAGAGACCGCAAGATCGTTTACGTTGTAACGGCCAAAGAACGAGTCTTGTCCAACAGAGAACTGGAGCCCCGGCGTTTGCGTGGTCACGTCGAAGCGACGGATTGCGAAGGCGCCATCGATGGTTACGTAGAGACTCTGGCCATCGTCGGACAGTGCCAGCTTGTTTGGTTCACTCCCTATAAAGACAGAGTTATCGACGAGACCCGTCGCCGGATTGATCGTCTTGATACTGTTTCCACCGCTGCCTGCCGCACTCGGAACACTCGCGTAAAGTTTTCCAGTGGACGAGCTATAGACGAGATCGTTGGTAGTTAAAGGTATCGTCCTGATGAAGTCCGTCGGGGTGTCGAAGACTGCCGGACTGACAGTGGAGCCCGACAAGGCGGCACGTGCTCCGGCCATCGGTCCGAGTAAGAGATTTATGAAACTGAAAAGGAGGAGAACAGTAATTTTCCGGCTAACCCGGTACGAGGGGGAATAGTGGTTCATGTGGGAGGTCCTTGGGTTTAGTTCTTTGGGTTTTAATTCTTCGGGCTAATTCTAAAGTGCGTTCAATTCGTGAGCTTTCGTCGTTACTGGGCGACCTTGGGGAGTCAGGTTTCCGTGAGAAGCGACGCTTTCCTTCAAGTCAAAGTGGAGATATTACTCAATGAACGGCTGAATCGACAAGGGGTTTTCGAGTCGTGGGCGGGGAACTTTCTGCAACGCTGTGTTCTCTGTGCTTCTGTGGTGTTTTTTTCTCTAGTTCGATTAACCACTGAGGCACAGAGAACACAGCGTTACACAGAGGAAGGCCAACCCTACTTACTCGTTTGACTGAACATCCAAGGCACAAAACAAGAATATTCTAAGCATCATTCCGCTTAGAACTGTATCACACAAAAAAGTGTGATAAGTCTAGAGACGCGGTCTCGTCAGGAAGGCGATTACTGCGACGAAAAGAGCGGAGCCGATGATCGACCATACTATCGGGAAGTTCGTCGTGCCAATCCTCACGGGAAAGAGTTCGGGCAGACCCAACGCGCGCGCGATCCAAAGGCCGAGGACAGCCCCGACAAACCCCAGCGCGATCGAGACCAAACAGCCACCACGCGAGAAACCCGTAATCGCCTGGCCCAGCGCACCGCAGATCCCTGCGACGATCAGAAGAATGAGAAGATCGAGTAACGTCATAGTGCCTGGATTATAACGAAGATTCAGTGCGATCCCGAAGAGTGAGCATCGACTCGGGACTCCCCGGAGCTAATCCAGCCATTGACGAGGTAAGGGGCACCACCCGCCTCCCCATTTGTGCACGTGATGCCCCCAAGCCTCATACACCTGTCAGGTATGAGGATGTGTCGATCTCAACGATCGATTTCTAATGTCCTACCGAAACGTCAACAAGCTTGGCTCGTTCCCAGACGGAGCACGCAATCTGAGTAATTTCCTCGGTCAACCAAGCCCGCGCACTATAAGCCAGCGACGGCAAACAAATCCTCAAATACTTATTAATAAGTTATTAGTAATTAATCAGAGGACGGCAAAAACTCGTAGACACACTTGATCGCACGACACGTGCTGTCACGACGGCCCTTCGTGGTAAAGGAAACGTGTGCACGTATTCAACAATTATCGTCCCCCGAAGGCGGCAAGTGTATAATCCGCACAACATGACCAAAGAGATCGAAGCAGTATATGAACACGGCATGATTCGCCCGCTGCAGCCCCTGGGATCTACGTAAGCTATCGACTAATTCATGGACAAGATAAAACTCATTCTGACGATCATCGTTGTAATCCTGGCTTCCCTCGGACTCTTTGTGGCGATAGGTTTGATTTACAGCCTTGTGTTTTATGCTTTCGTGATCGCGGTTGTTGGTCTGGGTGGTTACGTCGCATTAAAGCTCTTTTTCGGTAAGCCAGAAGAGAAACAACTCCAGGCGCCCGATCCGAAGAAACAGCTTGAGAAGGTCCAGCGCCTGCTGGATGAGTACAAGGGAAAGTAGCCACAAAAGGCACAAAGGGTCTTTGCACGAAAAGTCTGATCTCTCTGTGCAATCTCTGTGTCCTCTGTGCCTCTGTGGTTGTTTTTTTGCACGATTCCTTAACCACAGAGGCACAGA